>Ga0272442_10007889_pt1 | contig 13666 bp, 11 predicted proteins | sample SSMForm2O_FD_200262 | JGI IMG/M metagenome (GOLD analysis project Ga0272442, IMG submission 200262) | Marine sediment archaeal communities from Little Sippewissett salt marsh, Falmouth, MA, United States - SSM-Form-2O | ecosystem: Environmental > Aquatic > Marine > Wetlands > Sediment ...
TTTGCTAGATTATTTGCAAAATTTTATCGGCTGAAGAAGGGAAAGACTAATTCACGATTTCAGCTATTCGGAACTATACCTAATCGGAACTACTGTTTACTGGAATCGATTCAAAAAAAGTAAAAAAGGATGCTGTGAATCATAAAAATTCGACAGCTTTTTTATTTAGAGAGGATTTCGAGATGAAATCTGAAAAGTTCACTAAGTTTTAACTTTCCTTAAATTTCCTCAACTTTCCTGAACCTTCTCCCTTCCCAGCTCAAACGCCTTCACGTTCACCTCAACCGTCTTGGGAGGCACGAGTGCCTTCACACTTTCCAGCAAAACCTCTTTTGAGATAGGCAGGTAGCTTGAAACCGCGCCCACCATCACCACATTCATGGCAAGCCTATTCCCGGCTTCTGCGGCAAGTTCATCGGCGTTGAAGGCTTTTACGGTGTATTTTTCGGAGAGGGCTTCCAGGATCTTTGAGACCTCGGGGTATGAAGCCTGGCCGGAACTTACGGTTACCGGGACCACTAGTTCGGTGTTTACGATTACAACTCCGCCGTCCTTCAAGAAGTCCAGGTACCTTATCGCCTCCATGGGCTCCAGGGCAAGCATCAGGTCCGCGCCTTTCTCGGGGATCATGGACCCGAGCTCGGCTCCTATCCGGATATGGTTTACGACCGATCCCCCGCGCTGAGCCATGCCGTGGGTCTCGGCGGCGCGGATGGGAAGACCTGCTATAACTGCGGCTTTTCCGATTATGTCCGAGGCAAGGATTGCGCCCTGTCCACCTACTCCGGTAATCAGGAGGTCGAAACTTTCTCCCTGGCTCTCAGCCTCACCGGCATTTGCTCCACTTCCGATCATTTCACTTTCGCTCATTTCTTCACCTCCCCGATGGCGTCAAACTTGCATATCTGGGCACAGACCCCGCACCCGCTGCAAAGGGCAGTAATTACCGCGACCTTCTTTTCCTCGTCAAACTCGATTGCAGGGCAGCCGAACTTCACGCACTGCTTGCAGCCTTCACACTTCTCAGGGTCAACAGCATAAGGTACGCGCCTGACTCCTGCCCTCTTTGCCACAATCACACAGGGCTGTTTTGCTATCACCACAGCCGTGCCCTTGAATTCCTTTGCAGCCTTGAAGGCTTCCTGGATTTCCTCAAGGTCGTAGGGGTCTGCAACGGTCACAAACCCTGCGCCCATTGCTTTGCAGAGTTCGGCAAGGGAAACTTCCACGGTCGGCTCTCCGGTAGCGGTAAAGCCCATGCCCGGGTTTGGCTGGTGCCCGGTCATGCCTGTGATGCGGTTGTCCAGGATGGTGACCGTGATGTCAGCTTTGTTGTAGATGGCGTTCAGGAGCGAGTTCATGCCCGTGTGGAAGAAAGTCGAGTCCCCGATGGAACAGCAGATCGGACGCTTCTCGCCTGCGTGGTAGAGCCCAGAGCCTACACTGATGCTCGAGCCCATACAGAGGGTTGTCTCGACCGTGCCGCTCTGGATCCCCAGGGTGTAGCAACCGATGTCGCTCGGGTAGACGGCATCCTTTCCAAAGACCTTCTTCATGGCATAGAAAGTCGCCCTGTGCGAACAGCCGGCACAGAGGGAAGGTGGGCGGGGAGCAAGCGCGAGAGCTTCAGCTCCGGCACCGGCAGCTTCGAACTCAGACTCGGACTCGGACTCGGGTTCTTCTGGCAGTTCGAAGACTTTCCCGAGAGCCTTCAGGAAGCTTCCTATGTTCAGCTCCCCTTCCCGCGAGACAAAACCGTTTGTTTTCCCGAATACGGTGACCGGAAGCCCGGCATCCTGTGCGATCATCTTAACCTGTTCTTCCACCACAGGTTCAAGTTCCTCAAAGACAAGCACTGCGTCCACGGTTTCAAGAAGCTCTTTAATCAGCTTCTTCGGGACGGGGTAAGCCCCGATCTTCAGGAAGGAAGCTTCAATCCCGAGTTCTTCAAGAGCTTCTTTTGCATAGACCGAAGCAATGCCTGCCCCGATTACCCCGAACTTTGCTCCCGGTTCAAGTTCAAGGGAGTTCCAGGGAGCCTCTGCCAGGGCATCTTCCATGTCCTGCTGGATGGAGAGGACGTGGGTGTGCCTTGGGCGAGCGTTCTTCGGGAGCATGACCCACCTGTCGAGCAGCTTTTCGAAATTGGCAGGAGCTTTTTCGGTCGGGATATCCCCGAGTTCGATGTCGGACTTCCCGTGGGAGATCCGGGTTGTGGGCCGGAAGATCACGGGCATCTCGAACTTTTCCGAAAACTCAAAGGCATAGGGGATCATGTCCTTGGCTTCCTGGGGAGTTGACGGGTCAAAACAGGGCACAAGGGCAAACTGGGCATAGCGCCGGGTGTCCTGCTCGTTCTGGGAGGAGTGGCAGGAAGGGTCGTCAGCCACAATTGCGATCAGCCCGCCCTTTGTCCCGGCGTAGGCAAGGGTCATGAAGGGATCGGCTGCCACGTTCAGCCCCACGTGCTTCATGGTAACCACCGAGCGCACCCCCGCCCAGGCGGCTCCCACAGCCACTTCCATTGCCACCTTTTCGTTCACGGACCATTCGATATAGTAATCCCGGTCCTTCCGGGCTGCAAGGGTATCGATGATCTCCGAAGAGGGAGTCCCCGGATAGCCTGAAGCCACCTGCAAGCCTCCTTCAAGAAGGCCCCGGGCAATTGCCACGTTTCCAAGCATGTACTCGCGTGTCGTCATAATAAGTCTCCAGTGAATGATGAGAAGAATTCAGTTCAGTAGCGTATTCACAAAGTTAATTATAGAGTTTTTGAAAACATCCGTAACCGAACATACATAAACTTTGCACTATTCAAAATAACACGATCAATAATATACTTTCGGATAACAAATCAGGAATTTTACTACTAATCCAATACTCAGTTAGCAAGCCGGAAGAAATCATATTTCAGGATCTGATTCAGGACAAGGGTTTCTCGAATGAGCTATTTTCAAAAAACCATAGCAACGTGAATACCTCATCCCGTCGAGCTTGTCCGCTCGAAGAGCGGCTTGCCCTTAAATAAATTTAAAAATATGCTTAAATTACAGAAAAGCAAAAAGAAGAATGAGAAAACGCAGATTAAATTCTCCGAATAGCAAGCAAAAAGTATGAAAGTGCTTGAAATCACTTTCATATCAAGAAGAGTGAGAAAAGATGAGTGATTTCATTATCCGCCGCAAAGGAAACTGGGATTATGACCCAGAAAACGACAGCGTTTTCTTCTATTTAGCTGATGCTAAATACGACTTTTCTATTGACCTGGGGGACATTATACTGGACATCGGAAACGACAACTCCATTGCAGGCATAGAAATTCTCGATGCTTCCGCACTGTTCGGCCTATCAAGAGAGGACCTGGAAAATACCGTAAAATTCCACGCTGAGATCACGATCTCAAAAGAAACAATAAAAGTGAACATATGTGTGGGAGTTGCCAGGCAAAACAGAGAAATCGAAAAATGCACCACAACCCTCGGCATAAACGACATGGATTTGCCTGCAGGAAAGACTGCGATGGCTTACTGAAACGTCGGTAACCGAAAATTGGGCTCTCCAGAAATCCTCAATAAATGCAAGTTATTTAGGAAGTATAAAAATAAGAGATAAACTCGAAATGGATATGAAGTCAGAGTCCTGGCGTAAAGTGAGTTGAATAAAAGTAAAAGCCAATAAAGGCATTTTATTCTGCAAGCTCTTCTTTTTAAAGATCTCGGAAAGGGCCGTTTGCTTCGCAAACGGTGAGGGCCCCTGTTATCGATACGAAGAAGGAAATCACCAGAATTGGAACCAGTATAAAATCCCTATCGCAAAAACCGGGGCCATTTCAAGCAATATGATAGGAGTTATACAGAGCTGAAAATTGAAAAACGGATAAAGATGCCCGGAAATACAGCCCCAGCTAAGTGAAGGCGTCACAAAAGGAATGGGCTGCCTGGTAAAATTAAAATGCGTTGATTCACAGGTCTTACCTATGAATCAGTTATTCTCCAGAATTTAGTTATTTTCCGGAACTCAGTTATTCTCCAGAAACTCTTCAAGCTTTACAATCTCTTCCAGCTCAACGCCGAATTCTTCCCCTTTCAGGGACGCCTTGAAAAGCTCCCTGTCCGCAGGAATTACCGCGGCAATTTTGGATGGGTCAACGGCTTCCAGAAGCTCGGCTTTAATATCTTCCTCAACCTTGTTCAGCACAAAGAAAACCCTGTTTCCTGCCTGGTCCCCGAGTTCCTCGAATTTCAGGGACAATTTCAGGGATTCATAGGATGGATCAACCACTACCAGGATCGTGTCAAAATCCTTAGCAACTCCACGTCCGAAGTGCTCGACCCCTGCTTCCGTGTCCACGATCACGATATCATCTGCTGAGAGGTCAAGGTTTTCAAGGAACTCCCGGGTAAGGACTCCCATGGGACAGGCACAGCCTTCCCCGAACTCGTGGATTTTGCCGATTGCCATGAGCCTGATTTTTCCTGTTTCTTCCACGAACTCCCCAGGGATGTCGGAAAGTTTCCACCTTTCTTCAAAAAAGTGGGACTTCTGCTGCTGAGCTGCACCCCCGAGTCCACCGGGTCCACCTGATCCGCCAGATCCGCCAGATCCACCCGGAACTGCCAGCCCTCCAAGTGCGGTGGTCTTCGGAGCTCTTTGCTTCTGCTTGAAACCCTGTTTGCCTCCGAAGTATTCCATCAGGTCCTTTGGGGCTGCCAGCCCGAGCAGGGTATGCAGGCCATAGTTTGATTCGTCAGTGTCGAGAACCAGGACATTTTTCTTTTTCGCCATCTGTTTTGCGAGGAGTGCAGAAATCGTGCTCTTTCCGCTTCCGCCTTTTCCGCATACTGCTATTTTCATCCAGGATCATCCATTAAAAGTTCTTTTCAATATCTTACTCCGTAATAAGTTAAAAAACCTGTTTTCCAGGCACCGTAATTGCAGAAAGATAGTTACCTGATAATAGGCACAACAAAGGGAACTATTCCGGATAGAATTATTCGGATAATAGCTATATCAATAAGAACGGATAAACTTTAATGGGGAACTGAATTCGGGTATGCAGCCCGGGAGATAGAGAATCGAGGAGAGGGGAATCTGGTTCTGGAAGAGTACATGGCAAGCCTTATTGCACTTGGAGTTACACTTATTCTTCTTTTTGGGATAGAATACCTTTTTCGCCGGGCAAAAATGACCACAGGAGATGTAAAACTTGTCAGGCAACTCATTCAAGTTGCGGTTCTGGGCATTGGCCTAGTATTCATAATCTTCAGCCTCCCGATCCCTTATGCCGACAAAGAATCGATTCTCCAGCTCCTGGGGATCGTTGCCGGGGCTGCGATCGCCCTATCTTCCACGACATTCATTTCAAACGCCATGTCCGGGATCATGCTCAGGATTATAAAGCCTTTCAGGGTGGGGGACTACATCGAAAGTGAGAATGTCTTTGGAAGGGTCACGGATATTCATATCCTGCACACGGAAGTCCAGACCATTGACAGGGACCTGATGACCCTGCCAAACCTCAAGCTGGTTTCAAGTTCCCTGAGGACTATCCGGACATCCGGCACCATTGTCAGCACCTCCGTTTCGCTTGGTTACGACATTCCCTGGAGAAAAATCGAAAAAAACATGCTCCTTGCTGCAGAAAAAACCGGATTGGAATCACCTTTCGTCCAGATCCTGGAACTGGGAGACTTTTCGGTCACCTACAAGGTAGGGGGGCTCTTGAAAGAGATTGAGAATCTAATTTCGGCTCGCTCGGAACTAAAAAAGGAAGTTCTTGACGCCCTCCACGGAGACGGCATAGAAATCGTTTCTCCGACTTTCATGAACCAGAGGGTGTTTAAGGACGGAAAAGTCTTCATACCCGCAAAAGAACCGGAAAAACCCGAAGTACTGGAAAAGATCCCGGAAAAAAAGCCTGAAGAGATAATCTTTGACAAAGCCATAGAAGCCGAAATTCTGGACAGGATAGAAAAGGTCCTCGAAAGCCTTGAAAGCGATGAAAAAGAACTCGAAGAACAGTTCCAGGACATTCCTGATAAAAGTCAGAGAGAGAACCTGAAAGAGAAACTGGAATTCCTGAAAAGCCGGAAAGAAGAAGTAAAAGCGGACTTTGAAACGATGAAAAAACAAAGAGAAGGAGAGGAAGAAAAAACCGACCCCGAATTATTTTCAAGACAGGTCCAGAGCCTCAACCTTAAAGCCGACCACCTGGACATCAGAAGGAGAAAGCTCGAAAGAGAGATGAAAAAAATATTCGAAGAAAAAGAGCTGCTTGAAGGATGAAGAACAATCCGGAGCGATTCTTTCGAGTTCATCCGGGAATAGGATGTAATTGAATATGTACATGCAAAATCATTGATAATTTGGATGAACATGATGATGAAAATGACACTCTCCTGCCATGTTCGTCCCGCAACAACTATGAAACTAACATCGTCGTAATAAAATACAAATTATTTTCATAAAACAAAGAATATAAAAGAGTAGATAAATTATATATAATATAAAATTTATTAGAGGGGGTAGGGAAGTTGAGAAAAACGGAAAAACAAAAAAGTTACTTCTCATAACCAACCCAACCTATGAGATTGAGAGAAAACCCTTAAAATTAGAAAAACGGAAAAACGAAATCTCAAAATCAAATCGAAACCCTTGATTGAGAGAAAATCCGGAAAAACAGAAAAACGGAAAAACGAAATCTCAAAATCAAATCGAAACCCTTGATTGAGAGATAATCCGGAAAAACGGAAAAACGAAATCTCAAAATCAAATCGAAGCCCATGATTGAGAGAAGATCCGGAAAAACAGAAAAACGGAAAAACGAAATCTCAAAATCAAATCGGAACCCATGATTGAGAGATAATCCGGAAAAACAGAAAAACGACTCATCCAAATTTTATATAATTTACAAAGGTTGAGAGAAAAACTATACTCTCAATCCTTATTATTCCCTATAACTCTTCTTTTTAAGATATAATATTGAGGGGCCGGAAAATCTATTTTTTCGTAGAAGCTAGAGTTTCTTCCTTTCAGGCTATTTCCTTGCTTTTGAGAGCTTCTGAGAGCCTACAATGAGGAGCTGAAGAAAACATAGGTTATAGGTTACAACTCAAAAAAATCGAATGTAAGGCAATTATGTAAAAATAGGTATTCATTGGAAATCAGAGCCATCATTTATAGTCAATAACCCTAATTCTTTCATAAATCTCAAGTGAAAATTTAACCACAGAAAGCACGGAAAACACGGAATAAAGGAAATGAGGGCACGAACCTTCCGTGCTTTCTGTGTCTTCCGTGGTTTGAAGTAAGTGTAAATATTTACGTTCAGGACTATAATTGATAGGATAAATTCTGGTAATTACACCCCTGTGTTATATCTCAGGATTGCAGCAATTCCACCAAAGGCTATCATAAGTTGAGAGCCCTCGTCGAAATCTGTTGATATAAAAGCAACCCTTGCATTGCCTTTATCAGCGAGTTCTGAAAATTCACCGATGATATCAATAAGATCGATGACTTCAAGTGCAGAACCACATTCCGGACAATTTCCAGCCGGAGGAACAGCTTCACCGGTCATCCATTTTCTTGTCCGTTTATTCTCATATCCACAAACACTGCATTTGAGGGTTACTCTTTCAGCCCGCAGGTCTTCAGAAAGTAAAAGCACATCAACTGCCTTTATTTCAAGATTTGCCCGTACATTGTCCTCTCCATAGGATACTTTACCGGACTCGGTAGCGATTTCTTTAAAAAATATTTCCACATCTTTTTTTTGCTTGATTAATTCAATGCCCTGGAGCATTTCATCTGCTGCATTTATTAGCTCGGAAAAACCTGATTCATTCGTGTACCCTGTATCAAACAATCCAAGAACCTTTTTCTGAAGCTCATAATGTAGAAATTCACCTTCATTGAACTCTTCTTTAGCTGGGGAATGCCCCCCTATAAGAATGCCTTTAAGTTCAGCCGGGTCCAGTTCAAGGAATGCCTCACTTGCAGCATCCCCTATTCTCTTGTAGAAATCATTAATGGCAATGCGTCTGAGCTGTTCAAAACGATGGGCACTCTGCCCTCCTTTTCTTTGTTTTCCGGGGACAGTAGAGTGGAGATGCTTAATAACTTCAATTTGCTTACCTACAAGCATTCCTATAGTGGCTTCTCTTAAATCAAGAAGTATAAGCCCATAAGTACTGCACTCTTTGACCATTTCCTCAAGGGGCTCAAGATAAAAAACGGAATCACAGTGATATTTATAATGTGAAACAGGTTCCGGAGGAATAAGAACTTCGTTTTCCATGCCTGTCCTGTTAGCTCCGGTATCGACAGTTCCTGTAAAGTAAACTATCCCGTTTTCCGGAATTTTGTTAAGATTTCTTAACTTTGCCAGCAAAGAATCAAGTGCTCCCCGTACGTTATTGCTGGTGAGTTTAGACTTGATGTTCGAAGCCTGTTCATGTTCTTCTCTCAAATGATCTGCAACATCTGAAATCTGTTTGTCAGAAGGAATATAAAGGGAAATTAATTCTGTACCCCTTCCACTTTTACTTCTTAGAGTTTCAAGCTTCTTTTTAAATACATATTTTTCATATGTACAGTATTCAGCCATCCCAGCTTCCTCCTTCTCTCATATAAAACAGTTGAAGGACCTAAAAAATGACATAAAACTACAATATTCATTTATGTTCTATCTTTTAAAAAACATTTTTGAATCTTCACTTAAAACTTCCCTCCACGCCCCCATGCTCACAAAGTGAGCAGATATTGGGCGGTCACTGGCAAAAAAGAAGAAAGATTGGCTCTAAGCAATCGGGAAAATCGATAACGACATTAGCAAATCATTTTTTTACATCAAGTGATTACACCATTTGTAGACGTTGTCTACCTAATTTGTAGAGATTGTCCATCTATGCACATTGTCTATTATTAGATATAGAAGGAATAATACTATTAGAATAGACTCTATTTGAGATAGAGCACAAAAGATAAGAGATTATAACCAGGATAAGAAATGATAAATATTTTGGGAGAAATAAGTTACTATCAGTATGTTAAGCCCTCATAAAATAGGGCAATTGATAGCTATTATATACTGAATATCTCTTTTTTTCTTTCAATTGGGTGAATGGTATGGATAGAAGACAACGTTCCAAAAAATATGACTGGTTAATCTCAAAAACTCAAAGCATACTTAAACATTATAGCTGTCCTGAATCATGCAATGCGAGTTGCTGCAAACATCATATTATTGATTTTCGTAGAAAAGAATATGAGAAAATATTAAAAAATGTAGATAAAGAAAGTGCAAATATTTTAAAATCGAATGCGATAAAATCAGAGTTGAAGGGATGTTATAAAGCAATAAATGCCGTCGAACAGTGCCCATTATTGGTAAATTCAAGGTGCAGAATATACGAAAATAGGCCGGAAGCATGTAGAAGTTTTCCTTTTGTGATTTATCCGGATGCTGAAATCGGATTTGGTTTAACGTTGTTATTGTGTCCGATGTCTGTTAACATAGTTAAAGATTATGCACAGTGGTATAAGGCGGTAAACTCAATAATGTACAGTCAATTAACTGACCTGTACGAACAGTATAAAAACATAGACAAAAATAATGATTTTTGTATTGAAATGAAAGAGCAGAATTTAGATTCGTTCATAGAATTTCTTGAAAAGAAGTAATCACTATTCATTTCCTTTTGTTAGCAATGATAGAAAGGTACGCCTTGCAGTAGAGTTCATGTTCGAGAATATATTGAAATAAAGAAGGCTACCCTCGAATTCTCTATTTTTTATCGAGGAATCGCCCATTGATTGCTTTCATTCTGGCTTCTGGATTGCCTGATTGTTATGCGAGATTACTATTTCCGCAAGTAAAGAATCTTTATTAATCAACGAACTCACTCATTCCAGGCCCCACTTCTTCCTGAACTCGAGCTTCTGCTGGCTGCTCATCCAGTGGCTGCCGTCACAGTAGGGCTTGTTCTCTGACTTCCCGCAGCGGCAGAGGGTTACTCTGTTCCGGGATTCGTACATGCTGCCATCTGCAGATTCAATGGGGATACCGCCTCGAACCCAGAGGGGACCTTCACAACCTTTTTCTTTGTCGTGAACCAGTACAATAGATGGTTCAAATTCTTTTTCAAAGGGTTTGCCTGTCTTCTTGTCCCACATGACCAGCCGTCCCGACGGGCAGATCATGGCTTCCTCTATGGCTTTTTGTCTGGCTTCCGGGTCGTCTGATTTTTGTATGAGATCCCTTATTCCGCCAGACCGCTGGCAGAAACGGGAATGATCGCAGAGCTCGTAGGCATCGGTGAGTTTTAGATCAGGACCTTCAAACGTTTCCGCTTTTTCCAGGTAAGGCTTTCTGCTTGCTGTTTCGCTACCTTCAAAACCGACCTTGCGGTGGGTCCCATCACAGAATGGCTTTTTTTCGGATGAGCCGCAGCGGCATAAAATATAGGCTTCCCGCCTGGGGTGTTCCTTTATATCAATTAATTCTCTGGTGTGGCCGGCGTCATCGGTGACAATTACCTGTTCTAAAAGCGGCACTCCACCTGTAACCCGATACGGTCCATCTTTGATTATCTTAATCTTCATTTCTTTCTCATTGACTGCCATAATCATAATCCCCCATTACCTCTTATAATGCAGTACTGGATGTTTAGTCTGACTATTCTTTCTTCTTTAATGATTTCTATGTTTGTTTATGGTTTTTATGGATGAATTAAAAAAGTTAAAAAAGTAAGCCCGAAACCTGAATTATGAAATGTCGTGAGCTTGGAGACATAATCGAGGCCGACGTGAAAGCCTGGATACTCGTACTTGTGGATCGCGTTCACTTCTTAGAGAGGAAATGAAAAAAGAGAAGGATTTGAAACGACAAAAGAAGAAAGTGTCAAACTTATTTAAAAAAATAGTTTTGTGCCTCAGAACTCATAGGGCTCATCATAAATCAGTAAAATTCTTCATCACAGGCACTCGTCCTTGATATTATCCATATATCCAGATTATAGATATTCCAGATTACGGACATTCCAGATTACGGACATTCCAGATTACGGACATTCCAGATTACGGACATTCCAGATTATATATCCAAACAGGTTATTAAACTCTCAGTCCCTAACCGGAACTGCCCTGCCCGGAAGTTATCAGTCCGAAACCCGTTAGTTCCCGGGGGGAAATTCGGCGGCGATTTCGGCTGCTATCTGCTTTGCGGCTTCGCCGGGGTTCTCGGCTTTGTAGATGCTTCTTCCGACGATTACCCAGTCGGCACCTGCTGCGATCACGTCAGAGGCTTTTCCGCCCTGGGCTCCTACTCCGGGTGAGATGATTTTGAGTTTATAGCCAATAACTTTTCTGATTTCCCTTACCCTTTCAGGACGGGTGGCTGGGGCAACGAGCCCGAAAGCCCTGGCTTCGAGAGCCATTTTTGCGATGGGTTCGGCTGCGGCCTGGAGGAACTGGGCACCTCCCGGGTGGCTCATTTCACTTACTACAAAGACATCTTTCTTGTATTCGGAAGCGACTTCGATGCAGGCTTCGAGGCTGTCTTTTCCTGTGAAGCCCTGGACGATTACGGCTTCGGCACCGGCTTCAAAGACCTGGTCGCAGATCAGACGGTTGGTATGGGGGATGTCCGCGACCTTGAAATCGGCAATGACCGGAGCGAATTCGGCAATTTCCCGGATAATTCCAAGCCCTGTGGCGAGCACCAGGGGGTATCCGACTTTGATTGCGTCCACGGATTCACAGACTTCTTCGGCAATTCGGAGGGCATCTTCCCTGTTAGTCACATCAAGGGCAAGGATAAGACGGGTTTTTTTTTCCATATAATCACCTCAAGAATTATTCATGCACGTTTTTCGGAAAGCCGCGTCCGGACTGCCGCGACCATAAGTGGTAGAGTAATTGTTGCATCTGCATAAACGGTTACCGAACGGGCTTTTTCCCCGACTTTTCCCCATGACTGGGCTTCGTCCAGGGTTGCCCCGCTGAGGCCTCCGGTTTCCGGTCGGTCCATTGTAAGCTGGATGGCATAGTCAAAAGACTTTGGGGTCACGAGCATGGACTGTAGGATATAGTTCTTGGGAACCCCTCCCCCGATCAGGAGAGCTCCGGCACTTTCGGCTTCATAGCAGATGTCCATGAACTCGTGCATGTCCGCAAAAGCGTCAACGGTAAAAGAGGAGTTTCCTTCCTTATGCAGCCAGGCCTGAAGCCCGATAACCGAGTCCTGGAGCGCAGGGCAGTAAACGGGCACCCCCATCTCTGCAGCGGTTTTCAGGACTGAGGAATCATCGTCCAGGTTCTTTCCGATTTCTGTCAGGACCTGACGGATCGAGAGCTTTTCCTGCGGGAGTCCCGCATAGACGTCCTGCAAAAACTCCTCAAGCTCCGTGAAATGTCCATCAGGGAGGTAGACGTCGTAGATCCGGTCAATGCACTCGTTCCGGAGCTGGATATCGTTTACGTGATCCGTGCCCTTGTAGTGGTGCAGGCCCAGGGCTTCGACCGTATCATGCACCATGTTGGCGCCGGTGGTGACCAGGACGTCAATATGCCCGTCCCTGATCAGGTCGGCAACGATGTGCCTCATGCCCGCAGGCGTCATGGCCCCTGCAAGCCCGAAAAACTTTGTCGTTTTTTCCGAAGCCAGCATCTCATGATATATCTCCACAGCCTCGGCAAGCCTGCCAGCCCCGAAAGCACAACCGGCATATTCCTTTACAAGCTCGTCCACGCTCATGCCAGGGACTATTTTTGCGCCTTTTACAGGAGTTATAAGTTTGTTACAGGAAGTCTCAGAATCCATTTATTTACCTCAAGAATTTGAAAAGCATAAGGATAATCACCATAGTAAACAAAGTATCTACATATTTTACATACAGGAAATTTATATTCCAGATGAGTTAGATAGTAGATGAATTACACAGCATAGATGAATTGCACAGTATTACAAGTATTTGACCTTCAATATTCCTTTATCTTCCTGATCTTAGGTTGAATACGCAGGTGCTTGATAAACCTTACCTTTTTAAAAACACCATAAAAGGCCGGAGAAGGTAAAACAGGGACGACAGGAATCACATTATGCAGGAAGAAATAATCAGGTATGAAGACGTCGGCATGGCGCACAACAGTAAAAAAGTGCTTTCTGGTTTTAATCTGAGCATCAAAAAAGGCCAGAAAATCCTGCTGAAAGGCAAGTCGGGAACCGGGAAGTCGACCCTGTTCAAAATGCTGCTTGGCTTTGAAAAACCGACAGAAGGCACCCTTTATTACAGGAGCCGGCCCGTGGACTCCGGCCTTGTATGGGAAATCCGAAAAGAGGTCTCCTATGTGTCCCAGGAAACCGATCTTGGGGAAGGTCCCGTAAAAGTCCTGCTAGAAGAGATCTTCTCCTACCCCACAAACCGGGACAGGATGGAACCCGAAAAGCTGAACGCACTCATGCAGGATTTCGAACTGGAAGAAGATACCCTGGATAAAAATTTTGAGGACCTGTCAGGCGGGGAAAAGCAAAGGATCGGGATCCTGATCGCCCTCATGCTGAGAAGGGAGGTCTTTCTCCTGGACGAAGCTACTTCAGCTCTTGATTCCGAACTCAAGAAAAAGGTAGCGGAATATTTCCTGAAACATGGAGAATGGACTCTTT
>Ga0272442_10007891_pt1 | contig 13663 bp, 18 predicted proteins | sample SSMForm2O_FD_200262 | JGI IMG/M metagenome (GOLD analysis project Ga0272442, IMG submission 200262) | Marine sediment archaeal communities from Little Sippewissett salt marsh, Falmouth, MA, United States - SSM-Form-2O | ecosystem: Environmental > Aquatic > Marine > Wetlands > Sediment ...
ATGATGGTACTTACGAGGCATGGGCTACTTTAGAAAGCGATGTTGATGGTGGAGATGATAGGAAGTTATTTTCAAATAAAATGAATTTGGATTATAGATGGACTATCCTGTTTGATGATGGTGAAGATGATATGATAGGAAATTGCAAATCTGGTGGTTCAAATAGGGATGTATATTATAGTTTAGGTAATAGTGGATTTGGATGGACATATTTAGTTTTAGCAGGAGAAGATGAAGGTGGAGATTTGGATGCTTGGGTTAATGACAGTATTGTAGACACAGTAGAGATGACAGGAACTCATACAGGGGGAGCAGAAGATTTTGCAGTAGGTATGGAATCATATACAGATAAGCATGGTTGGGATGGAAAGATAGATGAAGTTAGAGTTTCAGATATAAAAAGAAGTGATGATTGGATAGAATATACCTATAACAATATTGCAAATCAGGATACATATATTACAATTGGAAGTGAAGAAGAACAAGTAAGTGATGATTGGGCAGATTGGGATTATAGTAGACAGATAACCATTAATCATAATATGATAGATTCTGACCTTATCAATTTTCCAGTATTGATAAATATAAGTAGCGATGGAGGTCTTGCTTCATATGCTCAAGATGATGGCGATGACATAGCATTTGCAGATGAAAGCAATACAACGCAATATCACCATGAGATAGAATACTTTGACGGGGATACAGGTAGATTGGTCGTATGGGTTAACATTACAAGTTTATCAAGCAGTGCGGACACGATTATCAATATGCATTATGGAAATAGTGAAGCATCAAATCAGGAAAATAAGACAGGAACTTGGAATACTGGTTTTTCAGGTGTTTACCATTTCAATCAAACAGACATAGATGGGGATTCTGGGGATATAAAAGATTCAACTGCATACGATAAGGACGGAACATCTTATAATATGGATACTGATGACCAAGTTGAAAGTGCAGTAGATGGGGGTTTTGACTTTGACGGTAGCAATGATTATGTTGATTTCGAGATAAACGCAATAACAACAGCAGTAACAATAACAATGTGGGTTAAAATGCCAGGTGACCATGAATGGGATGGACTTATTGCTGCAACTGCAAGTTATATCGAATGTTTTATGCGACTTACTACAAGCGACACTTTACAGGTTTTCTTTAATGATAATGCAGCAACATCCAGTGATATATCCAGTTGCTATGATGGGGATTGGCATCTGCTTGGTATGACATACGATGGTTCTAATCTAAAAGGATGGGTTGATGGAGTTAATAATGGTGATACAGGGTTGGCATCAAAATCTATCAATCAAGCAGCGTTTGATGTAGGTAAATATTCAACAGGCCAGTATTATAATGGAGGCATTGATGAAGTCCGCATGTCATCGATAGCACGAAACGCATCGTGGATTAAAACAGAATACAATAATGTAAGAAATGCAACAAATGGCGGATTCTATAGTTTTGAAGGTATACAAGCAGATTTAGACATAACACTTTCAGATGAAAACCCAGCAAATGAAACCAGAAGTGTAGACCTGACAAAACAATGTTCAATAACAGTTTCAGAACCCGACAGCTATGATATGAATGTAACCTTTGCCACAAACGAATCAGGAGAGTGGGTAAACAAACAAACAAATAGTAGTGTTGGCGATGGTACATACTATTGGACATTTACAGATTGTGATGAGAACTATACGACATACTACTGGCGAGTATATGTTGATAATGGGCATGGGGAGAACGTGTCCGAAACTTATTACTTCAAGACGTTATTGCCATTTACAGTTCATATAATTGATAATGATTTGGACAGTGCATATGCTGTCAAGATAGAGGATATTGATGATGATGGCAATAATGATATTGTAGCGGTTGGATACAACAGCAATGCAAATCATAATTCATCAGAGCATGAGTATGGTAATTTAAGGTGGTATAAGAATGATGGGAATTACAATTTCAATGTTTACTATAACATAAGCGAGTGGAACTATGGCGGTGTCCGTTTAGATATTGCTGATTTCAACGATGATACATATTCAGACATAGTGGTTGCAGATTATGGGAATGATGCAATATATGTCTACAATCATAGTGGCGACCCAACAGATGTACCATGGACACGAACCAGCATTAAGACAAGTTGGGTAACATCATATACTGTAGAAGTAGCTGATTTTGATAATGATGATGACTATGATATTGTTGGCACAGCACCAGGCAGTTCAAATGGAGTTGGGTGGGCTAACAATACAGGTGATTTGAACTTCTCTTGGTGTACCATATATGATGCAGGTTCACCACATGGTTCATGTGTCGGGGATTTTGATGATGATGATTGGATAGATGTAGCAGTAAGTGAGGGCAGTTCAAACAAGAATATCCATGTCTATGAGAACGATGGAACTCCTGCAAATGATGCTTGGTCAAGGAATCTTGTTTACAACCCAACATATTCTGCTCTTGGTTTCAACGCTATTGATATGGATAATGATAGTGATTTGGATATTGTAAGTTCATCAAATGATGATGGGGATATAGCATGGTATGAGAACGATGGAACGCCATTTTCAGGAACTTGGACTAAACATGTGGTTGATGCAGATTTTGATAGGGCAAGAGATGCTTACGGTGCAGATATAGATGACGATGGTGACACAGATGTAATTGGAGCATCCGATAATGTACTATCGTCTTTGGATTGTAGTTTTTCGTGGTGGGAGAATCTTGATGGAGATGGAACAAGTTGGTACAAATACGACATGAATGTTAGTTTTTTAGGTACTGACAGCACATGTTATGCCTATGCAAACGATATTGATGACGATGGGGATTTAGATATTTTTACCGCAAGTTCAAAAAGCGGTTCTGATTGTATTGTTTGGTATGAATCACATTTGTATGAACCAGCAGGAAACTCATTACCTGAACTTACAAACCCAGAAGGTGAACCAGATAATGCAGTAGCAAGTTATACTACAATATATTTCAATATAACATGGGCAGATGCAGATGGTGAAGATCCATCGGATGGATATTTGAAGGTCAATGCATCAAAAACAGGATGGAGTACAAATCAAAGTATGTCATATCTATCTGGAGATAATACCACAGGTGCAATATATCAATATACAACTACATTGACAGCAGGTGAATATGAATATACTTTTTATGCCTATGATGGAACTGATTACAATTCATCAGGTTCTCATTCTGGATTAACAGTTGTAAGCCAAAGTCTTTCCTTTAATATTGTAACATCATCTGATGGTAATCTGGATTTTAAGGATTGGTCATTATCTTTAACAGGAGTTGGTAAAACAACAGAATATAATGTAAGTGAGGACAACCAAACAGCAGATATACCAGCTTTGAACATATCAAATACTGGCAATGTGCCATTGAACTTTACTATGAACTGGAGTGGTGACCCAGGAACAGGGATTTCAATGAAGTATAATACAACAGATAATGAACCAAAGTATGGTGAGAATCAAATTGCAACAACCCCATCCACCACACAAATAATTTCAAATCTTGCAACAAGCACTTATGAACAGATATGGTTGTGGATGGATTTTAATGATGTTGAGGCACAATCAGATAGTGAGAAGGTGTCTATAACATCTTCAAAGTATGGAGGATAAATAATTATGGATATAAACGAACCACAGGCGGACATGAAAAAAGGAACTCAATCTGTGGGAGTCAATATGCGAGGTTGTAAAATATGAAAAAAATATTTTCTATAATAATACTTGTTGCATTTGTAGTAGCTTTTGCGGGTTTGGCAATTACACCAGTATCCGCAGACAGTAATGATGTAACAGTAACTTGGATAGTACCAGCAGATACGACATTAACACTATCTTATCCAACTGGAGAAGGTAAGATAGAGTTCGATTCGACAGGTATAGGCAAAACATTCTCTGATTTGGGAGCAACAGGCCAAGCAGCAGATACAGCAGCAATAAGAATCCAGAACGATGGAAACACCATTGTAAGTATTGATGCAAACATAGCCAGTTTTCCAACGAATGTAACTCATGTAAACTTTAGTCAAAGCATGACCGACAATAATTCGGGAGTACACTATGGCAGTGGAAATTGTAGTGATAATCAGACATGGACAGAAAGCATAGCTATCGGTGGACAAGAGGATTTCTGGGCTTGGTCGTCTGGAGCAAATGTAGAAGAAACAGCAGGGGTTGACAAAACCTTAAAAATATACGCTGTGAACGATTAGAAAGGTGGATATTAAATGAAAAAGAAAACCAAGACGGTTATTGCAATGTTAGTGTTAGTTAGTATAGCTTTTGCAATAGCCGTTACATTATCCACATCAACATCCAACAAATCTTCAGATATGCCTATTGATACAAACATCAAGAGTACAAATTATGACTATTCGGAAGGAGCATCAATAGTTCCAGGAAAATTTCTTGAAACTATTTACAACGATATTACCGGAGATTACAGGCCATTATACATCAATATGACCGAAGAACAGTATGTCTGGTATTTTGAAGAATTACCTGAATTTCCAGAAGATTTCTTCACAATATCAAGATTGGTTTATGATGGAAAAATAACAGATTACAGCAGATTAAGTGAAAACTACTGGAAACAACCCGAGTTCTATTCTGCATGGTTCGATATATATGAAGCCCGTTATCTTAATTTTGATGAGAAAAGATGGACACCAGAAGGATATGGATGTTATCCAACAATAAAAGAGATCTCAACAAATGTAAGAGGGAAAAGTATCGTTGTCAATACCTATTTTAGAACAGGTTTTGATGTAAACTCATATCAGGGCATGGTTGTAAAACCCTATTTGCCAGAAAATGCTGTAAGCATACTTGGCAATACGATATTTGAACAACCAGAAAATGCAGCGTCATACATATCTGCCAGAATCAAAAATCCAGATGATGAAGTGTACAATACCTTCAAAAATAACCTATTGAGTGATAACGTAGGTGAAAATGATTGGATGGTACTACTAAAGCCAACTCATTTGATTTTAGAAGATAAATATGGTAGAAAGACATCTGAATCTGGTTTTCCGAATGATTGGGTACGATTGATAGAACTTGAGATAGATATTGCAGAAGATACACCCAAAGGGGATTATGTGGTAGCAATAGACATTGAACCGCCATGCTTTGACATAAATCAGGAATACTATTTTTCCACAGAGCATGAATACTATGGTTCTCTATATAATCCAAGTGGCAAGTTTTTCAGAACAGGTAGACCACATTTCCAGGTAATTCTGAAGATAGAATAAAAAAAAATTTGGGGAACAACATGAAAAATACTATAATTGCTGTGGTTATTACAACTTCTATATTAGTTTTAACCATAAATGTTAGCGGACAAGGCAATTATAGACCCCAATACTCTTTTTTTGATGATGTTTTTAAGGAATTGCCATCATTTCCAGAGGATTTTTTTGAGATTAAACACCTTATTGAAACACAACAGATAATGCCACACCAGTTGAACAGTTCTTACTATCTCCAACCAGAGATATTGCCGAACTGGAACTACTGTGCAGAGGCATATTACAACAGAACCAACGATAACATAGGGCAATATGGTTTGTCTTTATATCCAAGTCGTTTTGATATTTACAATGCTGAATATACAACAATACATTTGAGTGCAATACTTTACTGTAATCCAGGTATATCAAAATATCAGGGTGCAGGTATATCACATAGTTGTGATAATGAAAACATCAATGTGAGCATATCAAAGGATAATGTACTTTTAGAACCAACATACCCATATTTTCATGGTAATTGGTCAACAACAATCAAATTTACAATATCAATAAAGGAAAAGACAGATGCAACAGTGAACATAATGGAAACAGAACCAGATGATTACAACAATACATTATGGAAACAACAGTACGGAAAAGAGTATGTAACTGGCAATAGTATATTATCGCAGAGAGTACCAAAATTAACAATACATTTGCATAATGATATTGATGAGTGTGAGAATAATTCAAATGCAAACAATAACGATAATAATTTTATTATAAACATTCCAATTACAATTATTTTTTGGTTGTTTTTCTTTTCAATTATAAGGAGGGCATATGTCAAGATTGCAAAAAAGGGGAAAAACGAAATATAAAAAACGCATAAGAAAAATATTTCTTTATTTCTCTTTGTTTTTGTTGATCTCGTCTATAGCATATGCAACATATTATAATGTGACAATAACATGGAAAACAGCAAACCCAGATATAGCTATAACATTATCACATCCAATACAGGGGGATGAAATCAATACAAACACAACAAACTTTACATGGTCTGGAACTGGAGGGGATGGAACTACTTTGGAATATGTCCTATATGCTGACACCCAATCAGATTTCACAAGCCCATTTAAAAGAACAATAGACACTGGTACTGTTTATGATTATACCCCAACTCCGTTCATGGATGGAAAATGGTATTGGAGGGTTGAGGGTACAGACGGAAGCGATGTTAACATAAGTGAAACATGGAATGTAACCATCAGGACAAACGCAACAAACAATTTCCCATCTTTAAGCGATATGGATGTAAGTCCAACAACAGGATATATTGATACAACATTCACATATACTGTAAACTTTACTGATGCGGATAATGATTCTGCTGATTTTGTTAATGTTACTATTGATTTGGTTAACTATTCCATGATAGAAACAAATGCATCTGATACAGACACAACAGATGGAAAATTATACAACTATACCACAACATTAAATCTTGGAACGCACAACTACAGTTTTTCATGTAGTGACGGTATTTCAGTTAATTCAACAGAAAGGTATACGAACCCAGTAGTGGGAGAACACAAAACACCACCATCTGTAAGCAACGAAGATCCAACAAACAATAGTGAAGGTATAGATAATGCAACAACGACATTATCAATTTATTTAAGTGATTCAGAGGGGCATACAATGAACTGGACAATAGAAACAAGCCCAGATATAGGTTCAAGTAGTGGAAATGATGAAACAAATGGAACTAAAACCTGTACTGTATCAGGTTTGGATTACAATACGACATATACTTGGTATGTTAATGTTTCAGACATTTACAATACAACAAATGTAACGTTTTCATTCAAAACTGAAATTGAACCATTTTTTACCATATCGTCTGTATTTCCATTAAATGGAAGTACAAATGTGCAGTTACAACCCTATTTATATGCAACATTCAACCATACGCAGGGTTTAAATATGAACATATCGTGGTATTATGGATTATCTGAAGGTAATGAAACGATATTTTTAGGATTTGATAACGACATAGTTAATTCCACCCAAAATGAGTTATTTTACACTGCTATAAATCATTCTACAAACTATTTTTGGAGAATACAGGTAGACGATGGGATTAATGTTGGGAATAGGACATATCATTTTATGACGGATAGTGATGTTTCATTTATAAGTGGTGGTTCAAGTGCGGGAATAGTGGGAATAGTGGGAATAATTGGAGTTGTAGGATTGATTTTTGTTATGACAAGTAGAAAAAGGAGGTATTAAAAATGATAGAAAGTATATTTGTGATGCTATTGGTTGCTGCAATAATACTGTTGATATTGGCATTTGTTTGGGAATCGCTGACAATCACAGCGGTTGATCTTATAATCTGGATGATATTAAGTATTTCTGTTTATGATATTGAAGTACCATATCAATATGAGAGTGGTGGAATAGTATATGAAGCAACACAATCTTTGGGTAACATGTATCCTTTGGCTTGGTTATTTATGGCATTGGCAATAATAATGTTTCTCTACATGATTACAATGGTTTTCCAGATGTGGAGGAATATGGATAAGAGAATAATGTAAAGGAGGTGAAAAAACGTCATCAATAGATAGAATTACTGATACTACTATGAAAGGGTTGAACATAGGTGTATTGGCAGGGGTTACTGGTGGAATAATGAAGAACATAAATAAAATGTTTGGACAACCCGCAAGAAAAAAAAGGAAGAACAAAAGGTGATATATGTATATCAAACCTAAAAATATCGAATATGAAAAGATATTTGATAAGTTGGTGAAGGAAAGGACAGCAGTAATTGATACCAACATAGCACAAGCATTGAGCAGGCATAAAAAGATAAGGTACGCAAGGGAGAATGGGCATATATTCATAGCAAATGATCGCAATATGCACAAGAGCATCGTCCATATTCCATTCAACATAAAAATAAGAAAGGATAAAAACAAGTTTTTTTTTGAATTTTAAGATATAATTAACTATCAGTAACTATACATAGTTATTCTTATAAGCGTAGCACGTTTATATATAATATTAACACTACTTTTTAAATAAAGGAGGTCGCCAAGATATGAAAGCGAATTTAAAATTTAAGCAGATGAAGAATGACAACAAAGGATATGTCAAAGTAGTTGGTGCTTTAGTTGCTCTTTTGCTTATGATTATTGTCGGAATACTTGTATTCTGGGAAACATCAGACAGCATAGAGTTAAGTTCAGATGAAGCGAATGACAGCAAGAATGAAACAACCGATATGGCCGCAACTGTGTTCGATCTGTTGCCGATTATAGCTTTGGCAGTAGTCGCATCCATAATCATAGGTGTGATTATCGGCTTTGGTGGTTCGGGTAAGTTATAGATCAACTCATTTGAATATGGTTTAACAAACCATATTTAATATTTTTTTGGAGGAAAAATGAAAGCAAATATAAAATCTAAACTTGCAAAAAACGATAATGCCTTTGTTAAGGTTGTTGGAACTATTATTGCACTACTTCTTATGATTATCATAGGTGTACTTGTCTATTGGGAAACACAAGGATCAATAGATGATTTTGGGGAAGTAACTGAAACATTCACAGGTTACACTCTCGCAGGGTCAAACACATCTGCTTGGACTGTGGAAGTGGATAACACTCCAACAGGCACAAGTGCAACGAATGTAACTTGTTATAATGCTACTGGTGGAACTGAAAGTTATCCAACTTTTGGTTTGAATGGCAAAACAGTTAGTGTAGCTGCTGAAGCAGCAGATGAATTTAGCCAAGTGAATGTAACATATACAAGCAATATGGCAAGCAACGAAGATTCAACTTCTGATATGGCATCAACCATATTCGATCTGTTGCCGATTATAGCTTTGGCAGTAGTCGCATCCATAATCATAGGTGTGATTATCGGCTTTGGTGGTTCATCTAAGAGGTTATAATATGGCATCGCACATATGTAGTTCAAAGACAAACGCCAAGAAGTATGCAGCAAAGATGAGGCGTAAAGGTTTCAATGCAACTATCTTTAATGTAAAAGGCAAGGGTTATGGGGTTTCCGTAACAAGGAAATAACCCTTTTTATTTCTTTAGGAGGTTGAAAAATGCCAATCAAAACAAGCAAAAGAAGTCTTAGAAAGGCATCCAAACGTATCTACAAAAAGGAATACAACAAGGCAAAGGCAGATGCTTTAAGAAAATCACGTTCAAGGGCAAGAAAAGAAATACAGAAGAAAGCAAGGGAATCTGCTAATAGGAAGTATAATGTAACTGCATCAGAAAAGAAAGCAGCACGAAAGAAGAAAATGAAAGAGATTTCAAAGCGTATGCAACAGATGTCAAAGCAACTCGAGGCAGGTTTGGATACTGGAACTAAAAAGAAGAAAGGAAAAAAGAAAACAAAATCAGTATGGGATATGGATATATCTGATTTCTAATTAAATACTTATTTTTTATTTTTAAGCGTAGCACATTTATATACTTTTGTAACACTAACAATTAATAATGGATGAACCACCATCTTTTATTCATAGGCAATTTTCAATCTATGAAAAGCATCTTGATTTTTTAAAGCGAAAGAACCCTAACAATATAAACGAAGGTCTAAGAACAGTATTGGATAATGCAATAAAAAACCAGAACAACAACATCAAATCCCAACTATTCAAGGATTTTAGCTTATATGTCGTTATAATCGCCTTTGGGTTTGTTTTTTTCCTGTTTAGTATTAATTACACTCATGCATTTGAAAAGGTCTTATGTTACATTATAGGACTTTTTATGGTAACATTCGGAATAACAGGAGGTGTTTTGATTGCGTTACAATCCACCAGAAGAAATAATAGATGAGGAAGAAGAAAAGCAGGTATATTTTGAGGGTAGGCCACGTTATGTTTCAGATCAGACAGCGTTCATGCGTTGGAGTACAGAACTTGAACAGTCAAATGAACTTGTTGATCCAGATTTTTTAAATACCAATAAGTATAGGGTAATGGATATAAACAAATTTTTACCGTTAAGTTTTATAAAGAACCCAAGAAACATCCCTCTTTTTAGATTAAGACGTATGAACATGACACATGAGAAGGATGCAGGACTGTATGAAAATGCAGCAGAAACGGTTTTGGATAATCTTGCAGATTATCAGACAACAAGAGGAATAAATGGTAATTTCCAAAAGGCATTGATAACACAAAGAAGGGAATGGCAAGATAAAACAGAACCAGAAACAAAGAAAGGGATAATGGGTAGGTTGATAAAAGGCAGAAGTGAAGAACAGAAGGTAGCGGAAATGCAGGATGTGTATCAACAATGATGATAATTGTAATACCGATAATATTTATGGTAATAGGATTCATGTTCTTATATGTTGCAGAAATAATGCCTATATTTGATGAACTGTTTTTTCCATGGTTTGGAATGGTATTTGCGTGTTCAGGATCTATATTTTTGTTATACAGGTTATATGTAAGCAATACACTTAAACATGCAGATAAGAAAAAGAACTGGAGGCACTTGATTAACTATTTGAGAAGGGATAATGAAGTCGTACCAATATATGGCACAAGGGCATATCCAGGAGAATCGTTCATAGATGTTGAAGGTCTTGGGCTTGTTGAGTTTCTTGGTAAGGATTGTTATTACACATGGGGAGATAAAAAGGTAATATGGGGATTGGAGAACATAAACTTCACACCAGATCCAAAATATTTTAACCTTACACATCTTTTATGGGAGCTTGGGTTCACAGATTCAGTTGATGTTTCAAATGTACTCTATGGCAAGGACTTGGAACTGATGGGAAGGGTATATCTAAAAATGCTTGAGTTTGATAAGAACCATGGTGTGAACAAACTTGTAAAGGATTTAAAGGAATATGATGGTGAAGAAGTAAATTTCAAACCAAAGAGAAACTACAAGGATATTGCAAGTGCAGTAGATAAAATCGGTCAAGTAAAGAACATAAAGTTCAGAACAAAGAGGGATAATTAATGGATGAAGAAACCAAGAATACAATATTATTTTGGTTGTTACTTATTATATTAGGTTTATTAATTATACTTGGGCTTCTCTTTTATCCACATATTAGTGATTGTCCAAGTGGAATGTGTAACACAACAGGGGTGATAATTAATGGATGTTTTGTATAAGATAATTGGAATAAGGGTAATAGGCAATAGGATATGTTTAACTGTAAAGCATGTGGATGAAAAAAAGGAATTTAAGACATCACACATATTGACGAATTTAGGTGGTTTTATGGAAGATATGAAAGCAGAGGCAACGAGTAGTAGAAATCCTGATCAAATAAGTATAACATATGATGAATACAAAAAAAATGATTATGGATTGGGAAGTATGATAAGTGTATCTATAAATAGTGGTGAATAAATTGACAGATATAGAAAAAATAGATAAGGAAAAGCAAACAGTTTATTATGATGATGGTAGAACAATAAACTACAAACAGTTTATAGACAGGTTCAGATTATTTATGAAAGGCAGGATAGCAGGAGAAACACTATACCCCGCTGACATGGAACGTTTTATGAGGAGGACATCTGCAAAGAACCTGAGCTTGCTCATGAAGGGCAAAAAGATGGAAGGATATATGGAAGGTGCAAGTGATAAGCTACTTACAAAGGGGCAGAAGATAGCAATCGGCACAGTAATCACCTTAATTTTTGTTGGATTAATCATATTTATTGTATTAAGAAATCAAGGTATGATACCATCATAGGTGAATAAAATGGTTAAGTATATAGATATATCAAAAGAGAATATTGAAAGGTTGAAATCAGCAAGGAAGCATATAAACTGGGGTGCATTTTTCTGTTTATATTTTTTTGCTTTTCTTGCAGTGTTTGGAATGTTCTTTGCAGCAGTATTATTATTTATTTCCATTTTGTTTTTGATATTGGGAATTGGTTTGGTTCTAAAACGTGAGATTTACAGTATGATGATTTATCTAAAGGAGGTAAAATAAATGGCAGATAAAAGTATAGGAATGGATTATAGTATAGGGCATGCGAGAATAAAATATCTCGATCTTGCAAACATGAGCTTTGCACAGGGCAACTATCTACAGGCAAAAGGATACATAGACAATTTTTTGGATACAATAAACAAAGAAACCGAATCAGGAAAAACACTAAAGAAGGAATTTGATAAGATTTACTCAAACAAAAAGAAGATAGAAGGGGCTATAGAGGAACAGATAAAGAATCTCGGTTATCTTGAAAAAAAGGATTTTGAGGATGGTGCAAAATCAGAGAACGAAGTAAATACAATCCACGATCTAAAGGAAACTTGTTGGAGGATAGCATTGAAAGATGGACTATTCTACGAGTGATACCAAACGGATTTATAAGCAACCATTAAACTATGAGAATGGTGTTCTTTTACCACTTGTCAGGGATATAGCATATTGGAGAGTAACGAACCCAAAGGCATGTCAAAATGGCATACAGACATTATGTCTTATGTTGCCAAAGGATCTCAGAAACCAGGCATTAAAGTTTTGGAATAAGGGAACGATACATGAGGATCTTACTGGTGATGGCAAGAAGGATTTTGATGATCTACTGGTTTATATATTAGAATTGTTGGAAGGAAATAATATATTATTCCCTAAAATTAGTTTCGATGTAGGACACGATTAATTATTTTTTTTCTCAACATTTCTGATGAGTTGAATATTAATAAGTAAAAAAGTTGTATATATATGAATGAATGGGATTTAAAACTCGGAAATTACATACTTTCAAAGAAAAAGAACAAAGGTTTTCTCAGTGCTGTAACTAAGGCAGAACGTGGTTATGGTAAGTCTATGTATAATCTCAAGGTGATGGCTTATATTTACTATAAGTTAGGATATGATGAGGAGGATGCGTGGAAGAAGGCATTGAATAGTATAATATTCACGCCATCTGAGTTCATGCATCGTATTGACTATAATATTGAGAATGACAACGTCAGTCCAGTATGGTGTATAGATGATGCCACAGTCCATTTCAGTTCTTATCTCTATTTTATTAATGTTTACCAGACGAGCTTGCTTAATGCTGCATTTGATACCATAAGGACTGTTGTTTCAGGTTTATTGATTAATTGTCCAGATAAGAGCAGGTTGTTACCAGGTTTAAGGCATTATGATGATTATGAAATTACAATTTATATGGATCGAGGATACGAGAGAAGGGCAGTAGGTATCAAGTGGTATAGTCTGCCTGATGGTAAGAGAAGGTTCAGGAAGATGTTTGAAGATAATTTCAGTTGTTATGTACCTGATAAATATTATAATGAATATATGAAGATGAGAAAGAAATACCTAAAGGATATAAATGACAATCTAAGG
>Ga0272442_10007892_pt1 | contig 13662 bp, 8 predicted proteins | sample SSMForm2O_FD_200262 | JGI IMG/M metagenome (GOLD analysis project Ga0272442, IMG submission 200262) | Marine sediment archaeal communities from Little Sippewissett salt marsh, Falmouth, MA, United States - SSM-Form-2O | ecosystem: Environmental > Aquatic > Marine > Wetlands > Sediment ...
ATCTTCTTTGGGGGACCCTTCGGCTTCTTCTTGGGTGGCTTCGCCTTGGCCTGGCGGAAGACCACGTACTCCGGGATATAGACGGTGGCCGAGGTCAAAGCATTGGTGTAAGATAACTCGTTCGCCTGTGCGACACAGAAAGCGCGGTACGTCTGGTAGACCTGCGCGGCGTGCGTCTGATACCAGCATGCGGCCGAGTAGAGCTCGTGCATGTCCCCGCCGGACAGCGTGCCGGTGAGCGGGTTGTCGGCGGGCAGCGATTCGGATTCCAGATTCCTGACCAACGTACCGGTTACCTTGCCGCCACAGGCCGGTATGGCGCCCTCGGCGCCCTTCGAGCCCCGGGTCGAGTACTTCGCGTCCAGGCCGGACGACCCCAGTATGCCGGACACCTTGTAGTCGACGGTTACCGGCTTGTCGTTGAAGGGATCGGATCCGTCGGCGAGGAAGACGACCCTGACCGTGCATGATATCCTCTTTCCGTCTTCGACGGGCCCGAGGACGCAGACGCGGTGGAGTGCCTTGTTCCAGGTCGGCGCCCAGCCCATGCCGAGCATGCGGTACCCGTCGAACTGGGCCTGGATATGCAGGTCGGAACCGGATGCCGCACGTATCAGCCTCAGCCGCATGGCGCGGATGGTTTTTCTGTCTTTCTGGGCGTCGGCGAGACCGGCTCGCGCCGACCGCCAGATCTTGTCTATGGCCTCGGCATCGTTCTTGACGGCGGCTGCGTGCTTCTTGAACCGGGGAGTGAGATCGGGCGCGGCGGCGGCACAGGCCGCCGCGAGCAGAGCGGCGGAGGCGGTCAGTTGGGGCAAATGCACTCTCATCCCTATTTGGATACTACGTTGCCGAAGTCTAACGATAACACCGCTTCTGCACGGACACCAGCGCTCAAACGCGGCTCACCACAGGTTCGCCCACCAGGGGGATGGTGTGCCTTCGCCGAGCAGATCAGCAGCAGTAGTCGTTGGCGAGGAGCTTGATCGCGATGGCTGACGTCCAGGGGAACTGCTGCCGGCCGAGGTTGCGGCCCGTGATGGAGTTGTAGTACTCGCCGATATCAGGGTTCGACCGGATCATCTCCAGGAGACGAGACCTGATGCCCCGCACGTCTTTCGCATAGTCATAGCGATGCAGCCCGCAAAGCACCAGGTAGGCCACGTTCATCCACGTGGGCCCGCGCCAGTAGTCCTCCGGATCGAATCGCGGGTCCGAGAAAGAAACCGTGGGCAGGCTCGGCCAGAAATGCTTACTGCTCCGCAGGTATCGGCAAACCATTTCGCGCGCCCGGTCTTTCGGCGCGATTCCGGCCCACATCGGCAGGAACATCGCGGGGGAGAGGGTCCTCGAGAAGCCCGAACCGTCCAGGCGCACATCCGTGTAGCAGCCCTGGTCCGGGTCCCACATCAGTTCGTTGATGCGGCCGGCAAGGCGTTCGGCCTCGGCACGCCATCCCCCGGCCCTGCGCGTGCGGCCCAGTGCCTCCGCAATATCGGCCAGGATGAAGCGCTGGTTGGCGATGTAACAGTTGAGATCGATCGCGGCAAGCTCGTTGCCGCCGTCGTCCCAACGCGGGGAGTTGTCCCATCCGCTCTCGTTGCCGGGAGAGAGAACCCGCGGATCCTCCGTGTCCCAGCGGTAGAGTCCCGGTTTCGCCACCAGCCGTGCGGTGTCCCACCGGCGTGCGAAGGCGCGCACCGCCCCGTATATCCTGCGGAGGAACTTCTTGTCCCGGTCCCGGAGGAAGGTATGCCACGCGGCCCAGGCTATCAGCGGCGGCTGGCTGCAAACGTAGAGCGACTTCTCCACGTCGAGCCGGGACCGGCTCGGACGCAGCGGCGGATCGTACTCACGCATGTCAATCGGGATATTGCCCGTTTCAGGATCCTGGTACTTCACGAGCAGGAGCAGCTGGTCTTTCGCGAGCTTCGCATCGTATTCCATGTACCCCATGGCATGGAAACACGAATCCCATAGCCAGTGTCCGCCGTACCAGCCCTTGGATGGATGGGTTGATATGTACGGCTTGAACCCGTGGACCGGCTCCCATTGCTGGGTCTCCAGGTAGATGGCAGCCCTGCGCATCAGCTCCCGGTCAGCCGTCGTCCTGACACGCGGCAGCTTGCCGAACAGCCTCTTCCAGCGGCCCGCGGCAGCCTTCACCTCGCGCGCGAAGCTCACCGGCGCGGGGCGGCGGGGCCGGCGTTCGTAGTCGAACTCGATCAGGAAATCCCACTGACGGCAGGACGGTGCGCGCGGGGTGATGACGTCTGAGTACGCCAGGTACGCGTCGGCCGGCTCCCGTGTGACCTTTGCGGCGAAACGTGTGTTGGTCAGTATGCCCGGCAGCACGCGCTTCTTGAGGCGTAGCGCCTTCTTCCTGCCCGCCGCCGTCAGGACCGTTGCGAGCAGGTTTGTTGACAGCGGCTGAACGTGCGCAAGCGCCTTCGGGTGGACCACGTGACCGCTTACCGGATGTACGGCATGCAGTGTCTGCACGTGCGCGGTGTCTTCTCCCGGCGGCGGATATGTGAATGTGACGGTTCGGCGCGCGCCGTTGATGGTGATCCCGGCTCCCGCACGGCCTCCCGCGGCAAGCAGCCGGAACGGCGGCGAGTTGTCCGGTACATGCAGGTACATTCTTACGGCCAACCGATCGGTCGCCACGAAGCTCATGACCTGTTCGATGACGAAGCCGTGCGACTCAATACGCGACAGGACGGCATGTGGATAGTAATCAACGCTCCGTGTGCAGCTCCTGTCATGTTCCCCGAAATAGACGGCCTCATTGGCCGCATCATAGAGCATCACGCGCAGCGGCCAGCCGCCGATCACGTTCCAGCGCGTTCCGAAGATGTGGAGCTGGTCGATTCCGGCGATTCCGACATCCTTCGCGCGGTCGAAGTACACCCCGAAATGGCTGCCCATCACGGAGTAGTAGGGGATGGTGATATCTTTCTGCGGCACGAAGACGTCGTGGCCGCAGAAATCACACGTCACGACGTTCCGCAAATCGCCGAGGCCAAACACCCACGGCTTAAGTTTGGATCCCGTCCCACTCATCAACCATCAACCATGGATTTGCATCAGCAAATCCCCGGCCCGTGCTTCTCGATTGCCGCCCGCATCGCGGCCAGCTCTTCGTCGCTCAGCGTTATGTCCCCGGCCGCGGCGTTCTCCTGCGCCTGTTCCGGCGTGCGCGCTCCCACGAGAGCATGACTGCACCCGCGCTGCGCGATAGTCCACGCGATCGTAAGCTGCGTCATGCCGATGCCGCGGCCGTCGGCGATGGGCTGGAACTCCGCCAGCATCGCGGCCACCTTCTCACGGTTCTCCACGCTGAAACGCTTGTTCTCCTTCCTTTGATCGCCGTCCTCGAACACCCGATCCGGCCCCATCTTCCCCGTGAGCAGGCCCTGGCCGATCGGACAGTACGCAAGAAACGCGATATTGTTGTCGGCACAGTACGGGAGATCCTTGCCCTCGTGCTTACGGTCGAGCATTGAGTACCGCTCCTGGTCGGAGTCGAGTTGACCCGCCGCACGGTACTCGTCCATCTGGTCGGGTGTCGCGTTTGAGCAGCCGATCGCGCGTATCTTGCCTTCGTCCTTGAGCTTCAGCAGCTCGGCCATCGTATCGGCGATGGGGGTCGTAGTCTCCTGCCAGTGGGTCTGGTAGAGATCGATGCAGTCGACCTTCAGCCGCGTGAGCGACTGTTCCACTTCGTACCGGATCATATCCGGCGCAACGCATCTGTATACCTTGATGGAGCCGTTGTCCTTCGGATGCTTCTCGTCGGAGTTGAAGAAGAAGTCGCCCCGCTCCTCGTGCCATATGAGACCGCACTTGGTTGCCAGTACGACCTTGTCGCGGCGGTCGGCGATGGCCTTGCCCACGATTTCTTCGGATCTCCCGAAGCCGTAGATAGGCGCGGTATCTATGAGGTCAATGCCCGCATCGATGGCGGCGTGAATGGCGTCGATCGCCGCCTTCTCTTCCGTTCCGCCCCACATCCATCCGCCTATCGCCCATGCACCGAACGCCACGGCCGACGCCTGTATCCCCGATTCACCCAGACTCCTACGCTGCATCTTTGCTCCCTTCGCTGCCTTCTGTTGGTCTTCTCTTACGCGCCGAGCGTTACTTCGATTCTCGCGATCCGGCGGTCGCGCACCGCACGCGCATGGGCATCGCCCAGCGCCGTGCCTTTGATCGTTTCAGATCTGCCATCATTCCATGTCAGCCGGTATCCCGCAACCCTAACCGCGTCGCCCCCGAACGTCGCCCTTCGCAACGGGTTGAGGTAAGTGACCATCGCGTGGCCCAGGAACAGGGCGCTGTACGAGTCAGCCGGGAACTCCATGTTGTGCACGGTGCCATCGATATCGACCACGTTCCGATCCTGTGCCGCCTCGGTGAAGAGCCAGTCCGGCAAGATCGGCTCGAAACAGAGGGACAGTCCATTGCCGTCCCGCCGGAACGGCTTCCGGCCGAAACTCATCACCAGGGTCATGTGCACCACTTCCGCGGTCGTGCCGCTCGACCGCGGCTGGCAGCCGCGGCCGTGTCGGCTCACGTCGGGGTTCCTGCTGGACACTATGAACGAGCTGTTCTCGAGAGGACTGCGCCCGTACCGCCGGGGATCCTGGAACGGGCACATGCAGTTCAGCATGTTCTCGAAGAACTCGTCGTGTAGCCCCGCCTGCAACAGGGCGAGCAGCAGCTTGTGCTGCATGTGCATGAACACGTTCTCGTTCTCGAACCAGCCCGGCGCCCATGCACCGATGCGTCCTATCTCCGGGCCCTCGGCCGAGACGTCGTCGCCCGCCAGCCACATCTTGAGCTTCTCGTCGTATAGCGGGCCGGCACGCAGCGCGTCGTAGATCTTCCGTGCGGCCGCCGTATCGCGCTCCGTGCGCAGTGCGTGCATCGGCGCCTCGAGGAACAGGGGCAGCCGGCGCGACTCGAAACGCTTCACTATAACATACGAAGACCGTTCGTTCTTCTCGTAGTCAACGGGCCTGTGGGCGAAGTACGTCAGCGGCAGGCCGGACTCGGCGTCGTGCGCTTTCTCGATGCTCGCGGCCACACGCTTCCCCGCCGCTTCCAGGAATACGGTGATACGGCTGAGTGCGAGCGGCTGCATCTTCCCCGAGAACCCGAACCGAGTGGCGTCGCGGAAAGATTCACGCGCGTCCGCGGCGCCCTGCCAGTACTCGAAGTCGGGGTCGGACGAACCAGACAACGGAAACGCTTCCAGCAGTTGGATGATACGTTCGAGATAGTCCACGATCTCGGCCGGCGCGTCCTGCGAAAAGTCCTCCGGCAGGCCGGCCTCCGCAATGAGATCGGCGACGAGGGCGAGCACCCGTCTCAGCTGGAAACACTCGGACATGCTCGATCCGAACAGGCTCGGCAGGCCGTTGATCGAGTCGTGCCAGCCCGGCCGGCCCGCGTCCATGTCGAACCCGAGCCCCGACGGCGCAAGGGATGCCGCCTTGTTGACAAAGAGACAGACGGCTTTTTCCAGCAGGTTGGTTCTGTGCACTTCGCCGTGTCCGGCGCCGAGCCGGGCCAGGTTCCTGTCGTTCTCGCGTGACGCGATCAGTTCGGCCTTCTCCCGGTCCAGCCGCGGCTCGGAGTACTGGCGCACCTCGCCGTCCGGTCGCAACGTGTAGGTTTCCGACCGCGGGGGCACGGGATAGGCGTCGTCCCAGTAGGTGAAGTCGTGGCGATCGACGAGCACTTCGCGGAGCCGGTCCGGGTAAATGGCCAGGAAGCTCTCCAGGAGGTCGAAGTTGTAGAACCAGTGGTCTACCCAGTAGCCGCGGCCGTGTTCGGAATTCTCGGAACGCTCGCAGACGGCGAGCAGCCTGGAAAGGAGTTCCTCGCGTCCGACCAGTAGGTCGATACCGTTCGATTCGATGGTTTCAAATAGCGTGCCGGGCGTGAACGGCGAGGCGAGGTGATCCCGGACGGTGGCCGCCGATTCCGCGGGCACACATTCCTCCAGCACGCCTGTGAGTCCATCGCCGTCGGCCACGGTGAAGCGGAGCCCCAGGCACATGAGCGGATTGTAGCCGTCTGCCTGGATCAGGTTGAAGAAGTAGCGCAGGTTCTCGATATCCACGTCGGGGTTGATCCATACGTCGTTACGCCTGTTCTGGTTCGCGTCCCTGAAGTTTCCGTTCCCTTGCGAGAAGCAGGTCGGCTCCAGGCAGAAGTTGTTGTAGTCGCGCTCCAGGTCGCCGTGCAGCCGCGAGTAGACGTGGAGCACGTGCTTCCTGTCCCCGGCTTCGAGCGTGAGCGGGACGCCGCCGCGCAGTGAATTATCCAGGAACGTTTGCGGGATATACTGGTTCAATGCGGCTTCGTTCGAGTGGATGAAGAGGCGGTGCCGGACCTTCTCTATCTCGATCGCAGCTTCGTTCGATTTCGCCCGGATATAGTCGGCGCCCGTCACGAGCTCGGGCAACGCATTCAGCCTTTCAAGGCTTCGTACAAAGCCCTGCAGGCTGTGCATGGCCCTCGACTCCCCGGGTGCAAGGGAAATTGGCCAGTGGGCAAAGGCGCAGGGGGTGGTGCAGGTCAACAGCTGGTCGGCCGGCACTTCAAACGCGTCGCGTGCGAGGAACTCGCGCGGGACCGACATGTCCTGCCGGTCACCGAAGATGAGTCGCGGATCGACTATCGGCTGCAGCAGTTCTCCGGGCCCCGCGTCCTGCTCGAACGCAAAGAAGAAATTGCCTTCCGTGAAAGTGGCAATGTCATGTGCGTCCGACGATCCCGCGCGCAGCTGGTAGAACGGCGTGCGTGCATCGAGGTTCCGGATCCGCAGGTAGCCCTCCAGGATGAAGGGCATCAGGTTGAGCACGTGTGCCGTTACCCCGTGCGGGACCACGTTCGGGAACCCGTCAAGAGCCTCGATATTGATCGGGCCTTCACCGGTGTTTGTGATCGTAACCGTGCGCGCCAGGGCCGCGAACGGTTCGTTTGGGACCGTGAAGTAATCCACGGTTACGGAGAGTCCTAGCGGCGCATTGTCCTCATGTAGCCGGAGTGAAGCAGGGCGTATCTCGAGCGTGTTTCCGATGCCGTCAAGGCTGTCGGCACGGAAAGGCTCGTAGAAAGCGGCATCGTGGTTCCGGTTGACCTTCAGGAAAGTGCGAAAGCCTTCCTGCGCGATCCTTGAGCAGTGCCGGTAGATTGACTGGAACTGCATCATCGCGCCGTCCTTGTTCTCGGCGCCGAAGCATGCGACGCCCTGGCCGCGATTCACGTAGTAGAGCCAGAGCGGAATACCCCACAGGCCGGCTATGCCCGGAAGGAAGCTGGAGAATGGCGCCGCACGATGGTAGTTCGCGATGGTGAAGGTGCCGTCGGTGGAGAGGTGATACCGAGCATCTGTCATGTTCCGAGGCGCTCTCGTTTTGAAGGTCCAACACCCAACATCCAACATCCAACGTCCAAGAAAAAGGGATTCTCACTTGGACGTTGGGCGTTGGGCGTTGGTTGTTGGGCGTTCAATTCTGGTGTCTCCCGGCCCATCAGCCCTTCTGCCGGACGTTGTATTCATCCACGATTCTGCCGACTGTCCGCACCCTCTCAATATCGCCTGTTGACGATATTTCGTCCGATATGCCGAGAACCAGTCTCGGCGCGAACAGGTCGATGATCTTGTGAGCGCACTCGACCAGTGTATGCTCCGAGAACGTTTCATCGAAGTAGACCGCCGGGATACCGTCCAGCAGGAACATCTCGTCGCCAAGCGCGTCCTTCACCTCTTCGAGAGTTACGTCCCCCTGCGGTTTTGGAGTAATGGCCTCGATACCGTCGAGTCCGGTTTCCTTTGCGTAGGGCAGGAGCGGTTTGCAGTCGCCGTCCCAGTGCGAAGAGACAAACTTACCGGCGGCGTGCAGTTTTTCGCAACGGCGTTGACACGCCGGAAGATGGTATTTTTCGAACAGTTCGGGTGAGAGTGTTCCGGAATGCACGTTCTCGCCGAGGTTGATGATGTCAATCGGCGACTCGCAGACGAGGTCGATTAGCCGGTTGTGGTTTTCCTCGAGCGCCGTGAAGTAGGCGTTGACCGTATCCGGCCAGTCGTAGATCGCGTAGATAGCCTTGTCCACGCCCATCGTGTTGATATACAGGTCCTGCACGTCTGATCGTGGCAGGTAGATCGTTGCTGCGCCGAGGTCGGCGACCTCTGCGTGGGCAGTCTCGTACTTCTCGGCGTCCCACGACCATGTCCCGTTCTCGAGCCGCCATGTTGCGGCCTTCATTTCGTCTTCGGTTTCGATCTGGCGCTTGACGTGCACTCTTCGTGCGCTGCTGTCGGTCTTGCGCGTTATTTCGATCTGGTTCCCAACGGGGGTTTCGATTGTCGTCTCGGTGTCCGTTTCGTTGAGTTCCCGTTTGACGAAGTTCACGCGTGAGTCTTCGGTGTGTTTGAAGCACCGGTTGTACTGAGGGTACAGGCGGTGTGAGCACCCGAGCGCACGGCAGATCTCCGGGATCGTCATACCCGTGTAGGGAGCGGGGAGCGGCTCGCCCGCAAACTTCTTGTCGCCGTACCAGCACCCGATGCGCGGCTGCCAGATGATCCTCCCGCCCGCCCGTCCGAAGACGACGTCGGTATGCAGTTTCTCAAGTTCGGTCATGGTGTTCCCTTTCCGGCCACTATTCACCATTCGCGATTCGATATTCACTCTCCGACGATCTCTCTCAGGTACGCCACGCCTTTCTTCAACCCCTTCGTCATCAACGCGGGCTCTTCATGATTGTAGAAGGGCATGAACACGAACGTGCCCTCGAACGGGATCGTGCGCATAGCGTCCATGACCGCCTTCCAGTTGATCACGCCGTCGCATACCGGCACCCAGTCCCGGCTCCAGCCTTTCGTCGGGTCGTCGGCCGCGTCCTCACCGCGGCGCCACGCCATGTCCTTGACCCCCGTCGCCACCCAGTGGTCTTTCAGGAGAAGGGCTGCACGGCGCCAGTCCTCGAATCCCTCGTTGATCTGGTTGCCGGGATCAAGCATTACGCCGACCGCTTTGGACGGCAGGTCGTGAACCAGCATCCAGGCCGCCAGCGAGTGGGGTGCCAACGTGCCGTGGTGTACCTGGTAAACCGCGCGTATGCCGCGCTTCTCGCAAATCGGAACGATCTGCTCCATCTGACGCCGCGCCTCGGCGATGGAAGCCTGCACGTCGTCGTTCTCGACCCTGAAGTAGCTCATGCGGAACTCGGTGATCCCGTTGTCCGCCAGCACGGCCAGCGGCGTATCGTCCTTGACCAGATCCGTCGGCACGAACCCGGCCGTCGCGAAGCGGATCTCGATTCCCTCCTTGCTCATTGCCTCGACGAAAGCCTTCGTTTCCCCGGCCAGGTTGCCGGGAGTCACCCAGTACCCCTCGCGGATCACCAGGTTCGTCGTGTCCAGGCCTACCTCCCGGACGAGTCCCGCGAGTTCATCGACCTTCAGGTGCTTGTAGAATTTCGGAAATATACTCCACGTTACCTTCATTGACCACTCACTCCTTGTTCACCAGTCACGGGTTCCATCGTGTACCACTGTCCGTTATGTCCGTGTCCCACTCCCACGCCCCGGATTCAGACAATCTGCCGGCTCATTCCCCTGCAGCATTGCCACCAGGTTCTCCGCTCCGCGGCGCTGCAGCTCCCTTGCCGCGCTTACGGAGTGCCACGCGTAGTGGCCTGTCGCGATCACGTGCGGGTGTTTCAGCAACTCGGTCCAGTCCGATCCGGGCGGCTCTTCGGGGAATACGTCCACACCCGCGCTGTGGATCTGTCCGCCGTTTACCGCGTCCCGCAGCGCGGCCGGGTCAAGCATTTCGCCGCGGGCCGTATTGACCAGGATCGGCTTTCTCTTCATCCGGCCGAAAGCCGAACTGTCGATCAAGTGGCGGGTCTCCCGGGTCAGGTTGCAGTGCAGCGATACCACGTCGGCTTCCGCGAGGATGCCTTGAAGATCGGTCAGCCCGGCCCCGAGCTCCGCGAATCGCACGGCCTCGACGTAGGGGTCGGCCGCCATGACTCGTCCGAAAAGGCGTTGCACCTTGCAACACAGCGTTCCGCCGATGTTGCCCAGGCCGACGATGCCGAGCGTCTTGTCGTGGAAGTCCAGGTTCTCGGCACGGGGCGGGCAGCCGAACGGCTCGCCCCACGCCGCCAGGCCCTGCTTGAGATTCCGCGCACAGGCCAGCATCAGCGCCAGCGCATGGTCCGACACGGCGTGGTTGGCGTAGCCCTGCACGTTGCTCGCCAGCACCCGGTGCCGCGTGCAGGCATCAACATCGATGTTGTCGTACCCCACGCCATAGCGAACGATGGCCTTGAGTTTCGGCAGAGCCTCGAGAAAGGCGTCGTCCACAACCGTATAGCGCAGGAACACGCCCGAGGCGTCCGCGGCGAGCGCGATCCGGCCGTCGCGGTCCTGCCGGTCACCCTCGAAAAACTTCAGGTCATAGCCGGCCCCGCCCAGGATGTCCTCTTCCTGGTCATAGCTGTCATAACCGATATCGAGTACGGCAACGGTCGGTTTCATGGTTCCAAGACCGATCAGCCTAGCCCGCCCTATATCAAGTGTGCAAGATAAGATATTGACCTGCGCGCATTCCGGGGACACTGTAGTGGTGGATAGGCAGATAAGGCATGCATTGCCGGGCCCATTCGGGAGAAGCTCTGGAGAGCGGTGGGCCCCCGCCGCACCATCGAAAGGAATACGATGACCAAAAGCACGAGTGGCGATACACTGTCCGGCCGCAGGCCGAACGTGATGTTCATACTGATGGACGATATGGGTTTCTCGGATCCCGGCTGCTACGGCGGCGAGATCGAAACTCCGAACCTGGACGGCCTCGCGGCGAACGGCGTTCGGTTCACCCATTTCTACAACACCGGCCGCTGCTGGCCGACCCGGTCCTCTATCCTCACCGGCTACTACGCGCCGCAGGTATGCATGGATCCGCCCGACAACAAGGGGCACTACCGCCCGCCGTGGCAGCGCCTGATCCCTCACTACCTGCGCCAGGCCGGCTACCGCGGTTACCATTCCGGCAAATGGCACGTGAACAACACTAGGGACCCGGAGAAGGACGGCGAGTTCGACATCAGCTGGGGCTTCAACATCCAGCAGGGGAAACACTTCTTCGATACGGATGACGGTAAGAAGTTCTCGGCAACAGCTATCACCGACCATGCGCTGGAATGCCTGGGCGACCACCAGGCCAACCACGCGGGGACGCCGTTCTTCTCTTATGTGGCGCACACGGCGCCGCACTTTCCCGTGCAGGCGGAACAGCAAGACATCGACAAGTACCTCGGCCGCTACGACGAGGGCTGGGACGTCATGCGCGAGCGACGCTGGCAGCGGCTGAAGGAAATGGGGATCGTGAACTGCGCTTTGTCCGACCGCGAGCCCGAGCTGCGTTCACCCGGCTACAACGATTCGTTCGGTCCGCAGTACGGGCCGGGTGAGATCGAATATGCCGTCGGTTGGGACCGGCTCACCGACGAGCAGAAACGGTTCCAGGCCACGAAAATGGCGATCCACGCGGCCATGATCGACCGGACCGACCGCGAGATAGGTCGCCTGGTCGACCAGCTGAAGGAGATGGGAGTGTTCGAGGATACCCTGGTCTTCTTCATGTCCGACAACGGCGCCAGCTCCGAGATATTGATCCGGGCAGGTGGCCACGACCCCGAGGCGCCCCCGGGTTCCGAAGCCACGCACCTCTGTCTCGGGCCGGGGTGGGGGACCTGCTGCAACTCGCCGTTCAGGCGCTACAAGGTTTGGACGCACGAGGGTGGGGTGGCCACGCCGCTGATCGCGCACTGGCCGAACGGTATCAAGGCGAAAGGCGAACTCCGTCACGACCAGGGACACTGCATTGACTTCCTGCCGACGATCATGGATCTCGCGGGCGTGGCCATGGAAGACATTCCGCTGCCCGAGGGCGCGCCGCCCCTGCCGGGCCTGAGCCTGGCGCCGGCATTCTTGAAGGACGGAAGCGTGACGCACGATCACATCTATTTCAACCACCAGTGCAATCGTGCCCTGCGGGTGGGCGACTGGAAGATCGTCAGCGCGGCCGACAATGTCGTGCGTCGGATCGAGGGCGACAAGTGGCAGCTGCACAACATGGCGGTTGACCGGTGCGAGATGGTCGATCTGTCGAAGGAACATCCGGAGAAGCTCCAGGAAATGGTCGATCTCTGGCAGAAACACGAGGACACGTACCGGAGTGATTCGGGATACAAAGGCTAGGGGAATCTCGCACGATCGCTATCGAGCAGGAGAAACAGGAGAACAAAGCGGGCCGGGGCCCACAACCCAAGCGGAACCCCGGCCCGGTCGAAAGTGCAAGTCGCAAGTGAAGGTAAGGTATTCTCACGCTTTCAATAATGACTCCGCCTTCCGCTGCACCTGCACCTTCGACCTGTCACCTTCACTGCTGACTGTATCTGGTCGTGCTCAAATTATCTTGTTTTTTGTCGCAGCTCTTTCTGATTAAGCCGCTAATCCATGAAGGTTATACACGTAATGGCCGACTCGATGCGGCGCGATCACGTCGGCGCTTACGGGCACCCCCCCTGGGGGCCGATCCATACGCCGAACCTCGACAAGTTCGCGGAGACCGCGGCGGTGTTCGACAACGCCTACATCGGTTCGTTCCCGACTGTGCCCAACCGGCGGGACACGCACCTCGGGCATGGCGACAAGGGGCTGCCGTTCAATCGCTGGCGCCAGGTTGACGACGATGAGGTCATGTTCCCCGCGCTCCTCCGGAAGAAGGGCGTGCCGAGCATGTTGATCACCGACACGATGAACAACGTGACCGGAGGCAGGAACATCCAGCGCGACTACACTGCCTGGGCGTTCAACCGCGGCCAGGAGGGTGAGAACTGCTGGTTGGACGATACGGTCGAAACGGAATGGCCGGTCCCGCGCGAGATGATCCGCTATAACGAGGAGCGGTGGCGCCAAATCCTCGTCAACCGCGCTTACCGGGAGCAGGAGACGGACTGGTTCGCGCCGGGCACCTACTCCATGGCGCTGGACTGGCTCGAGAAGAATTACGGGCGCAAGGATTTCTTCCTGTGGATTGATACGTTCGACCCGCACGAGCCCTGGGACCCGCCGCAGTACTACATCGACAAGTACGATCGAGACTACAAGGGGCGCGTCTTCGACGCGCCGTCATACGGCATCCGCAAGGAGATGGGCATTACCGATCGCGAGCTCAAACACATCCGCGCCCGGTACGCCGGTGAAGTGACCATGGTCGACACCTGGTTCGGTCACCTCATGGCAAAACTCGAAATACTCGGCATCGCCGACGATACGATAGTGATTTTCACGGCCGATCACGGCACCAACTTCGACGGGCCGGGCGACGTGGGATTCATCCAGAAGATACCCGCCGCGGATTCGGATGGGTTCCTCGTGGCCCCCGGCCGCACGCGCAGGCCCCCCATGCGGCACTTCCCGCTCTCGCAGAACGTCGCGCGTGTTCCCCTGATGGTCCGGTGGCCCGGATTGAAGAAACAGAAACGGATCAAGGCCAGTAGCATCCCATAAGGGTTCGTTCTGGGCATGCCGGAGCTGAAAAGCCCTGTGTTTCAGGGCATCTA
>Ga0272442_10007893_pt1 | contig 13661 bp, 10 predicted proteins | sample SSMForm2O_FD_200262 | JGI IMG/M metagenome (GOLD analysis project Ga0272442, IMG submission 200262) | Marine sediment archaeal communities from Little Sippewissett salt marsh, Falmouth, MA, United States - SSM-Form-2O | ecosystem: Environmental > Aquatic > Marine > Wetlands > Sediment ...
CCATAGGAAACAGTCATCGCCAGGTAGCCGTTGATCTGCTGGCGCTCGTCCTTCTCGATGATAGTCATGGTGACCGGCATGATCCCCGACTGGGCGAGCTGCCGTTTGAGGGCCTCGTCGTCCCCGGGATCGATCCGCTCGTAATGGATGTTGCCGCCGGAGTAGATCATATACTCCTCGAGCATATCATCCACTTCCTTGGGCAGCCGGCTCAGCTGCACCGGTAATTTCTTGGAAAAATAAGCCTTGACCGAAACCACGTCATCGAGATCGCCGAGAATCTCCTTGGTGGTCGGACTGATCGAGTAAAGCTTGTTCTGGGTGAGATCCACTCTGCCGAAAAAATTGCTGCCCAGAACGTTGACCACGATCACGATAGCGAGGATAACCGCCACATAGGCAACGTTGGAAACTTGATCTGTCGTTTTTTTAACGTTCATAGTGAGCAACCCTTGAGACAATTGGCCCGGGAAATTTAGACCCAGGTTCTGTTTTCTACCGTGTTGATATTGAGATAGAGGAAAATACCGATAATGGAGACATAATAGAGCAAATCGCGGGTGTCGATCACCCCTCGGCCCATGCTTTCGAAATGGGCGCCGAGTCCCAGATAATTGAAAAGAGGAACGAAAATATCGGGCACGAGGATCAGGAAAAACCATTCGCCTACGATCAGCATGGCGGTGCAGATCGCGATTGCCAGGATGAAAGCGACGATCTGGTTATCGCTCAGGGCCGAGGCAAACAGGCCGATCGCCAGGTATGATGCTCCCATGAGCAGGCATCCCAGGTAACCGCCGATTATCACACCCCAGTCCGGGTCACCCAGCAGGCCCACCAGCAGCGGGATGTTGAAAGTAAGCGCAAGCATGATCAGCATGAAAAGGAAACTGGCGATAAACTTGCCCAGTACGACTTCCTTCTCCCGAACGGGCAGGGTCAGCAGCACCTCCAGGGTTCCCATCTTGCGTTCCTCGGCCCAGAGACGCATGGTAATCGAGGGCACAAGGAAGAGGAAAACGAAAGGCATGAAGCCGAAAAAGGGGCGCATATCGGCCTGCCCTGCCACGAAAAATGTCCAGAGATAAAGGAAATTGACCAAAAGAAGAAAAGCCGTGATAAAAATATAGGCTATCGGCGATTCGAAGTAGGCCCTGAATTCCCTTCTGGCGACTGCAATGGCGTTTTTCATATTATCTCTGCTACTCGTTTTTTTCAGGTTAGAGGTTCAAAGATGAGATTTCAGCTTTAGGAGGTAGTCAGCTTGGCGAAAACTTCCTCCAGGCTCATCTTTTCGAGTTTCAATTCACGCATGGACCAGTTTTTCTCCACAACGAGGCGGAAAAGCTGTTCCCTGATATCTCCGCCGGCGCTTTCGATTTCAAGAGTGAGCCAGGCGCCGCCGTTCTCGGGTTCTTCCCTGATCTTGCGGAACTCGCCGGCAAAGGCTGCCTCGCGCAGGGCCTGGTAAACCTCTTCCTCCGGCCCCTTTATCCCGGCAGTTACAACATCGGCTCCCTGTGCCCGGTTGATAAGCTCATCAGTCGTGCCGCTGGCTATCATCTTGGCGTCATTGATTATCAGCACCCTGTTGCAGGTGGCGCTCACCTCGGGCAGGATATGCGTGGAGAGGATGACCGTTTTCTCGCGCCCGATCTCGCGAATCAGCTGCCTGATCTCGACTATCTGGTTCGGGTCCAGCCCGCTGGTCGGCTCGTCGAAAATCAGGATATCCGGATCGTGGACCATCGACTGGGCCAGTCCCACTCTCTGGCGATAGCCCTTGGACAGCTCGCCGATATCTTTCCACAGCACGCTCTCCAGGCCGGTGATACCGATCATTTCTTTTACCCGCCTGGAGCGCTCAGAAGACGGAACCTGGCGCAGTTCGGCGATGTAGTTCAGATAGTCCACCACGTTCATCTCGGGATACAGCGGGCAGTTTTCCGGCAGATAACCGATACGCTTACGCACCTCCAGGGGATCGTTCCGGATGTCGTATCCGGCCACGGATACCGTTCCCGAGGTTGGCTTGAGATAGCAGGTGACTATCCGCATCGTGGTAGTCTTGCCCGCCCCGTTCGGCCCGAGAAATCCTACCACCTCGCCCTTGGCCACTTCAAAAGAAACCGCGTCCACGGCAAGGGTTGGACCATAGTACTTGGTCAGGTTTTCGATATTAACCATGGCTTCCTGGGGTTTGATGTTTAAAAGTTTCCGTTTCGCAGCCGGCAGTGATCCGCAGCGAAACAAAGATCAAGATAAAAAAGGTGGAAACAATATAATTTTCAGGGCTTCACCAGCCGGTAAACCCGGAAATTATCGTAATAAGCAACCTGTTTCTGTGTATGGCGGATGCCGATCTTACCTTCAGTGAAAACCGCTCCGGTACCCTTGCACGGGTAGTCGTGAAGCCAGGCTTTGCCCTCCAAGCACGGCTGGCCCCGGTCGATAAAATCGTGCACCGGCTTGCCGTCCACCATGAAACGAATTCGGCCCTGCCGGCAGTAAATCGCAATATGGTGCGATTCCAGGTTGTCAATAGGAACCGGGTCGTCATTGGTGGCCAGCATGTGGAAACCGTAAGATTTCCGCAAATTGCTTACCCCGGAGTCAAACCTGTGATAGGAGATATGGTAGCCGTTTATCCGGCCCTTGACATATTCATCGTAAACTCCGCTCCTGGTGAAAGAGAGCAGGTCTTCGCCCTGTTTTCCCCGGGCGAGGAACCAGATCATCGACAGCCCGTAGGGCGTGGCCGACTGGTAGTCATACTCAATCAACAGGGGTCCTGCAAACTCTTTCTTCCACCAGACATTGCCTTTCTTGACCTCGGTTTGCTCCAGGGCTTCGAACCTCAGCCGACCCTGCTCGATTCCGGCGCGGACATCCCCCTCGGAGAGCCAGTTGCTCAAATCGCCGGAGAAATCCTCCCCGGCAAGAAGCTCTCCTTTTTCCCAAAGCTCCCCGGCTGCGCCGGGCGAAGCATCCAGAGCCCAGCCCAGGCTGAACCATGCAGCCAGCAAGGCCGGCAGAAAGAACTTTATACGTATATCCGGAACGGCCATTTATTTGTCTTCCAGTGTCTCGAAACCGAGTTCTTTGCCCACAAGACGCATGGCCTGGATCACGAAATCCACATGAGCTGTGAAATCCTCACCCAACTCCTCCGCTGCGCGTCGCAGATGTTCACGGTCCACCGCAGCGGCGAAACCCCTGTCTTTCATCTTTTTCTTCACACTCTTCGCTTTCAAGTCATCCAGGGAGCGGGAGGGCCGCACCAGTGCCACGGCCATGATAAAACCGCTGAGTTCATCCACTGCGTAAAGGGTTTTCTGCAGCCTGCTCTCGCGCGGCACACCGCTTTCATCGGAGTGGGACAAAACAGCCTGCACCACAACCTCCGGCCACTCTTTTTCGCGAAGGATCTCGCCGCCCACCATCGGATGCCTGTCCAGAGTGGGGTTCTGCTCGTAGTCAAAATCGTGAACCAGCCCGACCGCACCCCAGAGAATTTCATTCTCGCCGTACTTGCGGGCATAGGCTATCATGGCTGCCTCGACCGCCAGGCTGTGGCGGATGATGCTCGCGCTGGTGGTGTACTCGGTTAAAAGCTCGTAAGCTTTCGTACGGTCCAAAGAACCTCCCGTGTTATGAAAACCCAGATTCCGTTCGGCTCAGAGGCATCAGCAAACTGCGTGCCGAGCGGGCCTGATAACAAATAAGTACGAATTATAAGCAATTGGGCGGAAAGTATCAAGTGCAAATGAACAAATCACACCTTATTTGGGGTAGGAGCGGACACTTTTTTGAGGTATAAGTTCGGAGAGGATGGAGAGGGGATCAGGCCTTGATAAATTCCTTTCTGTCTTTATCCCAGAGACCCTGTGCAATGCGATTATCTCTTGCCGCATCGAGCAACCTGCGCCTGGGGCCGAAAGCGCGGTAAAAGAACTCGCTGTTTTTCTGGCCGGAGGCTTGCCAGTCATAGTCGTAGTAGTTATGGCGGTGGGCAATATGGTGGGTCACGCCGACCAGGTCGGATGTGGAAACGGTGATCCAGCCGTGCTGCCGCAGCTTGTATCCCAGATAGACATCCTCAGCCCCGTAGGCTTCGAACTCTTCCGCATCGATTCCGCCGATCTCCTCCAGGGCCGAGCGGCGAACCATCAGACAGTAACCGCTGCACCAGGCAACCGGAGCGGCCATCCCGGGTACGTGAACGCACTGGATAAAACCGTCGTGCTCATCACTGGTGTAAACTATGGGGAACGCTCCGGTGGAGCCGACATTCGGATGGCTTTTTATCGCGTTGACCATCACCCTCAGGAAATCCGCACGTTCCACCTCTGTATCGTTGTCCATGAATAGGATAAACTCGCCGTCGGCCTTTTCGAGGCCGGCCTGACGGCCCGCGGGTATGCCCACGTTCTTCTCCAGAAGCACGGGCTGCAGCCTGCTCTGCTCCCGGGCCATGGATTTGAGCATCATCCCGGTACCATCCATGCTGCCGTTGTCCACGGCGATCACCCTGAAATCCTTGTAATCGGTCTTTTCAAACAGGCTTTCCAGGCAGCGCCTGGTATAATCTCTCTTATTCCAGCAAAGGACGATTATCGACACTCTCCCCTTGACCGAGCCGGGATCCGGACCCTTGATTTCAGGAAAGTCGTCGAGCCGAATGGTACGCAAGCCGGAGGCAAGCACCTGTGCAAGCAGGTTGAACCGGCCGTAGATTTTTTCAGCCTCCAGGTCAGAGGGCCGCTTGCCGAGGAATTCAACCGGCAGGTTGAGATACAGGTTGTCCGGGTCCCAAAGGTTAAACCCGCTCATCACGCTGTTAATCACCTGGATCCCGTCATAATCGAGCCCTGATACCAGGTAAAAATAAACGTTCCACCAGGCATAGGGCTTCTGGTCGATAGTGACCAGGATCTTGTTGTCCAGCACCAGTAGTTCCTTTTGCTCGGGAGCGCTCCCGAGCTGGTCGGCCAGCGCGTCCAGTCCGCGGCTGTCCGAGCCCAGAAACAACCTGAACCTTTCTGAGCCGAGCAAGTTCTTCCAATCATGTACGTAGAGGGATTTACAGAGCAAGTCAGGGCGGGTTTCCACAGCGATCAGGAACTGGTTGGCCGAAAGCCGCCGGTAAATCTCGAACAGCTGATAGCCGAGTCCGATCCCCAGAAGAATAACCAGGCGCTTGCCGGTGATATCGACCTCGTGTGCAGACTCCTTGACCAGGATTTTGTGCTTCTGCTCATCCTGCACGAGATAAGCGAAGCGGCCGTCCCCACATTGATAGAGTCCGTCCAGCACCTTGCTCACAACCTGCTGGTTCAACTGACGATGTATGGCCGGATACCTGCTCCTGATCAACTTGAGATTACATATAAGAGTAGAGATGTCTATGGACATGATTCCTTGAGCTTGGTCCGCTATGACCCGATCCGACAAATCAGTCGATTCGGCTGAAACAGTCCGGCGCAGGGGACGTATTTATCCCCTGCCCCTGGATCAATAAAGCACTCCTGTCTTAATATCGGTTAATCCGCCGGTTCTATTTAGACTTTATCTCCCTGTAACCGAGCCGCTAAAAAGTTAAATATTCTCTCGAGCGAGCGAATTTTTACCCTGATACGGGCGGGATCATATTAGCGGCGACAGGGAAAACGGAAAATCCAGGCTTATAATTGAAGGTGAGACAAAGGATTGACGAAGCAGAATGGGCTTATCCGATACGTATAGGTTTAACGGATTTGTCTTGACTTAACCGATGAATAAGGGGTTAACGGAATTGCAATGACTTATCCACAGCGCAAAGGGTTATTGGATTTTGTTACATTTACAACACTGATTGATAATTTGACACAATCCCCTTTAATTGCTTGCATCACAATGTGTTATAAAATTAAAGAGGATTTTTTGATCTGCTATTTTTTCGTCTCGCCTGCTGTGGATAAATTGTGGATAAGAGTGGAACTGACTGCCGATTTCACACTTGGCTAAGAAACCGGGAATCATGTTTCGCTAGTTGATTTCGTCCCGTATTATCTGACAAAAATACATAAAAAAGCAAAGGGGCACGAGAAGTCGTGCCCCTTGAGGAAAAGACTCTGAGCTATCCGGTCAGTATCAGGCCAGCGACCACGGTGCCCGGTAAGTGCGGCTGAGCATCCGGTCTGCTTCCGCATCGCCGATAAATCGCTCGGCTTGCGGGTCCCAGCGCAGGCTTCGACCGAGCCTGAGCGAGATATTGGCCAGGTGCGGTGTTGACGAGGCGTAGTGGCCTTCCTCGATATCCGAAATAAAGCGTTTGCGGCTTCTCACGCAGTCGATGAAGGCTTTCACGTGGGTCTGGTGCTGCTCGCTGTCCCCGCTTTCAAGGGGCATGGTTTTGGGCTCGCTCTCGCGGCCCCGGCTGACTGTCTCAGGCTCCAGGCTGAAACCTCCCCGGTCGACAAACAGGCTGGCGTCGGTACCGTGGAAGATTATCCCGTAGCCGCGGCCGTCTTTGCTGTGCCTTGCGGCTTTGCGGTTTTCGTAGGTGCAGATAAAACCCGGGAACTGGAATGTGGCAACCATGGTGTCCGGGGTATCCCGGTTATCGAGCAGGGCGAACTTGTCCCCTGCAGTGCTCACAGCTTCCGGTCCTTTGACTTTCATGGCCCAGAGCACGATATCGATCAGGTGTGTGCCCCAATCGGTCATCATCCCGCCGGCATAGTCCCAGAACCAGCGGAAACTGGACCAGCGGCCGTCATCCACCACGCCGAAGCGGTTGATATTAAAAGGGCGCGCGGGCGCCGGCCCGAGCCACATGTCCCAATCCAGGCCCTGTGGCGGATCACTGTCCGGCGGGTTGCCGATTCCCTCGGGGTATTCGTTTTCGTAATTCCAGGTGCTCACCTTTGTTATCCGGCCCAGGCGGCCGCTCTGGACGATTTCCACTGCGCGCTGGAAATGCTCGCCGCTACGCTGCTGGGTGCCCACCCCCACGATACGGTTCGTCCGGCGGGCCACCTCGACCATCTTGCGGCCCTCGCTCACTGTGACCGAAACCGGCTTTTCCACATAGACATCCTTACCTGCCCGGCAGGCCATCACCGTGTTAAGCGGGTGCCAGTGATCCGGAGATGCGGCGATAACCACATCGATATCCTTATCATCCAGCAGGCGGCGGAAGTCGGCATAGGTTTTAGGCTTTGGCAGCTCGGCTCTCTGAAGGGCCTCGAGGGCAAGCTCCATGTTGGGCTTGTAGCAGTCGCAGACCGCGGCGATACGCACGTTCTTCACCCTGGAAAAGGCCGACATGTTGGAGCGGCCCATCTTCCCCGTGCCGATCACCCCGACCTGAATAGCGTCATTGGCGCCCTGCACGCTTTTCCCGCCAGTCGCAGCAGTCGCCACTCTGCCGGTAATACCAACAGCGGCCACTGCCAGGGCGGCCCCGGATTTGATCAGATCGCGGCGGGCCATTTTTTTAGTGCAATTATCCTTAGTCATCAGTTTTCTCCCGGCAAGTTATGGGTAAATCTACAAGTCTCTTACTTGTCTTTTTTTATCGCCCAGAGCATTCCCCGCGTTGTCGTGCGCCGGAACCCCTGGGAGAGCATCGATTCCACACTGTGGCCGAGCACTGTATGAAACACCCGGCCCTTGCCATAAATCTTGACCATGATAATCGGATAATCTTTCTGTTTGTCCCTGCTGAAAGCCTGGGCCAGCACACGGAAGTCCGAAAATTTGGCCAGATCCCGATACAGCTCGTCGGTGACCGGGAAATCCTGGACGCCCCGGGTAATAAAATGCTCTTTGTCCGTGACTTTCACCGTATAAGGCCCGTAATGGTCGTGGCCGGCCTGGTGGGTGTCGTCAATACGCCAGAGCAGCCCGACCATGTCCTCGAACTCGGCCCAGCCCGGAAAACAGTTGTCGGAAGAATGGATGATCCCGATACCCATGCCTTTCCGTACATGACTGATCAAGGCCTGTTCCACGGGAGCCGGCCAGCGCGGGTCCTGATTCATCACCATCACTATTCCGTCGTAGCTTTCCATTCCCCCGGCAGTCAAGACCCAGGGGTCCTCGGTCACCACCACCTTGAATCCGTAGTCTCCGAGGATCTCTCTTAAATCGGCGCTGTTCGCTTTCCAGTCGTGATACCTGTCCACGCCGGTTATCAGAAGAAGCCGCCCTTTGATTTCTTTCTCCTGTTGCGCTTTCAGCGGGAAAGCGGCAAGCAGCAGCAAGCAGGCAGCGGCGAGTATCCCGGCCAATCTTCTGTTGTAGAACATCAACTCCTCCAGGTTAAGCTTTATTCGCCAAAAGCCTCGTCGAAAACGCGCTCGGAGGGGGGAAAGTCCACGTTTCGAACGAACTCGCAGGCCTCCGCTGCGCCGTGCTCGCGATCCATTGCCGCGTCCTCCCACTCGACCGAAAGGGGGCCCTGGTAGTCGATAAAGTTCAGCTCACGGACGATTCCCTCGAAATCCACCTCGCCGCGTCCCAGGCTGCGGAAATTCCAGCCCCTTCCCGGCTGGTCGAAATTCAGATAGCTGGAAAGGATGCCGGACTTGCCGTCGAGAGTGATAATCGCGTCTTTCATGTGCACGTGATAGATTCTGTCGCCGAACTCCTGGATAAACCTTACCGGATCAACGCCCTGCCAGTGAAGGTGGCTCGGGTCGAAATTGAACCCGAACTCCTTGCGGTTGTCCAAGGCCTCGAGAGTCCGTCTGGCACTGACAATATCGAAAGCGATCTCGGTGGGATGAACCTCCAGGGCGAATTTCACTCCCTCCTCGGCATAGACATCCAGAATCGGGTTCCAGACCTCTGCCAGGCGCTTGAATCCGTCCTCGATCATTTTTGCAGGTACCGGGGGAAAAGAATAAATCAGGTGCCAGATCGGCGAGCCGGTGAAGCCGCAGACAACGTCCAAGCCGAGTTTCCCGGCCACCCGTGCAGCCTTTTTCTGGGCCTCGATCGCCCAGGTGCGCTTGGCTTCGGGGTCTCCGTGACATTCCTTCGGAGCGAAATCGTCGCTGCGTGCGTCGTCGTTCGGATCCAGGGTGAGCTGCCCGGAAAGGTGGTTGCTGATCGCCCACACATTCAGCCCGTGTTTGGCGAGCAGCTCTTTTTTCGCTGTGCAGTAATCGGCTTGGCTGTCAGCCTTGTCAAGCTCCATGTGGTCGCCCCAGCAGGCGAGCTCGAGACCGTCGTAGCCGAACTCGGCTGCCTTTTTGCACATCACTTCCAGGGGCAGGTCGGCCCACTGGCCGGTGAAAAGTGTTACTGGTCTTGGCATAGGGTTCCTCCTCGATTTCTAAATAGAGGGAATTTTCTTTAAAAGCTTCCAGTTTAAATTAAGCAGCATAGGCAGAAAGGGGCAAAGGGACAGAGTGTCAAAGGGATAAAGTTATAAGGATGACCTGGCATTCAACTTTTTGATTAAACTGCTGAGCATACGCTCAATCTCTCTTGTCGAGTCATTCAGTCTATCAAATTTATCCTTGTTCAAAAAGTTCAGGTTAAACGAAATTTCCAGTTGAGTCTGCAACTCATAAAGAGACCCGACAGTTATGTATAAAAAACGAAGATAATCCTGAGTAGTTTATCTTTCAAAACCTTCCGCTATGTTACAAAATATGGAAGTGGCGCTTCTTCTTATCTGAGCAATCAGCCCGAATTGTTCTTCACCGGGAAACAATTTGCTCTCCCGGCGGACGAACACGTGAGTTCGCCCCTACGACAAATGCCTGGCACGTTACCCTGAATCAGAACCTCGAGTAATCCCTTTTTCGAGTAAAAAATAAGTCGTCCTCAAAGATTTCACTTCTCCTATGATCTTTGCCACTTCACCACTTTATCACTCTCAGAACTTCTTAAACGGCGTCCATTTCCTGTCCGATTTGCCGCTTTCCAGCACTGTCTCGATAAAGGCCATGCCAATCACGCCGTCATCCACATCCGGGTAATCCAGCGCCGCCTGGGCTTTTACACCGCTCTCAGCCTCCCGGATCGCGGTTGCCGCTGCGAGATAGATATTGCCGAAAGCTTCGATAAAGGCCTCCGGGTGTCCGCCGGGCAGGCGGGTGGCGAGCTTGGCCAGGTCGTGGATATAGCCCTGGCCCCGCCTGTAGATCTGAACCGGTTCACCAAAAGGATAGACATCCAGGTAGTTCGGGTTTTCCTGGTTCCAGTGAACTGCGGCCTTGTCCCCGTAGATGCGGATGTTGAGGTGGTTCTCCTCGCCTGTAGAAATCTGGCTTACATGGAGAATACCGCGCGCCCCGCCCTTGTACCTGATCAGCACGTTGGCGTCATCATCCACCAGGCGTCCCGGAAGGTATGTGTTCACATCCGCACAGACAGCCTCGATCTCCAGCCCTGTTATATAGTTAACCAGGTTCGCGCAATGCGTGCCTATATCCCCTATCGACCCGGCCATTCCAGACTGTTTGGGATCGGTGCGCCAGGCGGCCTGGCGCTGACCCTCGAGCTCGAGCCGTGTCAGCAGCCAGTCCTGCGGGTATTCCACGATCACCTTGTTCACCGTGCCGAGTTCGCCCCCGGTTACCATCTCCCTGGCATGCTTGACCATCGGATAGCCGGTATAGGTGTGAGTCAGCGCGAACACCTTGCCGGTATTGTTGACAATCTCCCGCAACTGGAGGGCCTCTTCGAGGCTGATTGTCATCGGTTTTTCGCACACCACGTGGAAACCGGCTTCGAGAAAGGTTTTTGCTATCGGAAAATGCATGTGGTTGGGTGTTACAATCGAGACGAAATCCATCGGTTTTTCACCGTCGGGCAGGGCAGCTTCCTTTTCGGCCATTTCCTGATATGTACCGTAGGAGCGCGCCGCCTCGAGATAGAGTTGCTCCACGCCGAACTCCCGGCCCTTTTCCGGGACCTCGTCAAAGGCCCCGCAGACCAGCTCGATCTGCCCGTCCATCAACGCCGCCTTGCGATGCACCGCGCCGATAAAGGCGCCCTCGCCTCCGCCGACCATGCCCATCCTTATTTTTCGCCTGTTGATCTCGAGATTGTTTTCTGCCATATTCGACCTGCCTTGCGAGAGGATGTTAAAAAGAGGATTATCAGGGAAAATTCAAGCAAGAGTATTCCAAATTAGAGAGCGGGGTATCTTTTGTCAACGCCTAAAGACATCCGGCTGAGAAAGAGGATGGACAGCCTGCGGTCAGGGTCTGAGTGCCTGAAAATTATTGACAAGCGCAAGTGCGGAAATTATCTTACGATTCGCTAAATATAACGATGAAATTTTACCGGCTATCCTGAAAATAATCCCCAGTAGCTCAGTCGGTAGAGCAGGTGGCTGTTAACCACCGTGTCGCTGGTTCGAGTCCGGCCTGGGGAGCCATATATAAAAGGCCGTATTCCTTTATTAAGGAGATACGGCCTTTTTCCATTTTTCCGCGCACTATTTCCGCTATGAGAACAAGTTTCTATTTCGCCCCCTGCTCGATAAACTCCTGTAAAAACTCCTGCGCCCGGGAATCTCCCGTTCTCTGAAGGAAATCAATCGCCTTCTTCCGAATTTCTTTATCATGGTGGTCCCTGACAACTTTGATGAGCGCATTAATCCCCTGCTCGCCGGATACCTGAGACAAGGCAAAAAGCGCGCTTTTCTGTATATTCCGGTCGGGATCATTGAATAAGAGATCCACTATCGCCTGAATGTCCTGCTCTTCTACCGAACCGCTCTGCGCCAGCCAGAATAATGCTTTCACCCGTATATTAGGGTCCTTATGTGAACGTGCCAGCTCGACTATCGCCGGTGCTCCTCTTCGGCCCTGAACCCGCGAAAGAACGAACACGCCATGCTCCCGAACCCTGGGGTCGGGAGCATTATTTACTATGTCCAATATAGCCTGGATGTCCTCCTCCGTTACCGAGCTGCCCTGCGCCAGCCAGAATAATGCTTTCTGCCGTATATCAGGGTCCTTATGCGAACGGGTCAGCTCGATTATCGCCGGTGCTCCTCTGCGGCCCTGAACCTGCGAAAGAGCGAACACGCCATGCTCCCGAACCTTGGGGTCGGAATCATTGTTAACTATGTCCACTATCGTCTGGATGTCCTGCTCCGTTACCGAGCTGCCCTGCGCCAGCCAGAATAATGCTTTCTGCCTGACATTCGGGTCGGAATGAGTGCGGCCCAGGCCGATCATCGCCGCAGCTCCTCTGCGGCCCTGAACCTGTGAAAGTGCAAACACACCACGCTCCCGAACCTTGGGGTCGGAATCATTATTGACAATGTCCACTATCGCCTGGATGTCCTGCTCTGCTACCGAGCTGCCCTGCGCCAGCCAGAATAATGCTTTCTGCCTGACATTCGGGTCGGAATGAGTGCGGCCTAGGCTGATCATCGCCGGAGCTCCTCTGCGGCCCTGAACCTGCGAAAGTGCAAACACACCACGCTCCCGAACCTTGGGGTCGGAATCATTGTTAACTATGTCCACTATCGCCTGGATGTCCTGCTCTGCTACCGAGCTGCCCTGCGCCAGCCAGAATAATGCTTTCTGCCTGACATTCGGGTCGGAATGAGTGCGGCCCAGGCTGATCATTGCCGGAGCCCCTTTGCGCCCCTGGACCTGCGAAAGTGCAAACACACCACGCTCCCGAACCTTGGGATCGGAATCATTATTGACAATGTCAACTATCGCCTGGATGTCTTCAGCCGATACAGCATCTCCCTGGGCAAGCCAGTGAAGAGCTTTTTCACGGATTTGAGAGCTCGGATCATTTTTGGCCAGATCAATAAGTCTCTCCCTTGCTTCATGCGAGTCGAACCTGCTCAGCAGGAAGACGCTCCGTTCACGGACAGCGGGATCCTGAGTATTTTTCATCATCTCCAGCAGCGCCGGAAGCGCCTTCTCACTGCCCATCTCCTGGAGAGCCATAATCGCGGAAAGCGCAACCTCACTATCCCCATTCTCTTTCTTCGACTCGACAAAAGCCCTGTATTCAACTTTCCCTGCCCTGACCAGTTCTTCAGCCACCGCGATCATGTGCGTTTCGGCGTCGTCTCTCCACTTGCTCTCCGGAAAATTTGTCACGAACTTACGGTAGCAGGCATAGGCGTCCTCAAGTGATTTGCCGAGTTTTGCCTCGGCATAGCACTGCCAGAACATGGCATCATCCACCCATGAGTTCTCCGTGTAACGCTCCAGGAAGCTTCCGAGACTTTTAGCCGCATCATCCCATTTTTCATCGAGAATCAGATTATATGCCTGCTGATATGCCTCGGCTGCTTCGTCTCCGCTTTTGCTTTCCTGAGCCGATATGATCCCCGGGCTCAGGCAGCAAAGGACAATCCAAAGCAATAAAACCGCATCGATCGATAACTTTCTGGCTTCTCTCATAACAGGTTTCCTCCTGTTTCCCTGATCTGTGTCTGGTGCTGATCAGGCCTTGTTTGAAAATTCCATTTATCATGTGAAAGTAAAGATTCGCCGATATTGATCTTGAACAGCAGTGCCTTTCTTTCGGTACCCTGCTGGATTAATTCGATGTCAACAAGTCCGAAGTCATCATCAAGGTTGGCGGTTTGCAAAAGAATGGTCTCGAGCTCCGAGACAAGCTCCAACAATCTGAAATCATTCTGCGACCTGAGCTTTTCACTGAGTGCTGCCGATTCA
>Ga0272442_10007896_pt1 | contig 13659 bp, 7 predicted proteins | sample SSMForm2O_FD_200262 | JGI IMG/M metagenome (GOLD analysis project Ga0272442, IMG submission 200262) | Marine sediment archaeal communities from Little Sippewissett salt marsh, Falmouth, MA, United States - SSM-Form-2O | ecosystem: Environmental > Aquatic > Marine > Wetlands > Sediment ...
CCCACGGAGATGTCCATTGAGCCGAGCACTAGGCCCATCGTCACGCCGACTGCGATGATGACGTCCAGCGAGATTCCTACGAAGAGGGATCGAAGATTCATTGCAGTTAGGAAATATGGACTAACACTAGCCATGACGATGAAGGAGAGGAGAATCACAAGCAAAATGGTCATTTCTCTGAATCTGAGAAGCCTGAGCCCTCTCTGCTTGAGCGTGTGCAATCTTTCTGACCTAGTCCAGCTTGCCATCGTACCGCTCCCCCTTCAAGCGAATAGCACTTCCTGCCAACTCTCCGCTCTCGCCCCATCCACTTCCGGGACCATCCCAACTTGATCAGCTCCGTGTGCTAGCAGATCAATGCAGAAAGCACGGTCTGGGATAGCACCCACCACCCACAACTCCGTGTGCCCAGGTAGAATGTCTCGGATCTCCCGTACATCGTCATGGCTCAGCGACGGGGCACGGACAACGCCTCCCGATGACATCAAGAAGTCGAGATGACAACGTTGCGCTATGCTGCAAAGGATCTCGAGTCCTGCCGAATCTACCTGTGCAAGCTCCGTGACAAGCCCGATTGCAGCCCCAGGGTTAACCAGTTGGGATTGCGCACTCAGTACTTCATGACAGATTTTCCCCTCTCCCCCCGACTCAGCGAGAGCTATTGGGTCTACAGCAATCCCCAGAGATCGAATCTCCTCGTGAGGCCATGTCTGGAGTTCAAGCAGCTTGATCGCCAGTGGCACTGCTCCAAATGGGAGACCAATGAGTACTGTGGTTGGGACAGCACACAGGCCGACGCCGAGTAGGTCAGATCTTCCAGATGGAACAATCACGCCGGCGATTCGTTCTGCCAATTCGCAGCTGATTGCCGTTTTCAGGCTAATCGCGTCTGGTTGCCTCCCCGTGAGAACCATCCTCACCTTGTCCGATAGCGACAGATGCTCAGTCATCCAAAGCCTCCTTCAGGATTGCATCCGGGTGTCCCGAGTGCACTCTGTAGGCTCCGTAGGCGAGCATATCTCGCGCAACCGCGTAGGTACGGATCCCGCCCGACGCTTCCACCTGAAGCTCGCCGCTGAACCTACTAGCAAGCGTCTTGATTAGATCCGCGTCGCTCTTCACTCCGTACCCCCATGCAGTGCATACTGCCTCACCACCACCACGCACGATTGCTTCACACCCCTGCAATGCATCAGCCAGAAGCAATAGCGGGAGATCGGCCGTAAATACCAGTCGAATGGCATGTTCCGAAACGTCCATCAATTGGCGTACTTCCCTCGTTACCCAGCCGAAGTCTCCTTCTCGAAGCCGATCGATGTTGAGCCCCATGTCGATCTCGTCGACCCCTGCTGCGATGGCCGCCTTGACAAACGCAGCCTTCACACTGGTAGCGAGAAAACCCGTGGGATGTGCACACGGGATACCAATCTGAGTAGCACACCCTGCGAGGGTCTCGCGGGCCCGTGCTGCACTCGGCAGATCCACAAAGACAATCGAGATCCGCTTGCTTCGAGCCCACTGCAAGAAGGCATCCAGATCAGACGGCCTGCTTTGCGGGGCAATGTGTGTAGCAACGAGGCTCTGAACCACCTGATCGACAGTCACTTCTGCAGACATCGTGTTCCCCGCATGTGTCACCTTGGCTCCACACTGGAGCCGTGGCTAGATAGAAGCACTATAGCTTCGTCACGTCAGGTTGTCAAGTTGTTATGCATGCATGCGTACATTAATAGCATACCTTGCTTGGTCGCATCGTTCACAGCGGGCCCGGAGGTCGGTCCCAGTCGGGCAATCAGATGCCGCTGGGAGCAAAGACCATTGACTGGTTCGCCCTCCCCTTCCTGGCGCCGGTCCAGAGACTAGGACAACGCCTGTGCGTGTGAGAAACGGAAGACCTCAGGAGGGAGGAATTGCTGACTCCACGGGTTCGTCGTAGCGAGGGAAGGACGTGGTCAAGCCCCTCGGCCCCTTCGATGCCGGACTCTCGTGTGCGGAAGCTACGATGCTACCGATTGTCGAGCAACTGGCGGACGGCGCGCACCAGATCATCCCTGGAGATCGGCTTGCTGAGGAAGTGGACACCCTCTTCAAGGATCCCTTGGTGAGCGATCACGTTGGCGGTGTACCCGGACATGTACAGGACCATCATGTCCGGCTCCGTTGGAAGGAGTCGTTCGGCAAGATCACGGCCGCTCATCCCCGGCATGACCACGTCGGTAATCAGGAGATCAACCGGCCCCGGATGATGGGAAGCCAACCGTAGTGCGGAGTCCGGATCTTCCGCAGCAAGCACCGTGTAGCCGAGACGTTCCAGAAGCATGCACAGCGTCTTGCGGATGGACATCTCATCCTCGACCAACAGGATCGTCTCGTGGCCTTCCATACGACGAACCGGTCCAGGGGGATCCGCAGTCGGGGTCGAAGGCTCGTGAACCGGCGGCAGGTAGATACGGAAGGTCGATCCATGCTCCGGCTCGCTGTAGACGTTCACGAACCCGCCGTTCTGCCTGACGATTCCGTAGACCGTGGCCAACCCCAGCCCCGTCCCTTCCCCAACATTCTTGGTGGTGAAGAACGGCTCGAACGCGTGTCCGAGCGTCTCGAGATCCATGCCTCGGCCATCGTCGCTGACCGCCAGCAGGACATAGTCTCCCGGAACCGCCTCGGCGTGCTCCGCGCAGTACCCTTCATCGATCGACGCATTCCCCGTCTCGATGGTGAGCGTCCCCACGCCGCTGATCGCGTCACGGGCGTTGATGCACAGATTGGCAAGGATCTGATCGACCTGGCCGGGATCGATCGACACGGGTCGAAGTTGGTCTCCCGGCTTCCAGACAAGCTCGATCCCCTCACCGATGAGCCGATGAAGCATCCTGAGCATCCCGCCGACAGCGTCGTTGAGGTTGAGGACTTGTGGGTTGACGGTCTGCTTGCTCGCAAATGCCAGAAGCTGGCGGGTCAGATTGGCTGACCGTTCCGCCTCACGCGTGATCTCGTCGAGCCACTTGCGGCTGGGGTGGTTAGCGTCTAGGGTGTCCCGGCACAAATCCGCGTAGTTCATGATGCCCATGAGCAGATTGTTGAAGTCGTGCGCAACACCACCCGCCAACCGTCCGACCGCCTCCATCTTCTGTGCCTGGCGTAGCTGGATCTCAAGCCGTTCTCTCTCTTCCTCCGTCCGTTTCCGCTCCGTGATGTCGACAAACGTCGTCAAGGTCGCCTTCTCCCCTAAATAGTCAATCAAAGATGAGTACAGGCTTACCCACCGTGTCGTCCCATCCTTGCGCGCGATGCGGTATTCATCCTGATGTGGGATATCCTGTCCCGAGATGCGCCTCCTGAAGTTGCTGAAGAAGCGCTTGCGGTCGTCGGACTCGATGAGCGCGGGAAGTCGTCGCTCATCCATAGCCAACAGCTCCTCTTCCGTGTAGCCCGTCAAGTCGCACATCGCCGGATTTGCGAACCGCAAACGCACCGGGTCAGCCTGAGCGATGACCACCCCCTGCTGCGCATTGTCAACCAGCGTGCGGTACTTCTCCTCGCTTTCTCGAAGAGCCTCCTCCACCTCGCCGTGCTGCGACTCCAGTTCCATTGCGTGCAGCGCGTAGGCAATGTCACCCACCAGTTCCTTGAACAGGGACTGCTCTTCCGCGTCATCCGCAAGTTGCGTCGGTAGGGCGACCACCAAGACCCCGTACTCCCGGTTCGCAAACCGAAGCATCCCGACCAAGGCGGCCGTCTCTCGGTGCGAGCGCGATAGGGAGCATGTCGTGCAATTGGTATCGGTGTTGTGGACTACGTCAATGCCACCGGAATCCTCTCTCGCTACCAGGCAGCACGGCGGCCACTCGCCGCGTGCCAGCGCGCCTCGAACCGCGGCAAACTCTGCACCAATGCCAGATTCTGTGACGAACAGGACCTTCCGCTCTTCGTCCTGAAAGGCGATCCATGCACTGCCGTAGCCACGCGTCGATATGAGGATTTCGCAGGAGCGTCGCAGAAGCGCGTCTCGATCCGTCTCGTGGGTGATGAGCTGATTGACATCGCGGATTGCGCGCAGCACACGATTCGCATGAACGATCCGCCACTCCGTCTGTTTCCGCGCGGTGATGTCCTGAAACGATCCCTCGACCCGCACGATCCGGCCTTGCTCGTCTCGGACCGCCTCGCCGGCGGTTCGAACCCACACGCGCTCGCCGGACTGGGTGACAATCTCCATCTCCTCGTCGTATGCAGTCCCCTGCTCGGCGCAGTGGGTGAACAGCTCCGTAATCTTGTCCCGCCACTCGGGAGCGTAAAACGCGAGGCCTGCCTCCACATCCGGCGAAAATCCGAACGGCATGCCGTGGATGTCGGCAACAGTGTCGGACCACGTACAAGTGTTCGTGGCAAGATCAACACTCCACCCGCCAAATCGCGCCGTCTTCCCCGCAACCCGAAGGAGACGATACTGGGATGCCAGTTCCTCTTCGGCCTGTCTCTGATCTGTGATGTCGCGTGCCGTGGATAGGGCTCCGACTACGCTGCCCGCTTCGTCCTTGAGCACACGGCACCACCAAGCCAACAGCCGATCGGCCCCGTCAAAACGACGCTGCCGGCTCTCGACGTAGACGATCTCCTCGCTCCCGTCAAACAACTGCTGGACCGCTTGGTACGTTTCTTGTTCTCCGACGAAGTACTGGCTCGCTTCTCTTCCGATCACGTCATCGCCGAAAAACGCGCGCCCCGCTGGGTTGGACCAAACGTAGACCCGCCGTGCGTCAACCTCCATGACGATGTCCGGAATCTCCTCCAGAATGGCCTGGTGTCGATGCGACAGGGCTGCTAAAGCCGCTGTGCGCCTCGCAACCTGCCGCCGCAGGCTTCGAACCCAGATGAGGATCAGCACAATCGCGATCGCAAGAGACCCGGCGACGATCAGGATGAGCTTCAGCGTCCGTTGTGCTGTCAGATTCGGATCATAGATGCCCATCCACTTCTCGTAGATGCGCTGATACTCCCCGGACTGCTTGATTGCGACGAGGCCCTCACTCAGCTCCGCCAGAAGGGCCGAGCTCCCTTCAGGAACGGCGAAGCAGTATTCAGGTGAGAGAAGTGGGACCCTCCCAACCACGAGATTGCTCCACTCATGGTGGTCAATCCAGAAGAGTGCCGTGCTTCGGGCAACGAGCGCGCAGTCATGGTCGCCCTGTGCTAACTCCAAGAGCGCCGCCTCCTGGGAAGCCACTGCCGTCACGTGGCTTTCGAGCCCGTTCTCTAGGAGGAAGCCCTGCACGACGTCTCCATCCTGAACGACAATCTTCATGTCGGTCAGGTCCTCGATGGAGACCGGCGGCAAGCCGTCCCCCTTGCGAACAACGGCGACACAGTGATTGACGATGTGGGCCTGGCTGAAATCGAAAGTGCTCTCCCTCTCAGCCGAGTAGAGCATGCCTTCCATTGCATCGATCGCACCGCTCTCGAGGGCTTGGACCATGTCGGTCCAAAGACCGAGGCGAATCTCGACGGTCAGCCCCGCCGCCTGCGCGACCGCACGGACCACATCAACGTTGTAGCCCTGCGGATGTCCATCCTTGTCCAAGAACTCAAATGGCGGGTAATTGGCGTCGCCCCCGATGACAATCGCTCGGTCCGAAGGCAGCTCCAGGTGCGCGAACCACTTCGTGTACAGCCTGCGGTGTGTACCGTCGGCCATGACCAGAGCCAGACCCTCGTTGAGGAGTGCCAGAAGCTCGTGATCCCCCTCCGTCACTGCGAAGCAGAAGTCCTGCGCAAACTCAAGAATCGGCTGATCGACAATGCGAAGCGCCGCAGACAGACCCGTCTCCTCGAGAAGACGAATCGCGATAAGGCGCTGAATGACCACCGCGTCACAAGCGCCGACGGCAAGCCGTTGGAACGCGTCAGCGAATGTCAATTCCGTGACGATCTCGAAGTCGCGTGGCTCTCGACGAAGGAACTCCTCGGCGTTGTCTCCTGCCATCACCGCCACGACTCGACCTTGAAGGTCCGCCAGGGAATGCACGTCCGTTGTGCTGTCCCGTACGACGATTGCGCCGTGCATCGTGAGGTACGGTACCGTGAAGTCGAAGAGCTCCTCGCGCTCAGGGGTTCGGCCAACCAACGGAAGCGCTTCGATGTCTCCATTCTCGAGCCACCCCCGCACCTCCGACCATGGCCCGGTCCGGTACGTGACCTCACGCCCCATCTTAGCAAGCGCAACAGTGAGCAGCTCTACGGAGAAGCCATCTGCTCGGCCATCCTCGTGAACCATGCAGAACGGCGGATAATCCACTTCGCAGCCGGAGAGGATTGGAGGGAGCGCTCCCTCTTGCGCACACGCCTCTCCGCACGCACACATCAGGAAGCAGATCCCTGCCACCAGCAAACCGCCAGGCAACCTCAAGCCCCCGACCTTCATGGACCATACTACAGCAACAGCCAAGCTGATTGCGGACGTACAGCGATGTCGGATGGGAGCAACGCCCTATCCCAGGCTCGACCCCTCGGTGGACGAATTCGGAACCGTGCGATGGCCCAGCCGGGAGGCTGAATCGAGCTTCCTCATGTAGCGCTGTTCGAGTCCCCCAGGCTCCAAACTGACGTTGCAATCTGTATCTCAGAGAACGTCGCGTGCCGCGTCTCTGGCATCCTCCGCCAAACGTCAGTCCATAGCGATCTTGACTTCATGTTCGGACTGGATTCAGGCGTGAAGGTCAGGCAGTTCGCGGTTCGCCTCGCAGCGGCAACGTTCAGGAACAGGCGTAGCGATCCATGTCCATGTTCTACTCGTCTAGCATGAACTCGCCGCTCGTGAAGAGGTCTACGCACGTCTCCACTACAGTCGAATCGAACATGGTTCCGCTGTTGCTTTGGATCTCCTCCAATGCGGCTTCGATCCCAAGAGCGGGTCGGTACGGGCGATGAGTCGCCATGGCTTCCACAACATCCGAAACAGCAAGGATGCGAGCCTCCAAGAGAATTCCGTCTTCCGCGGTCAACGCCAGCGGATAGCCGGTGCCGTCAAGCCGCTCGTGGTGTTGCAGGATGATGTCAGCCACCGGCCACGGGAACGCAATTGCTTTCAGAATCTCATGCGCGACCTTGGGATGCTCTTGAATCAGCCGGAACTCGTGCTCCGTAAGCTTCCCGGGCTTGCTCAGGATCTCCGCCGGAGTTGACATCTTGCCGATGTCGTGAAGCGTCGCGGCGACTCGGATCCCCTCAATCTGGTCGCTCGGCAGGCTCATTTTTCGGGCAATGGCCACGGCGAGCCTGGTCACGCGCTTCTGATGGCCTGATGTGTACGGATCACGTCTTTCGATCGTCTCTGCGACTACCTGGATGGTACCCTCTAGCGCACTCCGGATCCGCTCTTGGGCTTCCAGACGTTCGGTGATGTCTTGATTCACGCCGTAGGTTCTGACTGTTCGCCCGCGTGAGTCCTTGACGACGAAGAACCGCACAGCGATATGCCCAACCGTCCCGTCGGCATAGAGGATCCGATGCTCCAACTCGCGACCATAGTACGGATCGTCCGTATCGATCGCCGCTTGGGTCTCTTCGCGCACCATGTGCACGTCATCGGGATGACAGAACCGACTTGCATACTCAACTGAGGACATCGAGTATCCGCCCACCTCCTCAGCCGTTGTTCGGAAGATCCGGTAGAAGTTATCGTTGAACGTGAATCTGTCGGTCTCGATGTCGTACTCCCAGTGGCCGGCGTGTGCTATCCTGAGCGCGTTGGAGAGTTGAGCCTCACTCGTGCGTAGTTTCTCCTCGGCGTGCTTTCGGTCCGTGATGTCTGTCAAGATGTCGGCGATGTAGTGCGGCTGATCGTTCTCGTCCCGTATGATGAAGTAGTTCTCGTTGGTCGGTATCTTCCGCCCGTCTGCAGTTTGCAGTTCGAGCTCCCCGTGCCAGAAGCCCTTCTCCATCAGGGAGGGCATTACTTCCTCTCGGATCCTGCGCGATGCCTCCTCGGAGTAGTATGTCGGGAAGCGCTTCCCGAGACAGTCGTCGGGGGCCTTCTCGCCGAGCACCCGTGTGAGGGTGGGGTTGACATACACGATGCGCCCGTCGAGGTTGGCCATCCCCATGCCGTACTGACTCGCATCAGCGAACCCGGAGAAACGAGATAGCGCTTCAAACCGCTCATGCTCTGCTTGTCTTCGTTCCGTGACGTCGCTTACCAGATTCAGAGTCGCCGGCCGCCCCTCCCACTCAACCCGCGTTGCGTTGAGTCTTCCCCAGCGCACGCTTCCATCCGCTGTCACAAAGCGGAACTCGTACCCAATCTCAACTTCCTCGCCGGCAAGCCGCCGCCTGTGTCGCTCCGCAACCAAGCCACGATCTTCCGGGTGTATGAACTGCACGTAAGGGCAAGACGCGATCTCGTCGGCAGTTCGCCCGAGGAGCCGCATGGTCGCCGAGTTGGGGAGCTTGATGTTCCCGTCTTGTGCGATGAAGATCGCCTCGCTCGCGCCCTCGACGAGCAGACGGGATTCTTCCTCGCGCTTCCGAAGCGCCGCCTCGGCCTGCTTCATCCCCGTGATGTCAGCAGAATAGACGTTCACGTAGTCCTCACCCGTGACAGGGTTGAGTGTTAAGAGGAGAGTGCGTCCGGCGATTTCGACTTCAGTGGTTTCCCCTCCGCTCTCAAGAGCCAGTTGCACCAACTCGTGACAGTGGGATGGAACGACCTCGCCAACTTGACATCCCCACGTCTGCACAAGAGCCTCGCCGGCCTGATTCACGTACAGCAGCCTCCCGTCGTTCGTGATACGCATCACGGGGTTCGGATTCTGATCAGGCAAGGACGAAAGCCACCGGATCTTCTCCTCCGCTTGCTTCTGCGCCGTCACATCGTCATAGACGGCTACGACTTCGCCTGACGGGAGTCTGTAGACGTAGTTGTCTCTCCACCCACGGATCCGCTGGTCGCGGTACTCAGTGATTGGGTGTTGCTCAGGGACGCCCGTCTGCCAGACTCGCCGAAGGACATCAAGCAGGCCGAACTCCTTCATCCCCGGGAATGCCTCTTGCACGCTCTTTCCGATGATCTCGTCCTTGCATATCCCTTCGGCTCGTTCGGCCGCCTTGTTGAAGTCGACGAAGACGAAGTCCTCACCAGCCGGGCAGAACCTATAGACGGCCACGCAACTGCTCATGTGGCTGAAAAGCTGCCGGAACCGCTCCTCGCTCTCCTGGAGAGCCTCCTCAACCTTTGAGCGCTCTGCGAGTTCTCTGTCGAGTCTGGCCGTTCGCTCCTCCAGCTTCGTGACGAGCCTCCTGCTGTAGAGCCGCAGGATGTCCGCCTCGTCGGTCAACTCAGGACTGTGCGTCTCTCGCCCTGTTGTACGTGTGTTGGCGATGACGTTCTGGATTCGATCGAGCAGCGCGTCCGGCTCGGCAGGCTTGATGATGAAGTCGTCAGCTCCAAGCTTCATGCCGAACTCCACGTCACCATTCTGGACGTAGGTGGCGCTGTAGAATACGAACGGAATGGACTTGAGTCGGCTGTCCTTCCGCACCTCCTGACAAAGCCGGAAGCCGTCCATCACGGGCATGAGGATGTCGGAGATCACCAAGTCGAATTGGCCGCCTTTGAGCTTGGCCAACGCTTCTTTGCCATTTTCCGCCTCTTCAACGATATGGCCGTGCCCTGTGAGCAAAGCGCGCAACAGGTAACGCGCGTCGTCCTTGTCATCCACGATGAGGATCTTCATCGGACATCAACTTCATGGTCGCTGTGGGTGTCGCTCGGCGCCGCAGAGTCTTTGCTCACAAAGCTCTCCATCTCCTCGATGAACGTACTCGGGTCGATCGGTTTCTCCATGTAGCCGGTACAGCCGGCGGCCATGACCGCCTCCCGATCGCCAGGCATCGCGTACGATGTGACCGCGACGATGGGAATCGTCGAAACCAACGGATCTGCCTTGAGCGTTCTGGCTACCTCGTGGCCACTGATTGTCGGAAGTTGGATGTCCAGGAGGATCAGATCGGGCGCCTCGGCGCGCGCTGCCGCGATCCCCTCGTGTCCGTCCCGCGCAGTCACTGTTCGGTATCCGCGCGTCTCGAGCAAGTACTTCATCAAGTACAGGTTCTGCTCGTTGTCCTCGATAATCAGAATCTTCTTCGCCACGGCGCGATCTCACCCTTCCTTCGGAATCCGAACCGTGAAAAGACTTCCGCGTCCCGGTTCGCTCTCCACGTCGATTCTTCCTCCCATCTTCTCGCTCAGTCGCCTGCAGATCGAGAGGCCGAGGCCCGTGCCTTCGTACTTCCGCGTCAGGCCAGTATCGATCTGCTGGAACGGGACGAACAGCTTCGGGAGATCCTCCTTGCTGATCCCAATCCCTGTGTCTTCCACTGTGATAACGACATTCTCCCCGTCCTCGATGCAGCCGATTCTCACGCTTCCAATCTCGGTGAACTTGATCGCGTTGCTGAGCAGATTCATCACGATCTGCCTGACGCGACGTCGGTCGCTCCGGATAACTCCGACGTCGGTCGCGATGTCGACCTGCAAGACGAGCCCCCTAGCCTCCGCCGGTGGCCGAGCGGCGTTTGCCGTTTCTCGGATCACGGCGGGGAGATCGAAGGGCTCCGAGACGACCTCGAGCTGATCCGCCTCGATTTTTGAGATGTCGAGGACATCGTTGATCAGGTCGAGGAGGTGCCTCGCGCTTGTCTGCACCATGCCAAGCTGCTTCGCCTGCTCCGCGGTGAGCGGACCGGCTAGCTCTTGAAGGAGGATACCCGTGAATCCGATGATCGAATTGAGTGGAGTCCGAAGCTCGTGCGACATCGTCGCCAGGAAAGCGGACTTGAGTCGATCGGCCGCCTCGGCCTTCTCCTTCGCCCCCTGAAGCTCCAGCGCCGCCTGCTTTCGATCGGTGATATCCACGTGCGTCCCGACTATGCGCACGGGGGTCCCCCTGTCGTCTCGCACCAGAAAGGCACGTGAGAAGATGTCGATGTACTTCCCGTTCCGATGGCGCATGCGGAACTCGATTTGGTATTTGTCGATACTACCAGAAAGGTAGTCGTACTCGTTGGCGCGAACGCGCTCCAGATCGTCGGGGTGGATGAGGTCTCGGAACGTTTCGATCGTCGGCTCCAGCTCATCCACGTCATATCCAAGCATGGACGCCCAGCGTGAGGAGTAGTAGACCTCGCCCGTGCGGACGTTCCAGTCCCAGAGGCCGTCCGTCGCCCCGCGCATCGCGAGCTTGAATCGTTCCTCGCTTCGCCGGTGTGCCTCCTCTGCACGCGCCCGACGGCGCGCCTCGCGGCGAACCATCAGGACGGCAACGAACAGCACCGCAATGATTGCGCCGCCCGCGAGAAGCCCCGGAAGAAGCCATGGAGGCCAACGGATGACGGTCAGCCGCCCGGGCGTCAAGAGCAGGTGCTCTTCCAGCCCTTGGTAGTAGATGGAATCGGGATCCTCTTTGAGCTCGGCCAGGCGGTGATCGATCCGGTCAACAAGAAGAGGAGTCAGCGGACCGTCGAGCGGCAGCGCGAACCGCAGCTCGATCGGATTGAAGACGATCGGCGTCCTCTCGACGGCGAATTGCTTCTCGAACGTCAGGCCGAACACGCGGTTCACCACGCCGGCGTCCGCTTCTCCGGAAGCGAGCGCCTGGAAGACCTCCGTGTAGTCGTCCCGCTCGACGAACGTGCAACGGATCCCGAACCGTTCGGCCAGATCGATGATCCCGCCCGGATCGACGGTGTGGGTGCTCCCTCGCATGACCGCGACGCGAAGGTCTTCCAGCTCGGGGAGGGAGAAGATCTTCAGGCCTGGCCGTGTATAGACGGTTCCCCAGTTCACAAGGACCGTCTCCTCGTTGAACGCGTACAGCTCTTGCCGCGGAGCCGTGTACGCGACGTCCACCATCACGTCGATCTCGCCACGATCGAGTCGCGCCATCGACTCGGTCCACGTCCCGGAGACATACTCGATGACCCAGCCCTCTTCGGCGGCGATGTGCTCGATCAGAGCAGGATAGAGGCCGGAGACGGTGGCGGCCTCGTCGATAGCCACCTTCGGGGGGTTGTCGTAGACGCCGACGCGAACGGTCAGCTGAGCGGCTACAGGTACGCAGAAGAGAGAGACGAGAAGAAACACAAGCCAAGAGGACCTGGAAGCGACCGTCCAGCCTCGCCCCCCACTCCAGCGCTGTCTGCGTCGAGAGCCGCTCATGCTTCGCTCCTTTCTGGGCCCAGGTCAGCATAGCACGGACTGGGCAACTCGACGAGTACTTGTTTGTCAGAGGCGCAAACACGAAAGCCACGCAAGCGCCCCGAAGGGGAGATCGTCGCCGTGCGGCCAAGCGCTCCGAGACGAGCCGCCGGCTGTACCGCGATGATTGAGATAGCACGCAAGTGCGGGAACACTCATCCGAAAGCCGCATCTGGCACTGCCGATTACTCCGATTGGGACACTCCTTGTTACGAGACAGCCAACGAACGCGTTCTACATTCAGTCCCCCAGGCTCCAAACCGCCCTCCAGAAGGGCCCTCGAAGAATCAAGTGGTACGCATGCATGCCATCCACCCCTTACCCTTGGGTCGGCTCTGACATTGTGTTTGGACTGAATCCACGAGTGAAGGCCGACAAGTCGGCCGCGTCTTGTCGCTCTTGGACGCTCTTTGCCTTCTCACATAGCTCTCACTACAGTGGAGGAAACTCCGCTGAAGGAGGGTGCCGTGGCAAAGGATAGAAAACTGCTGCTCATTGCTCTCGCTGTACTCGCGCTGGGCGTTGCAGTTCATGCTGAGGAGACTGCCGACATCTCGGGAGTGCTGCTTTGGAATGGAGAACCGTTCCACGAATTCTGTCAAGAGATTCCGACTGTCGAAGTTCGGATGTCGCATGGATACGGGGCCGAGATCGAGGGCTACGACTACTCCTACGATCCCGATACCTCACGGTTTGAGATCCGAGGGCTGCCGTTGGTGGACAGATCGGAAGTCACATTCCGAACGGCCGGAGAACTTGAGTCCCTCCTCGGCGCAGGAGCATTCTCGGGTACATTTCCCGTCAATCTATCGTATTTCACTTCAGACCAGGACAAGCTAGTAGACATGGCTTATAGCTTCGCCTTGCTCGAGCCCGCCGAGACTGTTGCGTCGATGGCCGAGTCCTCCATTGACAGGCTTCCTGTGCAGACACCTGTGAAGCTGGAATGGGTCGAAGTTCCTCAGGCAACCCACTACTGGATTCAGATAGACAGAATCGACGAGGAGGGCGGGGCCCCCCGCATCCTTGATGCGCACCTGGCGGCCAACTGGATCGAGATCGACCTCCCAGAGCACGCGGGGAGTTGGTACTTCGTACATGTCTACGCCTACAACGAAAGAACGAAACTCGGTCAGCTCTACACAACAGGAGAGGGTTGGGAGGAGTTTGGAGTGCGCTTCGTAGTCACCCCTGCGATTGAGGAGTAGAGCTTGACCTTGCTGACTGCTGCTAGGGCACGAACACGGCGGGGATTGGACATGCTGGTTTCGGGCATCTCCAGTGTAACGAGCATCACACGATCTACCGCTGCCTGGCCGAGCGCCAACAGGAAGAGGTGCGCAATGGCTAGACGTTTCCTGCCCTTGCGCACGTCGAGTTCTTCAAACTAGAGACAGCAATCACCA
>Ga0272442_10007897_pt1 | contig 13658 bp, 8 predicted proteins | sample SSMForm2O_FD_200262 | JGI IMG/M metagenome (GOLD analysis project Ga0272442, IMG submission 200262) | Marine sediment archaeal communities from Little Sippewissett salt marsh, Falmouth, MA, United States - SSM-Form-2O | ecosystem: Environmental > Aquatic > Marine > Wetlands > Sediment ...
CTGCATAGGCAGTAACCATCAGAACTCCTGATGAAGGTCTTATCTCCTTCACCCGCTTCAATACTTCTATGCCTGACATACCCGGCATTCTGATATCCAGGATAACTACGTCGAATTCTTTTTCGTTCAGAAGCTCTATGGCCTTGGCTCCACTATCGGCTGTTGATACATCATATTGTTTTTTGAGTATCATCCTCATGGATTCCCGGGAACCAAGCTCATCATCCACCACCAGTACGCTGTTCCTGCCCTCCATCTTCATCCTCCGCCGTATTGCAGGTTCTGTGATCCTCGATAAAGCAACATCAGAGAAGGGGTATTCCCCTACCGGACAAGCTGAAAATCCCGAATCACCAGGACATTCATCACATCGTTATATTCTGAGTTTGCGTTTATAAAAACCCTAAGCCGTTTCAGTTCCTCATCAGTGAACAGAGATCGGCACTGGCTCAGGAATTCTTCCATATTTCGGTCATCCAGCGCAACGTATGAAACCATAGGGTCATCTGTTGAAAAACCACACTCTATGGTGTCTGCCAACTCAACGTTAGGGACAAATGACTCAAACCTCTGGACAAATTTTTTGATTTCTTCCTCATCCAGTTTGAGCATACGTGCGTCAGCGATCATCTGCTTCATTAATTCGACGCTCTGCACCCTTAGGATCGGTTTTCTTAATTCAATGCGAGCGTTGATTATCTCGTATTTCAGAGGATCGTTTATATCACTGCGCCAGCGTTTTATGGTATATACTCTCACACCATCGGTAACCTGAAGATAATCCTCCCTGATAGGTTCCCAATATGCGTAGTGACTGCAAAGCGATCCATCAATCATATGAAGCTCAACAATCTTATGTCCTTCATGCTCCTTCATGAAAGCTCTTAGATCATCCATCTCCGTCTCCATAATTAGGCCGCTTTCGTCATCGAAATGGAAAGCTGGTTTTGAGTCATATTCTGTAGGCCGGAACAACTCATTGCAGTGCAGGCATCTCAAGATCGCGCCGTTTCTCACTTCTTTTATATCTTCTGTTGCAATATATAGCTCCGGATTTCGGTTCTGCATGTCATAGTAGGATTCTTCGTGATCCAGACGGTTTTCAGAAACAGTTTTCTCCATTCTCATTTACAATGAACCTCGCCATTTCACTCTGTACGACCATCGGTGACGGTTGCACAACACGTTTTGTGGTCTTTCAGCTACTCAATTCTTGCCTTATAGATTCATAGTGATCCGGAGAAGCTCAAATCTCTTTTGGCGGAACCATTGATGGGTGTTTCCTGCATTCTGATCATCATATTATGATGACAGCGATCAGTATATGCACGTTGACGATTCCGTAGATCACTATATATAACGTCTCGATATTCCAACAATCGTTTCATGGACTCAGCAAGGACAGACTTTAAGCTATAAGCCCCTACGCGAAGACCTGTTGGTTTCCACATTCACATCTCTATGTATGAGCATAAACTATGCCAGGTCAGTTTTCTGAATACCGATTTACAGACGCATTCTGCTTTCTATTGATATGTAGTAGAAAATATGATAGAGTTTGGTGCGGAAAATTCTCACCAAACCATAAATGGAGTTAGCTATGAATCTTTTCTCTTCTCGTTTTCACTATAGCTGGATCATACTTATCATGGGAACGCTGGTGGTGTTTGGCTCGCTGGGTCTGGCGCGTTTTGGCTATTCGATTGTATTGCCTGCCATGCAGGAAGGCCTGGGGATGGATAACACTCAGGGCGGTGTAATGGCAACAGCGAACCTCATTGGGTATCTGGCTCTGTCCGTAATCGGCGGAGCACTGGCTTCGCGCTATGGACCGCGGGTGGTGATCGCGGCAGGTCTTGCTCTGGCCGGGGTGAGTATGCTGCTCACCGGCCTTGCAAGCGGGTTCCTCCCAGCGGCGATCTGGCGCACAGTGACCGGCGTTGGCAGCGGAGCGAGCAACGTCCCGGTGATGGGGCTTATGGCGGCGTGGTTCGCTCCCCGCAGGCGCGGTCTGGCTACCGGCATCGCTGTGGCTGGATCTTCCATAGCCCTTATCATCATAGGGCCTCTTGTCCCTCACATTCTCTCGACCTATGACGTTAGCGGATGGCGAATCTGCTGGTTTATCTTCGGAGGTGTGACGCTGCTGCTTGCGGCTGGCAGTTACGTCCTTCTGAGGAACCGTCCCTCCGAGATGGGGCTTAGACCTCTGGGCGCGGATGCTGGTGCAGAGTCATCTGAAAAACGAGCGGCGCCTCAATGGAAACAGGTGTATCGCTCGGCCGCGGTCTGGCATCTGGGACTGGTCTATGTTGCCTTTGGATTCTCCTATATCATCTACATGGTGTTTTTTGTTAAGTACCTGGTGGCTGAAGGCGGCTACACACAGGCAGCCGCCGGCAGGCTGTTCATGACCATGGGCTGGTTCAGCCTGATGTGCGGACTGATCTGGGGAACGGCTTCTGACATGATGGGCAGGAAGCGCGCCCTGATCATCGTGTATCTGATCCATGCCGTGGCATTTAGCATGTTCGCCCTATGGGCTACGCCTGCCGGTTTCACCATTTCGGCCATACTGTTTGGGCTGTCAGCCTGGAGCATCCCCGGCATCATGGCTGCAACATGCGGGGACATGCTCGGCCCAAAACTGACTCCTGCCGCTCTGGGATTTATCACCCTTTTCTTCGGGATAGGGCAGGCTGCTGCCCCGAGCATTGCCGGAGCCATAGCGGACTCAGTTGGCTCACTTTCCCCAACCTTTTTACTCGCTGGAGGCGTGGCTTTTCTGGGCATAATCGGCTCGATGCTGCTTCGACCGGTTCCCGGGAGCCGCAAGTGACTTCAGTTCACGAAAGGAGCAAAGAATGCTGCGTTTATCCAAATCTAACTTTAGGACGATGCTCGCGGTTGCTTTGACAGGTGTGATTCTGATCGCGGCAGTTCTTTTGTCCATTAACGCTTTGACCGCTAAGTCTTCGCAGGATACCGGGCACGATGCAACCGATATTCTCCACAGTATCGGGATATCGCGCGGTATCTGCGTCGTGCTTGGTGATGCGGAACTGGCTCTGGATCTGGCGCGGAACAGTGAGTTCCTGGTCTATGCCCAAATGCCGGAGTCAGAGGATGTGGAAAAGGTTCGTCGCGCGGCTTATGCACTATATGGAAAGCGGTTCTTCGTAGAGAAAGGGACGCTGAAGAAGCTCCATCTGGCTGATAACCTGGCTGATGTTCTCATCGCAGTGGGTGAGGCAGCCAGTATGCCTGAAGCTGAGGCACTGCGGGTAATACACCCGGATGGGAAAGCCATACTGGGTCAAAAGGAACTGACAAAACCGTTTCCTGAAGGAATAGACGATTGGAGCCATCCATATCACGGCCCGGATAACAACCCACAATCTGATGACCGCGTCGCCCGGGCACCCTATATGACGCAGTTCCTGGCAGATCCACGCTACGCGCCGATGCCACAGGTAGCAGTGGCTTCAGCAGGCCGCGTGTTTAAGGCCTTCGGACACGTTGCCTTTAAGAAACGTGAAGAACCCTATCTCAACAAGCTTGTGGCATTCAATGGATATAACGGCACCATATTATGGGAGAGGAATCTGCCTTCGGGTATGATGGTTCACCGCAACACCTTCATCGCCACGCCGGAGATACTATACGTTGGTGATCACGAGTCATGCAAGCTTCTGGATGCTGTGACAGGCAAATTGAGGGATGAGATAACGCCATCGGAGGAAGCAGCAGGTGGGACATTCTGGAAATGGATGGCCCTGGAAGACGGCGTGCTTTATGCGCTCATAGGGGATCAGGAACATACAGATAAGACGACGCAACACGGCATGACTAATCACGGATGGCCCTGGGGCAGAATATCAGAAGGTTATAATCAGCCTGAAAATCCCTGGGGGTTTGGAAACACAGTTCTCGCTATTGATCCCAAGACCAAAGAGGTTTTGTGGAGCTATCGGGAGGATAAACCCATCGACAGCCGGGCTATGTGTATGAGAAACGGGAGGATGTATTTTTTCCGTCATCTTTCCTACCTGACCTGTCTGGATGCGGAATCCGGCAGCATAATCTGGCGCAAAACTATGGATGATTCTCCTGAGTTGTTTGAGTTGCTGGGGAAACGTCTGGAGGGACAAGGATACCAGAACAACTGGAGGACGGCGGCTTTCCTCAAATGCAGCGATAAAGCCCTCTACTTCGCCGGGACAGCGGTAGGTAAGCTGGTGGCAGTCTCAACCGAGGATGGCAGCTTCCTTTGGAGCAACCCTTATGGTGCATTTCAGCTAGTCATACGAGACGATGTAGTCTATGCCGCAGGCGCTACGCGGCAGGCCGACGCTGGCAAGAAGTTCGACTCCATCAGCGGAGAGATACTGGCGGACGTGTCCATGGGACGCCGGGCATGTACTCGACCGAATGGCTCCGTTGACGCCATCTTCTACCGCGCCATGGGCGGCACGGTGCGCTATGACATAGCCACTGAGACCGAGCAATGGATCTCTCCCATGCGCCCCAACTGCCATGATGGTGTAACCATCGCTAATGGTCTGCTCTATTGGTGGCCGTCGGTGTGCGATTGTCAAAACACTCTCTACGGCATCACCTGTCTGGGATCGGCTGGAGATTTCGATTTCAGCATGAAGGCAAAAGGATCTGAACGCCTGGAAAAGGTGGCTCAGAACCTGGATGATGTGGAGGAACTGCCTGAATCCCCGGCTGACTGGCCTGCTTTTCGCGCCAACAATATATGCGATGTAACGACGGAAGCGGCTATATCCGAGGCCGTCGATCTTCTCTGGGAATCGAGGACTAAAATCAAGAAGGCGTTCACTCCCACAGCTCCGGTAGCGGCTGGCGGAATGGTGTTCTGCGGCAGCTCAGACGGCATCATACGCGCCTTCGACGCGGTGCGGGGAAACCAGCAGTGGAGCGCATATACCGGCGGAGCAATTCACTATCCCCCAACTATCTGGAAAGGGCGCGCCTTCGTAAGCTCTGACGATGGCTGGATCTATGCTTTTGAGGCGAAAACAGGACGGCTGTTGTGGCGGTTCCGGGCAGCTCCAATGGAGCGGAAGATCCCTGTGTATGGGTCATTATCATCCACCTGGCCGGCAGCGAGTGGAGTTCTGGTAGAGGACGGGGTCGCATATGCGGCCGCCGGCATCGTCAACTACGATGGTACTCATGTCTACGCTCTGGACGCAGTTACCGGCAAAATCAAATGGCAGAACAACACATCAGGACATCTGATCCCTGAAGCACATACTGGAATTAGTATGCAGGGGCATCTGCTTCTGCACGAAGACAAACTCTACATGCCCGGTGGAACTTCCATCTCGCCGGGTATTTACAGGATCAAAGACGGCAAAATCCTGAACGCGAAGGACGACATTGAGAAGCTCAGAACTACCGCTTCGTATTTCGCGCGGGGCTGCGAGCTTTATAAAGTGGGGGATCACGTGGTTGTGTCCGGCAAGCCCATGTATGCCCATCCCGATTACCCGGTCTACGACAGGACTGTAACTGATAAGCTGCTGCTGGCTTCCAATGGGAAACGTGACATCGCATGGGTAAACAATCAGAGGATCGTGTGCCTTGATCACGTAGATAACCAAACGCTGAATGACTGCATAGTAAAGGAGCGGCGAGAGAGACACATTATTGCTCCCTGGGGCAAGCTTACAGTCCTTGATAGTCCGCTGTGGCAGTATGATTGTGCGGGAAGCGTTGCTATGGCCGTGTGCAGAAACGCGGTGGTCATCGCCAAAGAATCAGAGATCGTGGCGCTGGATCTTCAGGATGGTAAGGTGCTGTGGAGCAAGCCACTGCCAGTCGCTCCGGTCTCATTTGGATTGGCTGTAGATCGCGATGGTCGTATATTGGTTACCCTGAAGAATGGTCGGACCATGTGCTTTGGTTGATAGGGAGCGCGGAGGGTTAGGTTTTCAGTAGGATGGGTAAATGGATTCTGACTGGAACACTCGTTAACATAGCAATTTCAATGTTTTCTGGCTATTTGCCGCAATACTGCTCATCGCTGGAGATTTCAGTCAGAATCCATAGTATGTGTCCGGTGATCAATACCCGTCCTTAATATTGCCCCAGGTATCAGCCAGTTTTCCTTTTGAGGAAACAGGAGCTTGACCCAGGGCTATTTCCAGGCCGGATGACATGATCCTCTGAATATCCTGCTGACTTAAGACTGCCTTGAAGACAGCGACTTCGTCGATCAGGGCTTGGATGGATCTGCTGAGCGCGTCGCCTTGTGAACCTATGCTGAAGCTTATACCGTTATCCTCATTCTGGTTGGCAGATCCAGCAATATTCGTCTGAGCCTCGATCTCCCCATCTCTATACATTATCATGGAACCAGCCCTATCAACTGTGATCGCCAGGTGGTGCCAAGTATCATCTGTTATGGGCTTTGTTCCAAAGAGATGGTTACCAGCATCTTCGCCCAAACCCAGAATGAATAATGGTTTTTTCATATTCGATGCGTCGAGGCTCCCACGAACCCCAAGCAGGTATCCATGCCGGGGTACAGCGTGGTCGAACTTATAGACTATCTGCGCTTCCCATTCGCCGGGCTCATAATCAGCAACTTTCACCCATGCCACGATGGAGAAGTTCTCCTCTCCCACATCCAGTATGTCTTTGTCTCCAAAATCGACGTAATCATCCACGCCGTCACAGTCCAGAGCCAATCCAAACTTGCCTTCCCCCCATTTCGGGCCACCTTTTATGACGCCGTCGTTCTCATTCACAGTTATATCTATTTCTGTGTCTTCGCCCTCCTCGTCAAAGAGCCATGCCCCTACACAGGTTTCGGGATCAATGGCGGCAATGCCCTGAACTGACCAGGTAGCGCCGAATATGGCTGCGCATACCAAAAGCAGGCTTGATTTTACCGTCAGACTTCGCATTCCAATCGCTCCTTTCTAGACGATACTGATCTCCTAATATATAGATTCGCCTTGCCCGGGATGATCCTGTCCCCGGCTTTCCTTGATCATTGGATTTATGGACAATCATACCTCTTTCCGCCGTCTTTGGCAAGAAGTTTCCGTAACCGCACACTGCCTTATCCAGCAGCCATTCCCACAGAATGCCTCTTACCTCGTTATCATATTATGAGGGGATTTCGGGGAAACTACGCCATATCCGGCCCTGCTGCAAAGCCGAAATGACGCTCTGATCCAAAAAAAACGCTTGCTTTTTCTGGCACAATATATTACAATCTGGGCATAACAAATTTTCGCAAGGAGATGATAAAATGCTCAAGATTATCGCTGTAGCTAATCAGAAAGGCGGCGTCGGTAAAACAACCACGGTCATTAATCTAGCAGCGGCGTTGGGAACAAAGCTGGGCAAAAAGACACTGGTGATCGATCTGGATCCCCAGGCTAATGCCTCTTTGACACTTGGAAATATAAATCCATTGGAGGCAAAGCGAAGCATCTACGACGTATTGATGGATAAGACAAGGGTGGTATCAACCTCATATGAGGAAACACGGCTTGCCGGAGTAAGCCTGATATACGGTGATTTGAGATTATGCAGTGCGGATATAGAGCTATCGCGTTCAGCCAAGGCGTCCATCGCGCTGAGCAGAAAGATCGACACCCAGGTTGCAGAGGATTTTGACTATTTGCTCATAGATTGCCCACCTAACCTGGGTCTTCTGACCATAAATGGTCTACTGGCTGCAACACACTACATAATACCTGTTGAGGCGAACAGCTACTATGCGCTCGTTGGTCTGGCGCAGCTTGAGCAGACAATAGAGGATGTTAAAGAAGTAAACGAGAAGCTTAAAATGATGGGCGCGCTGGTCACCAGATTTAAGAAAAACACCAAGATCAGTAAGGGGATAATTCAGGAGATAAGGAAATATTTCAGTTCAGAAACTGTGTTTGAAACCATCATAAACAGTAATACAGCAATAGAGCAGGCGACACATTTAGGCAAAACCATATTTGAGTATGACGGTCGTACTCCAGGTGCTAAAGATTATCTATCCCTGGCAAATGAGATCGCATCCTTAGCCATCTAGAATTTAGACGTCTAAATTCTAGATGGCTAAATACTAGACGTCTAATATTTAGCACCCTAAGAGAGGATGCACAAGATGAAGATAACGGGTGATGATCTGGAACGAAGCGTTGGTGGCGTACTTGCCAGATTCGGCATTGATAAGGACGAAGCGCGGAAGGTCAGGCGGCAACTCAGCTCCAGGATAGGCGCGGAGGAAGAGGGTAAAGAGGAGGAAGACAGCGATGAGCGATACTACGCCTATTTCATAAACCGATTTGGTATGATCGACCTGTCAGTTGAGGATGTTCTAATGCCAGTTCTGACGCCTGTGGAGCAATCCCTCTACCGGCGTTTTTATCGCCTGTCTTTTTGCTTCGGAAAGACCTGGTGCCAGGCAAGTTATACCCAATTACAGAAGGCCTGCAACATCCAATCGCGCATGACTCTCCAGAAAGGGATACGCGGACTTCTGGATGGACATTGCATTAGAATAATAGCTCCTTCCATCCAAAGGAGACCTCCCATCTATAGAATCTATCTTCCATGTGAAATGCCTCAGTTCTCAGAAGAAGAGCTTGAAACAGGGGTTGTGCTGATCAGAGAAAAGGCGGATCCAAACCTTGTTAGACAGCTAATAACTAGCCGTCCAGAATTTAGCAGTCTAAAACTTAGCGGTCTAAAATTTAGTACCCTAAATGAGCTTAGAGGTCTAAATATTAGCAGTCTAGCGCCAAAATTTAGACGTCTAAATATTAGACCCCTAACTCACAAACCCACTGATAGCAACGATCTACAGCCGAAAAAAAACGAAGAAAAAAAGCCTATATATAATCTTATATATAGATCTAAAGATCTCTCTCTCTCTCATATGGAAGTTATATCCGGTTTCTATAAAGGGATTGGCCAGAAAAAAATCGCCAAAGAGAAGAGAGAGAGGGCTGAAAAATGTATTCAGGAATTACTGGAAGACGGTTTCAATTCTGAGGACATTCAACATGCTGTAGAGTGGACACTGAAAAATTCAAAGGAAGAAATCTACGACTTCTCCATCATCAAACACACAATAGGACAGGCGATGGCCGCGAAGAGGAAGGCAGAAGCTGAGAAGAAACAAAAGCTGAAAGAAGATCAAGCGGCCCGGGAAAAACAGGCAGAGGAGGACAAGAAGGAAAAAGAGAGGCTGAAAATAGAGGCATACAAAGAAAGCCTCAGCAAAACAAAACTGGCAGAATTACGGGAACAAGCCTTGAAGGAATTGATGGATACAGAAGGCATGAAAAAGGAATTCGTGACCGACATTCTGGTAGCAGTCAAAGAGAACGAAATACTGAAATCTCGAATGAAAGAAGGCAATGAATAGCGGCCGAACATTTGAATCATAAATTGCGTCTAAGTGTTAAGGCTTATACTACCAACTATCCACCCTTACCGATTAACGGGAGAGAAGATGCGCAGAACAGCAATAATAATACTTCTGTTAGCTTGTGTAGCGTTGATTCTCAATGCCTGCGGCCAGAAACTGGTTACTCAGCAGGAGCCTTCCCAGGTAGAGTCCAAAATCATCAGAAAAGCCGATTGGGAAGAGGATCTGAGAGACGTGTATTTCCGTGATGCGAAGACCGGTTGGATCATCGGTGACAAGGGAACCATCGTCCATACCAGCGACGGCGGGAAGAGCTGGGAGTCCCAGGACAGTGGTACGGATGTCAGACTAAACAGAATAAGATTCACGGACGAAAAAAAAGCCTGGATAGTGGGTGATAATGGGGTCTTGCTCCACACTATAGACGGCGGCAGGAACTGGAGGAAGCAGGTGGTTGCCGACGGCAGCCTGATCGGTCTGCATTTCCTGGATGGCTACCATGGCTGGATTTGCGGAGAGGGCGGCGTTTTTTATTACACGGCTGATGGCGGCAAGACGTGGAAGTTCCGGCCATCTGGAATGGGCGAACCCATAGTCTACGTGTATTTCAAAAACCCGCGTGAGGGATGGGCTTTGGCACAGTTTGGGGTGACTCTGCACACAACCGACGGCGGCAACAACTGGGATATGGAGAGCATCGATCCCTATCGCAGCCTGATCCAGATGCAGTTTGCGCCGGATGAGAAAAACGGCTGGGCAGTGGGGATAGGCTCGGCCGCTATGGGTACGAGTGACGGAGGCAAAACATGGGTTGAGCTGAATCCGGGGGTCGGGAATACACACGCGATACATGGTCTTTACTTCAGCGACGCGCAGAGGGGCTGGATTGTGGCTCAGGATGGAGCAGTATGCTATACCGTCGACGGCGGCGAGAATTGGGAAAAGCAGAATACAGGCACTCGCAACGATCTGCTGGCCATTCATTCCTGCGACTCTGAGGACGTATGGGCGGTGGGTGTGGATGGGACGCTGATCCATTCCAAAGACAGCGGCAGAACCTGGAACGTGGAGTCTGAAACTACCAGTGAGCCATTGGCTGGCGTAGACATTTCACCCAGAGGACGCGGCTGGGCGGTGGGACGCCGAGGAGCCATATATCGCACCGAGGACTCAGGGGATACATGGGAAAAGCAGGAGAGCGGAGTGAATGCTGGCTTGAATAAAGTCTTCGCAGTAGATGATAAAGAAGCGTGGGCGATAGGCGACGCCGGCTATATCCTCCATACGAAGGATGGCGAGAAATGGAGCACACAGAAGGGATATGACTGGGTTGGTCTGCACGACGTTCAGTTTCTCAGCAGGAAGCGCGGCTGGTCTGTAGGCGATGCAGGCGGAATATTCTACACCAATGATGGGGGAGAAAGATGGAGGGAGCAGCGCGGCTATCTTCTTGAATCTCTTTATGGTCTGTGCTTTGTATCGCCAGGAGAAGGCTGGACCGTGGGCTGGCCCGGAAAGATTCTTCACACAACTGATGGCGGCATAACCTGGAAAGTTCAGGACGGCGATACTTACAATGAGCTGTATTCTGTCTGCTTCATTGACAACAAGCTGGGATGGGTTGCCGGACAATACGGTCTGATAATCCACACCAAAGACGGCGGCGAAACATGGAAAGAGCAGCACACCGGAACTGACGTCAAGCTGAGAAAGATATACTTCGCAAGCCCCATGATAGGTGTAGCTGTTGGCGATCAGGGGACGCTCATAATCACTGATAACGGTGGCAGGACATGGAAGAAGCAGGACAGTGGAACAACCAAAAACCTGAAGGACATAAGTGTCGGGGAAGACCGGCTTATTGCTGTCGGTGATGATGGTGTGGCGGTGGAATACAAAATCCCCATGGTTACCCAGTATTCGCCCAGAAAGCTGTTATTCCAAGAACCAGAGGTCGTTCCTGTTGAGCCTGAGGTTGTGTGGGAACCCATGCCGACTGTAGGCCTGGAGAATCTCCAGGATGTATTTTTTATCAACACGTCCCAGGGTTGGGCTGTAGGCGATGGGGGAATTATTCTTCACACCGTGGATGGCGGCAATACCTGGAGTAAGCAAGATAGTTCCATCAAGTCTCCATTGGTGGGTGTGCATTTCATTTCACCAAAACTGGGATGGGTAATGGCAGGGAACGCGACGGTTTTGTCCACCAATAACGGCGGAGAAACCTGGCGAATTCAGGAGGCCGATTCCAGGCCGCTTGTGGATAGTCGAGATTCCAACATGAATCCCATAAAGGTGGATCACGATTTGCAGGCAACTGATTTCCAGCTTTCCAGCGAGGGTTGGGCTGTTGGCAGGGATGGGGCGATTTTACACAATATTGACGGCGGCCCTGTGTGGACAGCTCAGGACAGCCAGAACCGCACCACGTTCAATGATATTCAGTTCGTGGATGATCGCCGCGGGTGGGTTGTTGGCCTATGGGGAGTGATAATCTACACAAACGACGCCGGGTCTACATGGCTGACTCAGTCAAGCAACACCAGCTATGATCTGAATGGTATGTGCTTCCTGGATTCCAGCGATGGTTGGGTTGTGGGGAGAGATGGCATCATCCTGCATACAAGTAACAGCGGGGTAGACTGGTCGTCACAGGACAGCGGCGTGAGTGAGAATCTCCGCTCGGTATGTTTCGCAGACGATATGGAGGGATGGATTGCAGGCGGGAATGGGCTGATCCTCCACACGCGCGATGGGGGATTAACCTGGCAGAGGGAAGGTTCAGGAATCAGCAAAAGCCTGAACGATATATCACGCGTTCCGGGTGGTGGTTTGGTTGCAGTGGGTGCGGAATGTACCATATTGAAGCGGACAATCGAGGAGCCATATCCGTAGCCTATCGCTCAGGCGACAATCTCGCAACGTGTCATTCCCGCGAATGAACATTCATAAATTAATCGGGTAATAGATGAACCAGGAATTTTAGCCACGGATTAACACTGATTTTCACTGATTTTCGCTAAATCATCCGTGCTAATCCGTGAAAATCAGTGGCTAATATACCAATCAATATATACCAGGTTTATTACCCGATTAATAACTGAATCTTCATACGCGGGAATCCAGGAGTGGTCAAATGTACTCTCAAATCTGCATTACTCCTACGGGTAATGGACAGGGAGGTGATTGATCAGCCATATAATGTGCATCTGGTGTAGTTCCATAGAAAGCAAAGTCGGGGGTAAATTGCCGCTGTCGGATGGTAGTCCTGAAGACTTCACACATCCTATGGTGACGAGAAAAGGAGATCAATCTGAAATGAAGCGCGGTATCATAATACTGGGGATTTGCATCGCTGTTGCTGTATTAATCATGTTTGGCATTCAACGCTCCACACAGGCACAGGGTCCTGGCCGTATGGGCGGTGAAGCCGGTGGTCGACCTGGCGGTGGTCAATTCAATGCCAGCGCAAGGTTATTGGGATCTGTGCAAACATCATGGGCTGGTCTGTCCTTCGAATTGGAGGGCGTCGATGACACAAAGCTGTCTAAGGCCAGGAAGGTTTATATGGAGGAGTGGAAAGCGCTGAAGAAGATGGCCAAGGATATGGAAGAAGCCGGCGGCGGCATGGGATCAATGCAGGCAATAAGGGGAGAATCCGACAAGCTGAAAGCCAAACGTGATGAGAAGCTGAAGGATATTCTGTCGTCTGAGGAAATGGCGGCACTCGACAAGTGGGAAAAGGCGAATCAGAGGCAAACGGGTAATAGACGACAAAGACAGCAGCGTTAAGGCCGCAAAGAAATCTTCCAGGTCGTCAGGATCATTTCATGACGACCTGGAAACTCGATGATAGTGAAGGACTTCTTCAAGTCTGTGTTTCTTTTGCCGCTTTGATTTTTTCGTCAAGTTCTGCAAGAAGGTTGCCGTCGACAAACCATTTACCATAGTTGCTCTTCGCAGAGCGTTCCCTCAAATTTTTGCACAACTCCTCGGCTTTGTTGACATCACAACTGCAATCCAGGGCCTTCCCTAACAGATAGTAAACACGAAAGCCTTTATTTGCCTTTTCATCCGTGAAAAATCCCTCGTCCTTCAAGGCTTCCGCAGCCATGGTCAATAAAGCCTCCGGCGTTTCAGGCAACTCTGGATCTGGCTTTGAGGTCATGGGCTCATCCCTTGTGTTCACTGCACCCACAACCGGTTCCGTTGTCACGACGAACGATTTTAGCTCGTCTTTATG
>Ga0272442_10007898_pt1 | contig 13657 bp, 17 predicted proteins | sample SSMForm2O_FD_200262 | JGI IMG/M metagenome (GOLD analysis project Ga0272442, IMG submission 200262) | Marine sediment archaeal communities from Little Sippewissett salt marsh, Falmouth, MA, United States - SSM-Form-2O | ecosystem: Environmental > Aquatic > Marine > Wetlands > Sediment ...
GGGTTGGCGGACACTGCTCTGAAGACGGCAAATTCCGGCTATCTGACCCGTAAACTCATCGATGTCGCACAAAACGTCATTATTATTGAGCGTGATTGCCAAACCTTGCAGGGAATCACGAAGGGTATCGTCAGTAGAGGTGAACAAGTCGATATTCCTCTTTCTCAATTGGTTACCGGAAGAACGGCCAGGGATAATATTCGCAATCCGATTACTGACGAAATGATTGTTCGTGAGAATGAGGTGATCACTCCGGAGGCGGCGGTCAAGATTGAGGCTTTGGGTCTTGACGCCGTAAGGGTTCGTAGTCCGCTGACGTGCGACAGTCCGTTTGGGATTTGCGCGAAATGCTACGGCTGGGATATGAGTACCGGCCGACTGGTCGAAGAGGGCTCTTCGGTCGGCATCGTTGCGGCCCAGTCCATCGGCGAACCGGGAACACAATTAACGTTGAGGACGTTTCATACCGGAGGCGTTGCTGAACGAGCGATTCTCGAAAGGGAACAGCGAGCCACGCATGCGGGCAAGGTGCAATATCGTGATATCAATGCCGTTGAAACCAAACAGAGCACAGGCAAGACGGTAACCGTGGCATTAAAACGGAATGGTGAAATTGCGATTCTGGATGCGAAAGATCGGGAATTGGACCGGTTCAAAGTACCCTATGGAGCGATTGTATTGGTTGAAGACAATCAGAAGGTCAAAACGGGTGTCTCGCTTTTCACATGGGACCCGCATCGTACGCCCATTTTAGCGGAAGTGCCCGGATTGATACGGTTCGTGGATATCGTCGAGGGGGAGACCATTGGCATCGAGGAAGAGCGCAAAGGACAAGCCGGCAAACCGGTTGTGATTGAACACAAGGGGGATAAGCATCCACAAATCATTATCGAGGATCCGGACGGCAAGATCTTGGACGTTCACTATCTGCCCGCGGGGGCCCGCATCGAGGTTGTGGAAGCCCAGCAGGTTCAGGCGGGGCAATTACTCGCTCATCAACCCCGAGCCAGTGGCGGCACGCAGGACATCACCGGAGGCCTGCCCAGAGTCACCGAGGTGTTTGAGGCGCGTAAGCCGAAAGATCCCGCCGCGATGGCCGAGATTAGTGGAAGGGTGGAGCTTCGAAGTGACAAACGCAAGGGCAAGATGACGATTACGATTCGAAGTGAATCCGGCATGGAAAAAGAACACCATGTCCCGCGCGACAGGCATTTAAATGTTCACACCGGCGATTTGGCCGAGGCCGGGGACGCCTTAACGGATGGACCTTTGGTGCCCCATGATATTCTGCGCATCAAAGGAGAGGAGGCCCTCCAAAGATATTTAACGACGGAAATTCAAAACGTTTATCGTTCGCAAAATGTCAATATCAACGATAAACATATCGAGATTATCTGCTCCCAAATGATGCGGAAGGTCGAAATTGAATCCGTCGGCGATAGCTCGTTCTTGCCGGGTGAAGTGGTCGATAAATTCGTGTTCAAGAAAGAAAACGAGGCACTCACCAACAGCCTCAAGATCAGCGATGTCGGAGACGCGGCGGATTTACAGGTCGGACAGATCGTTGACAAGAAAGATCTGGCCGCCATTAACGAAAAAATCGCAGGCCTTTCGGGTCAACCTACCACCGGCAAGAAGCCCAAACCGGCGACGGCCAAAACCTTGCTTTTAGGTATCACAAAGGCGTCGCTATGGTCGGAAAGCTTCATCGCCGCGGCCAGTTTCCAGGAGACTACCAAGGTTCTCACGGAAGCCTCTCTGGCCGGAAAAACGGACGAACTTCATGGTCTGAAGGAAAACGTCATCCTGGGCCATCTGATACCGGCCGGCACGGCCTTCAAACCTTACTTGGACATCAAGGTTAAACATCTTGTTGAGGCGCCTCTGCCGAAGGAATTTGAAGAGGCTGAGGAAATCAAGGAAGCCAAAGAGGCTGAAGCTAAAGCTGATGCTGCCGTCAGGGAAGCTTTGGGAATCAATTGATACGAGGTCGGATGGATTTGTGGACATTGTGAAAATTTGTACCGTATGGCCATTGGTAGTGGATTTATCGGAAGATTTTGGCCATGTGAATTGATGGTTTCTCGTCACCGCCAGGTGTTTTTCCTGGGTTTCTTTGTCGCATGGATCCTTCTAATTGGAATGACCGCTGGGTGGTCGGTCCGGGGAGGCATAAGAAATTTTTGCTCCAAAGACCCAAAATAACTTGGAATTTATGCAATTGTTATTAAAATACGGTGCTGTTTTGTCGAAATGTAATGGAACATAAAGATCAGGGATTATACATACAATGCCCACAATCAATCAGTTAGTTAGGCGTCCCCGAGCAAAGTCGAAGGGGCATAAGCGTGTGTCTGATATCAGCGGTTCTCCGCAAAAGCGGGGCGTGTGTTTGATTGTAAGAACTCAGACACCCAAGAAACCGAATTCCGCGTTGCGTAAAATCGCCCGTGTCCGGCTCACCAACGGCAAGGAGGTGACCGCCTATATTCCGGGCATCGATCATAACCTGCAGGAGCATAGTACGGTGATTTTACGCGGAGGCCGAGTCAGGGACCTGCCGGGTGTACGCTATCATATTATTCGGGGTGTTCTGGACTGTGCCGGTGTGACGAATCGAAGACAGGGTAGAAGTAAATACGGGGCTAAGAAAGCGAAATAACGTGGTTCGATAGCAGGTTTTTCACCGGCTCGAACCCCATATATGAGGAAACAATGGCAAAAAAGTTTACCGCATCGAGTCAGCAATTGCAGACGGATCCGAAATACAACAGTAAGCTGGTTTCTAAATTTATCAATTGTATCATGTGGGATGGTAAAAAGAGTACGGCCCAGAAGGTCTTTTATGATGCGTTGGATATCATTGACAAGAAAGTCGAAGATACCGGGGCTCTTGAGATCTTCGAAAAGGCGGTGAACAATGTCAAGCCGATGATTGAAGTCCGCAGCAAGCGGGTGGGAGGCGCCAGCTACCAGGTTCCGATGCAGGTGAGTTCCAAACGCCAGCAATCGCTTGCTTTCAGGTGGATCCTTGCCTCTGCCAGGTCCAAAAAGGGCAAACCGATGTGTGAGCGTCTGGCCTCCGAGCTGATGGATGCCTATAATGAGCATGGAGGGGCCATGACAACCCGAGAGAATGTGCACAGAATGGCTGAGGCGAATAAAGCGTTTGCTCACTTTGCTTGGTAAAGATTATTGCTTTTCACTGCCACGATACGTTTTGAAAATGATCGTGGCAGTTTTTTTATATCGTGTTCTGACGTGAACGTTGCCGTAGGATACGGGCCTTTATGTTTCGGAGGTTCTCTATACGGCTATTCATAAACGAAAAAGATAACAAAGAGATATGTCCGGCACTCTGGGAAAATTACGTAATATCGGCATCATGGCTCACATCGACGCCGGCAAGACGACGGTGACCGAGCGTATTCTGTACTATACCGGTAAGACATACAAGATGGGGGAAGTCCACAACGGGACCGCCGTTATGGACTTTATGGAGGAAGAGCAAAAAAGAGGGATAACGATTACCTCGGCGGCGACGAAATGCCCCTGGAAGAATTTTGAGATTAATCTGATCGATACACCGGGACATATTGACTTTACCGCCGAAGTTGAGAGGTCATTGCGCGTTCTCGATGGCGCCGTAGCGGTTTTTGACGGAAGTGAAGGGGTCCAGGCACAGAGCGAGACGGTCTGGAGGCAGGGACAAAAATATGATCTGCCATGTTTGTGCTTCGTGAACAAGATGGACAAGATCGGCGCCGATTTTGAGATGACCATAAATAGCATTCGTGATAAACTCATCGCCAATCCGATCATTGTGCAGATTCCCATCGGAGCCGAGGATTCCTTTTCAGGAATTATCGATCTTATCCGGATGCAGGCCGTATTTTACCAGACCGAAAAAATGGGCGCGACCTTTGAAGAAACAGAGGTTCCCTCAGAACTTATGACGTATGCCCGTCAGCATCGAAATGAGATGATCGAGCTTGCAGCCGAATATGATGCCGAACTGATGGACTCTTTTGTCCACGATAAACCGGTCAGCGACGTGATGATCACCAGAGCGATCAGAGAAGGAACATTAGCCAACAAGCTTCATCCTGTCTTTGTCGGGTCTGCATTGAAGTATATCGGTGTGCAAAGGTTGCTCGACGGCGTCGTCTCCTATCTGCCCTCGCCTTTGGAAAAGAAAGATCTGGTGGGGCACAAGCCCAACGATGAAAAGAAAAAGATATCCATCAAATGCGACTATAATGGCAGTCTGGTGGCTCTGGCGTTTAAGATCACGAGTGATGTGCACGGCGATCTGTGTTTTTTGAGGCTCTATCAAGGCAAGCTCTGTTCGGGAAATCGCGTCTTAAATCCGAATCGTAACCGACGGGAGAATGTTACCCGAATATTCGAGATGCACGCCAATGATCGTAAGATCCTGGATATGGCGGGCGCCGGGGATATTATTGCTGTGGTGGGATTAAAACAAACCCTGACGGGGGATACCATCTGCGATCCGAAAAAACCCGTTTGCCTGCCTGCGATTTCATTTCCTCAGACGGTTATGAATATGTCGATAGAACCCAAAACCGCCGCCGAACGGGCTAAACTGGTAGATGCTTTGGCCGCCTTGAGACGTGAGGATCCGACGTTTGAATGCAAGACCGATCCTGAAACGGGTCAGACCATTATCAGTGGAATGGGTGAGTTGCACTTAGAAGTATTACAGCATAAACTCGTCAGAGAAAAAGGAGTCAATGTCAGAATCGGCAAGCCTCGGGTCGCATACAGAGAGGCCATCACAAAGACTGCTGAAGCGGTTGGGAAATTCATCCGGCAAACGGGCGGGCGGGGCCAATACGGCCATGTCATTTTACAGGTTGAGCCACTTTTGACCGAAGACGGCCATTGGAATCGGGATATTGAGTTTTTCAATATGGCTGTGCCTGATTCCGTGCCGAAAGAATATATCCCCGACGTCGAAAGGGGGTGCCGGGATGCTTTAGGCTGCGGTCCGTTAGCGGGTTATCCCGTTGTAGGTGTTAAAGTGACGCTTATGGATGGATCATTCCATTCTGTGGATTCTTCAAGTCTGGCTTTTGAGCAGGCGGCCGCAATTGCAATCGAGAAGGTCGTCAAAGAGGCTGATCCCGTCTTGCTTGAACCCGTCATGAGACTTCAAGTCGTGGTTCCACAGGCTAATTTTGGGGCCGTTCAAGGCAATTTGTTGGCTAAAAGGGGCCTTATTACGAATTGTCGAATACATGGTAATATGCAGGTTATTGATGCTAAAGCGCCATTGGTCGAAATGTTCGGATATTCCAGCGAGATCAGAAGTGTAACGGCCGGACGGGGGACGTTTACGATGGAGCCCTTAAGTTATGAGAAAGTTCCCGAGCAGATTGCGCAGGAAATAATTTTCTAAGAAAATAATTTTTTTTCATTTATTTGATATTTTTTTCGACATTTTGTTGACAGGCTTCATTTAATGTGATAGAAATTGCGGTTTTCAGCCGTAGCGAGCATCGCCAAGGACGGCTTTGCGAAAGATAAGTTAGGCTGAAGCATGTCTGTGATTTGATGGTCAGGGACGGTTTTAATGTATTAGGGGTGTACAAGAGCCCGTAGTGGATTCGGGATCGAGTTCAAAACGATCCGAAGCCAAATTCTTTTAAAGGAAGGCGAATTTAATGGTTGACTGCTGAGTTGGAAACATGAAATAACAGGATCAGCATCGGTGATTTTGAAAGCAGTCAATGATCGATCGCAAGGCCTCTCCTGCCAGAATCAAGCAAGAAAAGTAGAAAAACACAGGGGAATTGTAGGCTGAAATGAAGCCTGATATGTCGTTTGAAAGGTTAATAATACGTATTTTTCCGGACCATGTGAGTTTTTGGACAGAAAATGTTGGAATAACATGGTCACAGGTAATCAATAGAACAATGCCAATGAAGTACAGATGCATTATTCCCAAAAAAGGCAAAAGGCATATGATTATGGTAGGTTGCTTTTTTGCCCTGTATCGACTCGGGATGTATAATCCAGTATGCATGAGAATCCGCAGCGCCGGGTAGCGCGGAGGAAAGTTATGGCTACTGAGACGGAAAGAATAAGAATCAAGATGGAATCCTACGATCACAGAGCGCTCGATGCATCGGCCAAAGAGATTGTCGAGCACGCTCGAAAGACGAATGCGCGGGTCAGCGGTCCAGTGCCGTTGCCGACTCGTGTTGAGAGGTATACCGTCCTGAGAAGTCCTCATATCGACAAAAAATCACGAGAGCAGTTTGAATTAAGAACACATAAACGTTTGATTGATATTCATGAAGCGAACGCGCGAACCGTTGAAGTGCTCAATCGCTTAGTTGTCCCGGCGGGAGTTTTTGTGAGAATTAAGGCCTAATTCGTGAAATACCGCAGAGAGTATGCATAGGATAGCGAAAGAAGTGCAGAATTATGGCTATGATACTGGGAAAAAAAATTGGAATGACCCAAACTTATGACAAAATGGGTAATTTAGTGCCCGTTACGGTCATTCAAGCCGGCCCTTCTGTCGTTATGCAGGTCAAGAAGGCCGAGACGGACGGTTACAACGCCGTTCAGCTCGGTTTCGATGATGTCAAGGCTACGCGAAGAAAGAGTCCGGAAATCGGACATGCCAAAAAGGCTAAAACGACACCAAAAAGATTTATCCGAGAAATGCGCTTGCCGGACGATGCTGAGCAGCCGTTGACAGCCGGAGAGTCTGTAAATGTTTCTTCTTTTTCGGAAGAGAAGTTTGTGGATGTTGTTGCTACGAGTAAAGGTAAAGGTTTCGCTGGTGTAATGAAACGTCACGGTTTTGGTGGCTTCCCGGCCTCGCATGGTACGGAACGAAAGCACAGGGCCGCTGGATCCATTTCGAGTTTTGCCAGCGATGCCGGACACGGACCAGGCCCTAAAAAAGGTAAAAGGATGGCGGGGCATATGGGGCATTGCCGAGTAACAGCAAAAAATCATGAACTGATAACTATAGATGAAAAGAAAAATCTGTTGGTTGTAAAGGGATCCGTACCCGGTCCGGCTGGTGGATATTGTGTTGTCCGCAGCGCCAAGAAAGCGTGATCAACAGGAGAATGGAAACCGCAAAAATGATTGATTTGGCTGTTTACAATGTGGATGGACAAGAGGTCGACCGTTTGAAGATCGATGAGGCGACCTTGGGCGGATCGGTCAGACACGCATTGCTCAAGCAGGCCATTATCATGTATCACGCCAACAGGCGTGTCGGCACGGCCACCACAAAGAGCCGAAGTAGGGTGGCCGGCTCCAGCCGGAAGCTTTTCAGGCAAAAGGGTACAGGTAATGCACGCGTGGGTAATATCCGGACGGGCAAACGGCGCGGTGGTGGTATGATTTTTGCCAAAAGTCCGAGAGAATTCCGTCAGCGAATGCCCAAAAAACAAAAGAGGCTTGCCAGAAACTCAGCCATCCTGGCGAAGCTGATCGGTGAAAATGTCGTTGTGGTTGATGGATTAAGATTTGACAAGCCCAAAACCAAAGAATTTATGAATGTTCTTGCGAATTTAAACATCGATCGCAGTTGTCTCGTGACGATGGATTCGGTCGATGAAAACACCCTCAAATCGGCCAGAAATATTCCAAAGGTGGCCATTATGCCCGTGAGCGAATTGAACGCTTTCGAGATTTGCAGCCACCGCAAATTACTGTTTACAAAGGATGCGTTTTTGTCTGTCTTAGGTCAGAACGAGGCAAGTTGAATTAACGGGTACGACAAGTGGATGACTATAACATTATCATTCGACCTTTAGTTACGGAGCAGGGCATGCACTTTGCGAACATCAAGGGTGCGTACAGCTTTGAAGTGAACAAGAGGGCTAATAAGACACAGATCAAGAACGCAGTGGAACGAATATACAACGTGAAGGTGCAAAAAGTCAGGACGGCCAATCGAAGAGGGAAGCATCGGCGCAGAGGCCGGACATTTGGTGTGACGTCAAGCTGGAAGAAAGCGGTTGTTTTTTTGGATCCCGAATTTCATATAGACTTATTCTAATTGGGTGGCGCACCCGTCGATTTATCTGGCGTTAATGAGAACGGTGGAATAACGAATTGAGCACAAAGAGCGGCGATTATGGGTATTCGAGTTTATAAACCAACAAGTGCCGGACGAAGAAATAGTTCGGTGAATGACTATGCCGAGTTAACGACGAAACGGCCTGAGAAGTCGCTGTGTAAACGAATCCCCAAAAACGGGGGAAGAAACCATCACGGCGTGACGACGACGCGCTTTCGAGGCGGTGGGGCAAGAAGAATCTATCGTATCATTGATTTCAAACGGAATAAGGATGGCATTCCGGCAAAAGTAGCAACGGTTGAATACGATCCGAACAGGAATTGTTTTATCTCTTTGTTGCATTACACCGACGGCGAAAAGCGATATATTTTAGCGCCGCTGGGCATTAAGACCGGGGACCGCGTGGAAAGTGGAGATTCCTGTGAGCCGAAGATCGGCAATGCGATGCCCCTTTCGGCCATTCCCGCCGGTCTGGAGATTCACAATGTTGAGATGAGAGCCGGCCAGGGCGGCAAGCTGGTCCGGGGAGCCGGCAATGCGGCAAGAATTGTCGCCAAAGAGGGCAACTGGGTCACGATCGTTTTACCGAGCGGTGAGATGCGTCTCGTTCGAAAAGAGTGCCGGGCAACGATTGGCCGGCTGAGCAATCCCGACCATCAAAATGTCCGGATTGGAAAAGCGGGGCGAAAGCGGCATATGGGTCGCAGACCGCACGTCAGGGGAAAGGCAATGAATCCGGTCGCTCATCCGATGGGCGGTGGAGAAGGCCGAGCGAACGGTGGACGGCATCCGTGTTCACCGACCGGCGTCCCGGCCAAAGGTGGAAAAACAAGAAATCCAAGAAACCCAAGCAACAAAAGGATTATTCGAAGACGAAAGAGTAAGAGGCAAAAACAACTGAACCTGTAATCTTGCGATGTATCGTATTCGATACATCCAGCGATAGATGGACGAGATAACAGAAATGGGAAGATCTCTGAAAAAAGGACCTTTTGTGGATGAAAAGCTGTTTGTTAAAGTGAACAAACAAACGGCCTCCGGCTCGCGCGATCCGATCAAGACGTGGGCGCGACGGTGCACCATCGTTCCGGAATTTGTTGGTTTCACTTTCTTGGTCCACAACGGCAAGATGTTTCATAAGGTCTTTGTCACGGAAGATATGGTGGGACACAAGTTAGGTGAGTTTTCGCCCACGAGGATGTTTAAGGGGCATTCGAGTAAAAAAATTAAGTAACAAGCGTAGGATCATGACCGTCGATCTTAACACGAGTGGAAAAGGTATGTGGTCGAAGCACGACTCATGGGTTCGCCCGTGTAATAAGTGATACGGAGAAGTCGAAAAGCATATGTTAAGTACCGAAAAATTAAACGAGCTTTGCCGAGATCAACAGATCAGTGTGGATGAACTGGCCGACCACCTGGCTAGAGGAGGATTCGACCAGCAAAAGGCGATCGTGGCTGTCAAGAATTGGCAAAAAGGGCTTTTCAAGCCGGAGCCGGGAGCTGAGGATGTCCGTCGTTTGGCGACCGCCTTGTCCGCGGAGGTGAATGATTTGGTTGACTGGCGTTCTTCTTATCGCTACGCACCCATTTCGGCTCGAAAGGCTCGATTGGTGACACAGTTAATTATGGGTCGAAGTGTTCAAGATGCCATGGATATCTTGAAGTTTACGAGAAAACGTGCAGCCACCATGATCGACAAGGTTTTAAGATGTGCCGTTGCGGATGCGGACGAACAACAGGCTGATGTTGACAATTTGTACGTCACCAACGCTCGAGTGGATGATGCCGGCGTGCGTATCGGCACAAAAAGATGGATACCCAAGGACAGGGGACGGGCGCATCCCATTCGCAAGAAGGCGTGTCACATACATATAACGGTCACGCAGGGATAGAACAACAGGTACGAGTAGAAACGTAATACGAGATACAAAATTATGGGTCAGAAAGTATCGCCAACAGGTTTTAGAACGGGAATAACGCTTGGGTGGCAGAGCACCTGGTTTGCTCCCAAAGCCAATTATGGCGATTTTCTTGTCGAGGATCAGAAAATTCGTCGGTATGTGGACAACCGATTTAATCGTCGAATGCCCAAGGGGGCCGTGGCAAAAACCGAAATCATCCGGACGCGAAACGAAGTCAAGGTGACGTTGCACAGCGCTCGCCCCGGTGTGGTCATCGGCCCACGAGGCGGTGAGGTGGATCGATTGCGTGAAGAGCTCGAAGAAGTGACGGGGCGGACCATTAATGTGAATGTGATTGAAATCAAGGAGCCGGATCTTAATGCGGCGTTAGTGGCGGAGGGAATCGCCGAGCAATTGAGTAAACGAGCATCGTTCAGACGTACGATGAAGCAATTCTGCGAGGCGGCCATGAACTCCGGCGCCAAGGGCGTCAAGATTATTTGTGCCGGTCGGCTGGCCGGATCGGAAATGGCCAGGAAAGAAACGCAGAAACTTGGGAGCATTCCTCTGCATACGCTGGATGCCAACGTGGATTATGCCGTAACGACAGCAAGAACAACCTATGGCGCCATTGGCGTCAAGGTTTGGATTTATAAAGGAAAGTTCGGTGAAGAAACCTCGTCGCAGGACATTCACCGTCGTCGCCGTCGCCCACCAAGGCGAATTGGCCCGATGGAGAGGAACAAAGAAAGTAGAAAACCCGAACCGGTAAAGCGGGGGCAGGTTTCGCCAGGAGAACAAACTGCCGGGCCGCGGACTGAACAATCAGATGGGAGTCCGTCGAGTAGTCATGAGACTGATTAAGACTCATTCACTTTGTTTGTGAATGTGCCTTATGAAGTATAGGTTTTACAAGGGTCTGAAAAAATGGCAATGATGCCGAAAAGAGTCAAGTATCGCAAAAGCCAGCGCGGCAAAATGAAGGGTAATGCGTCGAGGTGCAATTATGTCGCTTTCGGCGATTATGGCTTGCAGGCTTTGGAAAGCAGTTGGATTACGGCACGAAATATCGAAGCGGGCCGTGTGGCGGCCACTCATTTTCTGCATCGTGAAGGCAAAGTCTATATCCGGCTGTTTCCGCATAAGCCGGTGAGCTCCAAACCACTGGAAACCCGCATGGGCAAAGGCAAGGGCGAACCTGAATTTTGGGTGGCCCGTGTCCGGCCCGGGCAGGTGTGCTTTGAAATTGGCGGAGTCACTGAAGACGTCGCCAAACAGGCGCTTGTGCGGGTCGCCCATAAGATGCCGATTCGATGTAAATTTGTTAAGCGAAGGCACTCATTGTAAGGAAAAAACCGTCAGATGAAAGCGCAGCATTACCGAGAGATGAGCCCCGATGAGCTGGAGGGGAAACTGGAAGAGCTTGAAAGGCACTTGTTTGATTTGCGATCGCAGGCGGTAACTGAAAAACTGGAAAATTCCAAGGCCGTTATTAATGTCAGGCGGGATATTGCCAGGATTAAGACGGTCATTCACCAGGCGAAAAGAAGCTCTGACCATAGGTGATTGTTAAGATGGGCAATAGAAGATGCAGGATAAGAAGCTGAAAACTATCGCTGGCGTCGTGACGAGCCGAAGCGGCCAGAAGAGTGTAAAAGTGGCTATTGATTATAAGATCAGGCATCCGAAGTATGGCAAGTACATTCGGCGCAGGACAAAATTGTCTGTTCATGACGAGCACAGTGTGAGTGGCATTGGTGACGTGATCGAAATTGCGGAATGCCGGCCCCGCAGCAAAACGAAAAGTTGGCGTCTCGTGAAGGTTTTACAAAGAGCGGGCCGGGCGTGAATTGAGATAGGGGATAATGGTTCAGCAGGAGACAATGTTGGATATTGCCGACAACTCGGGAGTCCGGTCGGCATTGTGTATTAAGGTTCTCGGGCGAGGCGGCTCCCGAGGTAAATATACGCGGCCCGTCGCCGGGGTTGGAGACGTCGTCTGTGTAGCGATTAAAAAATCGTTACCCAGTTGCCAGTTGGATAACAAGAAAGTGCATAAGTGTGTGATTATTCGTACGAAGAGTCCTGTGAAGCGACCGGATGGAAGTTATGTGCGATTTGACAGCAATGCGGCGGTCATGATTGATAATGACGGCAATCCGATCGGAACGCGGATTTTTGGTGCGGTGGCTCGTGAGCTTCGCGAGAAAAATTATATGAAAATCATCTCACTGGCCAGCGAGGTTGTCTGAATGGCGTGAGGTGTAACTCGAAGGATTTTTACGAAATAAGCAATACGAGATACGATCCTATGACTCGACATATTAAAAAAGGTGATACCGTAGAAATCATCGCCGGTGATCACAAAGGGGCGACGGGCAGGGTGTTGCGCGTGATGCCGGATAAGCATCGTGTCGTTGTCCAGGGGCACAATATCGTTAAGAAGCATGTTCGACCTTCTCGCAAAAATCCTCAAGGCGGTCGAATCAATGTGGAGCAGCCGATTCATATCAGTAATGTGTTACCGGTGAGTCCGAAGAGCTCCAAAGGGAGTCGGGTGCGTTATCGCGTTGACCAAAACGGGGGTAAAAAACGTCTTTCGGTTGACGGTGCAGAAATTGGTGTTGTTCGAAAGTCAGAGTAGGTGTGTGATAGGCAAAAGGTATAGTCGTTTGGCACAGGTGTAAAATACGTCATGGCGCGTTTGAGAGACCTATATAATTCAAAGATCGTCCCGGAATTAGTCAAGGAATTCAATTATAAGAATCCTATGGCCGTGCCCAGAATGACAAAGGTCATTATTTCGATGGGTGTCGGTCGGGCGTCGCAGGACAAGAAGTTTCTGGAGTCGGCCAGGAAGGACTTAACGATGGTCGCCGGCCAAATGCCTATGGTCTGTAAAGCGAAAAAGAGTGTTTCGAACTTTAAAGTCCGCGAAGGCATGGAAACCGGTTTAAAAGTGACCCTTCGTAATGAGAGGATGTATGAGTTCATGGACCGGTTGATTAGTCTGGCGATCCCGCGGGTCAGAGACTTTCGAGGTCTTAAAGACAATAGTTTCGACGGCAGGGGTAATTACTCCATGGGGCTGGCGGAACAGAGTGTTTTTCCGGAGATCAATGCGGCCAAAGTAGAATTTCAGCAGGGGATGAACATCACTTTCGTAACGACGGCGAAGACCGACGAAGAGGCCAAGAAGCTGCTTCAGCTATTCGGTATGCCTTTCAGAAGGCCTGAGGCGTAAGACGCCGGGCGGATCAAAAAGAAAACGGAGCGTTTAGATGTCAACAAAAGCGCTGGAAAACAAAGCAGAAAAGAAGCAGAAATATCGCGTCCGACAATATACACGCTGTCAGCTCTGTGGCAGAGCCAGAGCGGTTTATCGTAAGTTTAAAATATGCCGCATCTGCTTCAGGACCTTGGCCAACGAAGGAAAAATACCGGGAGTGAAAAAAGCCAGTTGGTAAAGCGCAATGAGGATGTGATGTAGACTGTAAAAAAGAAGCGGTTTACGAAATAAGAGATATGAAATTATGAGTTTGAGTGATCCCATAGCTGATATGCTAACGAGAATTCGCAATGCTTCGCGAATTAATAAGGACCAGGTCATTGTTAAGGCGTCCAATATTTGTGAGGGCATCGCGAGTGTCTTGAAGGATGAAGGGTATATTGATGATTA
>Ga0272442_10007899_pt1 | contig 13656 bp, 8 predicted proteins | sample SSMForm2O_FD_200262 | JGI IMG/M metagenome (GOLD analysis project Ga0272442, IMG submission 200262) | Marine sediment archaeal communities from Little Sippewissett salt marsh, Falmouth, MA, United States - SSM-Form-2O | ecosystem: Environmental > Aquatic > Marine > Wetlands > Sediment ...
ACCTGACCGGCCCGACAATCGGCATCTTCTCGCCGATCGAGCCAACGGTGACGGAGAAGGCGACGGTGTATCTGGAAGGTGCAACGGTGGACAAGAACGGGGTGATTTCGGTGGCGGTCGACCGGCGGGTACTGGCCGAATCGGCGGGCGCGTCACGTTTGCCGTTCGACACCGAATTGCCCTTGGGCGACGGCGAGAACACCTTTATTTTGGCCGCGCGCGATGTGGCAGGCAACGAGACACGGTCGGCGGTCAAGGTCTTCAAAGGCGATCCGGATTCGGCCGAGGCGAAACTGTGGTTGTTGCAGCAACAGCATCCGGAGCGGATGAAGTTGGCGCACGCCGGCGGCCTTGCCGTGGACCTGCTGCTGTCGGTGACGCCGGAAGAGGGCGGCGAGATCCGGTTGAAATCGCCGGCCCCCGACCGGCCCTACCGGCATAACCGGACGCTGCGTGTGGCGGGTGAAGTGGTGACGCCGACGAAGGTGGCCTCGCTCACGATCAACGGGGAGCCCTTCAGCGAATTGACCGGCGCGCCCAAGGAGAGTTTCAACCGGCGCATCCCGATTGATGCGGCCGAACTCGGCGAAGGCGGCGGGCGGATGGCCATTGCCATTCGTGCAGAGGATGAGGGCGGCGCGGTGGTGGACAAGTCGTTCGAGGTCGAGGTGCGCCCCGTGGATTTGGCCAGTCTCGAATCGCGGATGCCGGTGGCGGTCCTGGCCTTCGCGGGACACGAGGTCGAGCCGGCCGTGACCGAATCGCTGCGCTTGTCCACCGAGACCCAGTTGTTTCAACAAGGCCGTTTCCGGGTGCTGGACCGGACGCGGCTGCAGGATGTGCTGACCGAGCTGGAGTTGGTGGCGGCGGACTTGACGGATCCGGATCAGGCGATTAGCGTGGGTCTGCTCACGCCGACCCATGTGTTTCTGGTGGCGGATGTTTTCGCACACGAACAGAACGGGCTCGAGGTGAAAGCGCGGGTGATTCGCACGGAAACTTCGGACGTGGTGGCGACCCTGGACGTATTCATTGACGACCGGAACAACCCGGACACGGTGGCCCAGGCGTGCGATGCGTTGGCCGCGCAACTCGCGCAGACCTATCCCCGGCTGTCGGGCGAGGTATTGGGGGTGCGCGAGCGGCCCGAGGGCGTGGAGTTGCTTGTGAACTGGACGCGGGAGGACGGGATCAAGGAAGGCGCCTACCTGCTGGTGGTGCACGAGGAAGAACCCTGGATCGATGAGAGCACGGGCGAAGTGCTCGAGCCCGGCGAGTTGGTCAAGGTGGGTCGTGCGCGTATTCTCAGCATTCTGAGCAACGGCTCGAAAGCCCGTACCGTCGAGACGGAAGCGACAGGCCCGCCGATCAAGACGGGCATGCCCGCCGTGTCGATGTAAGACGCCGGGGCACCGGCTCAGACTGGGCCGGGCGTGCGGCCCTCACGCTCCGTGGCGAGCGAGTCTGGGATAGGGGGTGTGGTATCCTTTGACGGCGTGCCAGATGATCCGGTTGAAAAGGTCCTCATCGGCTTCGTCGATATCGTCGAGGGGTAGTTCCATAGATTTTTGGGCATAGAAGCGTTGCTTCCCCTTCAAGCCGGCGAGTCTCGGGTTCATTTCGTCTAGGGGGATGGTGTTCGGTTTGGCGATGTAGGGCGTGAAATTGGGGTTCTCGGTGAAGCAGGGGGCCATGGGGTTCGCCGCCATGGTGAGTTGATTCATGGGGGCCAGTCCGAAGATCAGTTCGATGGTGCGCAGCATGCCGGTCTGGTTGTAGTGGCGGCTGTCCACGTAACCCCGGCGGGTGTAAGGGCTGATGCAGAGCGCAACCGTGCGATGGGCGTCGACGTGGTCGAGACCGGCCTGCGGGTCGTCTTCGACGACGAAGATGACGGTTTCGGGCCAGAACACGCTGTGGCTGACAACCTCGACGATGCGGCCCAGCGCCAAGTCATTATCCGCGACCATGGCGCGGGGCGTGGGGAAGCCTTCGCGCGTGCCGTTGGTGTGGTCGTTGGGCAAGAGCATGATCATGAAATTGGGGCATTCGCCCCGTGCTTCAAACTCCTTGAATTCGTTGATGAATTCTTGTGCGCGGTAGACGTCCTGCACCGTCCCTGGAAAGCCGACGAAGGTGGGACACAGGTAAGGACGCAGGGTGTGGAGGGGCGAGTCCGCCTGGATTTTCACCTGCCGGGTGCCGTTGCAGTAATCCTTGTAGATGTCGCTCCACGTGGCCTTCGGCGGATCGATGGTGGCATCCACGAACTCGCCGTAGTCACGGAAGCTAAGGCCCTTGCGCAGGACGTGGTCCCAGATGAATCCGGAGGAGGCGAAGGCGAGCGCGTCTTCGCCTTCATAGGGGTAGCTTCGCGGCCATCCGCCGAAGCTCTTCTCGAGGTAGCCGGTCACGTAGCCCTCGTTGGTCCACTGGTGGCCATCCGCGCTAAGCACGCCGTTGCAGTAGAAATTGTCGAGGAGGACGAATTCCTCGGCCAAAGCGTGATGGTTTGGCGTGACGTCGCGGCCGAAGAGGCAGAGACTGGGATCGCCGTTGCCTTGCGGCAAATCGCCGAGCACCTGGTCGTAGGTGCGGTTCTCCTTGATGATGTACAGCACGTGTTTGAAGGTGGAGATCTCGCCCGGGCGGGTGGGCACGGGGAGTACCCGTTTCTCGGCGGGGGGCATGGCTAAGGCGGTCTTCATGAGGGGCAGGCGCATGTTGCTGGCGGCACGAAAGGAATATTCCCCGAGTTGTTCTTGGGTGGGCACCGGGACCCGCGTGACTGCGCCCACATGATCGTGCGTGTTGTATCCGGACCAGTTCTCACCATAAAGGCTTCGTTTCAGATCGGGATTGGCGTTGGTATTGTAAGTGCCGAGTCCCTTTATGTTGCCGACAAAGAGGGTATCGCCACAACCGTTGAGTAAGACGGCGCCTGGATACCATCCGGTGGGGATGAGTCCCTGAACGTGTCCCGAGCTCAGCGCTACGACCGCCAGCAGGTTGTTGCCGCCGTTGGCCACATACAGGATTGTCCCGTCAGAAGATAGGGCCAATGCGTTGGGTGCGCTTCCAAACGGCAACGCCGCCATGGGCTTGACCACCAAGGTCTCGATGACCTTGTCGGTGTCCGTGCGGATGACGGAGACGGTATCGCTGTTGGCGTTGGCCACATAGAGCCGGGCGCCATCCGGAGACAGCGCCATACCGCAGGGATGCAGCCCGACGACAATCTCTTCTTGGACGGTGCGGGTATTGAGGTCGATGACCGAGACCGTGCCGGTCGAAGCGATACCCGTTGCTGGGTCCACGACGGCTTGGCTGCCGGACGTGGGGCCGCTTACCTCGTCTGCGTGGGGTCGGCGTCCGCCCCAGTTGGAGACATAGGCTGTATCCCCGTGCAAGAGAACCGTATACGGGGCGATGCCGGTGTCGATCTCCTGTTCGAGGCGACGGGCTGCGGGATTCACGATTCCGAGGGTGTTGTTTCGGCTGAGGGTGACGTAGACCCGCGCGCGCACCTCATCCACGGCCACACCGCCGGGAGCCGAGTTGCCCTTGCCGCCCGGGCCGGGCAGATTCACCGGCTCGTCCCAAGCAAAGGTGCCGTCGTGTTGTCGGCGGGCCACATGCAGGCTTCTATCGGAGTCGGTGGTCCAGACTTCGGCGCCCTCACCGCGCCAGGCGATGCCACAGAAGGTGTTGCCGCCGTGGGGGAGGGTGAGGGTCTGCTGTAGCTCTAACGAGGCGGTGTCAATGAGGATGATCTGGCCCAATCCCGGCTCTAAGTCATGCCCCGAGGTCTTCACGGCCAAGAGGGACTCATCGGGAGCGAGAGCCATGTCGGTGGGCCTGCCGGGAAAGGCCAGGGTCTCGCCGGCCGGCTCGATGATTTGCGTGGTAGCAACGACATAGCTGCCGTCGTCTTGAGGTCCGACGACCGCCCTTTCGAGAAAGTCCTGTGGCCGCATGTGGATGGGCTGCACCGAGCGGCAGCCCGGCACCAGGCCGAAAAGTGTAAGGAGAAGCAACAAATAAGTGATGTATCGCATGATCCGTCTCCGTCCGATGGTCTCCTAGCGATTCTTATACACCCCTAGTGTATCAGGAACTTTTTCCTAGAAAAATCGCGGGTGTGGCCGCGGGCTGGAACTAGAGTTCCTCGAGCAATTGCGCATCGAGGCCGTCAAGGGGTTCTTCGAGGGAGAACCACTCGGCAGGCGGTGTGGTTCCTTCAATATAGGCTTCTTTATAGCTGCCGCCGCGTACCCCGGTGATCCGGTCGATATCAAAAAAGGTGATGCCTTTGGGGACAGAGAAATCGCGGGGAGAAAGCCCCTCGTGGGCGGCGATCATGAACTTGGTCCATACCGGACAGGCCAGGCGGCCACCGGTGTAGTTCTTGCCGCGCCCAAGGGGCCGGTTGTCGCGGTAGCCGATCCAGACGACACAGGTGAAGTCGGGCGTGTAGCCGCAGAACCAGACGTTTCGGTTCGAGTTGGTGGTGCCGGTCTTGCCGGCGCGTGGCCGTTCGAGTTCGTGGGTTCGCCATCCCGTGGGGTAGAAGCCGGTCTTGAAGTCCGGGGTGCAGACCCCTTGGAGCATATGGGTGATGACATAGGCGACGCGCGGGTCGATGGCCTCGTGTTGGCGCAGATAGCCCGTGTAGTTGTATCGGGGCAGTCCATCGCGGTTGCGGATCTCGGCCACGGTCACGGGATCGTGCCGCACACCGCCATTGGCGAAACTCGAATAGGCCACGCAGTGGTCGAGCACGGTGACTTCGGGCGTGCCGAGGGCGATCGTAAGACCGACGACGTTATCGATCGGGGTCGAGATGCCACAGCTTTGCATGTAGGAACGCACCAGGGGCATACCGAGTTGTTCGACCAGCTTGATGGAGACGATGTTGATGGAACGTTCGAGGGCATGGCGCAGACTCATGGGGCCGTGGTATTTGCCATCGAAATTCTGCGGCCGCCATGGCAGTCCGTTGCCGTCGATGCGCTCGAAGGCTTCGTCGACCACCACGGTGGAGGCCGTCATGCCGCTGGCGATGGCCGCGGCCCAGACGAAGGGCTTCACACTCGATCCTGGCTGGCGCTTGGCCTGGGTGGCGGTATTGTATTTCTCCTTTTCGAAATCGCGCCCGCCCACCAGGGCACGCACAAAACCGTGGAACTGGGGCCGGTTGTCCAGACAGACGAGGGCGCCGGAGACGGGTGCGAATTCGTCGAGGCGCCCCTGTTTCTCGAGGGAGGTCCGTTTGGCGGCATCGAATTCGTCGAGTGCGGCATAGAGGCATTCTTCGGCGGCGCGCTGCAGGCGCATATCGAGGGCCGTGTAGATTTCAAGGCCATCCTCGAAGACCTCGTCCTTCCCGTAGTGATCGAGCAGGAAACGGCGGACTTCCTCGACGAGATAGGGTGCCTTGAAGCGGTTCGGGGCCCACAGGCCGTCGGCGTTCTTACGCAGCGCAGCCCGCTTCTCGGGCGTGATGACGGAAGCCGCCAGGTCCTCGGCCAGGGCGGCTTGATACTCCTCTTCGGTGATGAGGTGGTTGTCGTGGCACATCTGTTCGAGGACGATGTTGCGGCGGGCGAGCGCGTTTTCGAAGTTATGGATGGGTTCTTGGCGGTTGGGGGAGCGCGTGATGGCGGCGAGGGTAGCCGCTTCACTGAGGGTGAGTTCGCTGCAGTGCTTGCCGAAGTACTGACGGGCCGCGGCTTCGACGCCGTAGGCGCTGATACCCAGGAAGATCTGGTTTAGGTAGAGTTCGAGGATCTCGTCTTTGGTGAACTCGCGTTCGACTTGCAGGGCGACAATGGCCTCGCGCAGCTTGCGCCGCAGGGTGCGTTCGAGCCCAACCTGAAGCGGCTCGACATTTCGCACGACCTGCTGGGTAATGGTGCTGCCGCCGCGCGTGCGGCCCGTCTCCAAGGCGTATTTGGCCGCGTTGATAATGGCGTCGATCCGGACGCCTTTGTGTTCGTAGAATTTGTCGTCTTCGGTGGCGATGAAGGCCTTCTGCAAGTGCAGGGGCATTTCGTTGAGGGGGATGGCCTGACGCTGCTCGATGGCGAATTCGCCCAAGAGTTCGCCATCATGGGAATATACCTTGCTGCCGACCTTCGGGCGGAAGGCCTCAAGTGCGGTGATGGTGGTTTTGGCATCATCGAGGACCCACACGAAGACCCCCAGGCACGCGCCCCAGACCGAGGCGATGAGCAGCATGAGGCAGAAGAAGAGTCCCGCGCATCCGCGTCGGCGGGGCGGGGTGTGTTCAGGATGGGGGGTGCCCGGTGTCATGAGGCCCTTTAAAGTCTTCGCTCACGGGGTTGTCCAATTCCTTGACGAAGCGGCGGCCGGTCTTTCGCGCCCCTGCGGTGTTTCGCGCTCGGCCGATAACACGCTCAGGACCTGGCTGCGGCTTCGCCGCATGGGGGAAGCCTAGCATGCCCCGCTTGGAAGCCGCAACGGGGCGCGAGGAGTTAATCCCCGGCAGGGCCGTCCGGGTTCCCCTGCCCCAGGGGGGCGGCCCGCAAGGGCAGCCGCCAGAGCAGGCGGCACAGCAGAACTTGTACCAGGACCGCCCCGGCCGTATCGGCCAACACGTCCAAAAGATCGAAGTGACGCCGGGGCACGAAGATCTGGTGGATCTCGTCACTGAGGCCGTACAGGGCGGCGACAAGGATAGGGAGGAGGAACTGGATGTGGGGCGGCACGGGCCGCTCCGAACGCCGCAGGCCCCAAGAGACGATGGCCGCCAGGCCCCCGTACATGGCGAGGTGGGCCAGCTTGTCGGCGCCGCTCACACGCACCTGGGGCGGGTGCGATTGAGAGGACATCCAGAAGATGCCCGCGCAATAGGCGAGGGTAAGTACGTAGTAACGTGCCTTCACGGGGTTCTCTCTCTTCGTGCGGCTGCCGCTGGAAATGGCGCCCCGGCGACCCGGTATCGGATCCGCCAGGAAGCCGGAGTCAACGGCGCCATTATGGGGGCGGTAGCGTCGGGGGTGCAAGTGCACCCGGTGGAGCGCGGGCGGCGCAGTTGCGGCCAGGCGGTATCATCCGTATGCTGTGCGCATGGCGATCAAATTGCATACCCGGAAAACGGAGCCCGGCCTGCGCGAGGTGGGCGTACGCGTCCTGATCGTGGTGGGGGTGATCTTGGGGGTGACACTCGTGTTCTATGTGGAGGGCGGGTTGAAGGATTCGCACACGGGCCTGCATCCGGGTTTCTGGGATTGTTTCTACTTCGCCATGGTCACGATTACGACGGTGGGGTACGGCGACATCGTGCCGGTGGATACGCAGTCGCGCCTTTTTGACGCGGTTGTCATGACGCCGGCCCGGTTCATCGTGATCCTGACCGTGTTTGGCACGGCCTATCAGATCGCGCTACGGCGCTTTCAGGAGGGGTATCGGATGAAACGTGCAATCGGCAAACTGAACAGCCACATCATCGTATGTGGCTACGGAGCCACAGGCCGCGCCGTGCTACGCGAATTGCTTCTTCAAGGCACAGCGCCCGAGCAGGTGGTGGTGCTCGACTTGGATCCGGAGCGCCTGGACGAGGCCAGCGAGTCGGGCGTGGTGTGTGTGGCGGGCGACGCCACGCGTGAGCATACCCTTCAATCGGTGGCCATTGACCGCGCGGCCGACGTGCTGGTGTGCCCGGGCCGGGACGACACGGCGGCGCTGATCACGATGACGGTGCGGGCGCTGAATCCCGGAGCACGAGTGGTGGTCCTGTGCCAGGAAAGCGAGAACGCAAAGCTGCTCGAGCGGGGGGGGGCGAATCATATTGTGAATCCGGCGTATGCAGGGGGAACGCTGATGGCCGCCGCCACGCGGCGTGAGCATCTGGCCGACACCATGGAGGATATCCTGAGTGTCGGCGGGAGCCTGAAAATGGACGAGCGGCCAGTGCGGCCCGAGGAGGTGGGCGCCGCACCGGCCGCCCTCCCCGGTGTGGTCGTGGTGCGCGTCTATCGGGGCGGCCGCCATTTCGATGTGGCGGATCTACCGACCCTCACACAGGACGATGTCCTGGTCTTCCTCGCTTCCACCGAATCAAGGGCTACCACGGGCGACGCGTAATGCTACCTTGGGGCGGGGCCCCGTGGCGTCACTCGAACAGGTCGAAGATTCGCCCGGGTCTGGGCACCTCGCCCTTGGCCACCGCTTCCTGCAGAATGGGCCGGTACAGCAACTTGATCGGGCCCGCCCGTTCGCCATGGGTCCAAGCCGCCAGTTGCTCGAGACCCTCGGTGCAGGCTTCGCGCAGCGGCATCCACAGATGAGCGCTCGCCTCACGCAGGACGGCCGCATCGTGCGCGTAGGTCCACGCGACGATCTCGAAGTCTTCTCCCGGAACCCGGCCCGCGCGGCGGGCGCCCTCGCGCAGGCTCGAGGCATCTTCCGTGGCGCTGCAATCCACTAGCGCGGTCACGCTGCGATCGACCAGCAGGCGATGCACGACGCTGGCGATGTTGCTGGCGCCGAAGTTGACCGAACGGACGAGGCGCTCGTCATAGGCGATCCCCGCCTCATCCAGGGCATGGCGATAGCCCCGGATCCGTTCGATGCCGGGCTGAAACCCGGAAAAGGCCTTCAGCATCGCGATCGAGCGGTGACCGCGGTCGATCAGGAATTTGGTACTGATGTAGGCCCCCTCTTCGTAATCGACCGTGGCGCTGCTGCAATCGGGCAGACGGTCCAAGCGCCCGAAGGCCAGATAGGGGACCCCGGATTCGTGAATGCGCTGCACGACCGGGTCGTCCACCGGAAGCGCCCCGGCGATAATGCAGGCCTTGAAAAGCTGTTCCCACACCCCGCGCCCATAGTCCGAATGGGAATTCGCCTCATGCGGATTCATGTCGAAACACACGTAATCCCCGAGTGGACCAAAGATGCGAAGCAGTTGGGCGAAAAGCCACAGCAGCATGCCTTGGCTGATCGGAATGACATCGAGGGGGGCGGGCATCGTCACGCCGATACTTCCGCGGCGTTCGTTCCCGCGCAACGATCGGGCGCCCATGTGGGGGTGATAGCCGACTTTTTGCATGATGTCGAGGATACGCGCGCGGGTTTCTTTGCCCACACCGGCCTTGCGGTTCAACACGCGGCTCACGGTCTTCGCGGACACGCCCGCTTCGCGCGCCACGTCGTAAATCGTGTATTTTAACTGCTGCCGTTTCACGGTGTTGGCTGTTCCCACATACGGCACGCCGGCCATACTGGATCGTCAACGTTCTGTTATGAGGCGGGGCGATCAGCCCGGATTGGGCGTTGTCGTCACCGGTTACCTCCGCACACCCTGCGATTATGCCCCAAATCCGGGGAGAAGTCAATAGAGGGATGCGAAATCCATAATGTGCTGTGAGAAGATAGGTTAGAGGGCTCAGTCATTGCGGTGAAAACGCAAGAAGAACCGCGTTGACAAAGAGGATGAGACCTGGTATCCTTCGTATAAGTAATCGGTTACTCCGCTCTTTTGGCTTGCTTGGCCTCAGGAGAGCGGGGGTTGTCGGAAGCTGCGGAGTGTCTATGTGGTCCCAGGGAGCGCGTGGGCACAACATCAGAAGGAAAGGGAGTCATACGATGCGAAACAAAGGATTCACACTCATTGAACTGTTGGTGGTGATCGCCATCATCGGCATCTTGGCTGCTATTCTGCTGCCGGCCCTGGCCCGGGCCCGGGAGTCAGCGCGGCGGGCAAGCTGCCAGAACAATCTCAAGCAGATGGGACTCATGTTTAAGATGTACTCCAACGAGTCCAAGGGCGAACGCTATCCCCGAATGCATATTTGGGCCCCGCCGCTGGCGGATGACACCGCAACCGCGCCGTACATTCCCTCGATCTATCCCGAGTACCTGACCGACGTGTCGGTCATGGTATGCCCCTCGGATCCGGGGGAAACGCCCGAGGATCTGAAGTACAGCGACGGGACGCCCTGTCTTCCGTTCAACAGCGACGATACGACGAGTGGCCCTGCCGGCGAAGAAGGTTGTTCGGACTACGCGGATGCCAGCTACGGCTACCTCGGTTGGGTCTTGGATCAAGTCGGCGACGGCGACGGCACCATGGATTACGAAGGTACCCCAGGCTGCACAACGCAGTTCATCTTGTTGGCCTCGCAACTTCTTTCTGCCGTCGAGGGCGGTGACTTCGGCGCGATTGACGAGGATATCAGCATCGGAGGCGGCATGGGCAACGGCGGCGGCGATACCCTCTACCGCCTGCGCGAAGGTATCGAGCGGTTCATGATTACCGACATCAACAACCCCGCAGCGAGCGCCCAGGCCCAGAGCGAGACCTTCATCATGTTCGACGCCCTGGCCACGCAGATCGAGTACTTCAACCACATCCCCGGCGGCTGCAACGTCCTGTACATGGACGGGCATGTCGGCTTCATTCGCTACCCCGGTGAGCAGCCCATCAGCCGGGCCATGGCTGTCACCGTGGGCGCCATCTTCAACTGAGCCATCTTGGAGTTAACCGTGCGGAAGGGGGGGGCTATGGGAGCCCCCCCTTTTTTTTGATTGTGAATAGCCGGTATTGACGAAAATCGGGTTTTACCCTATAATGGGGGGTATAACATATTGCTTTCGTGGCGGGGATTCCGCAGTTTTCGGGATTGCCCCATTGGCAATTCGCTGAAGTGGTGGCCAGTCACGAGGCGTCATGACGAAGAAAGGAATGGGCGATTATGCAGCGAAAGGGATTTACACTTATTGAATTGTTGGTGGTGATCGCGATCATCGGCATCTTGGCGGCCATCCTGCTGCCGGCCCTGGCACGGGCCCGGGAGTCGGCACGGCGGGCAAGCTGCCAGAACAACCTCAAGCAGTGGGGCATCATCTTCAAAATGTACGCGAATGAGTCCAAAGGCGAGAAGTATCCGCGGCTGCACGTGATGATGCCCCCCTGGGATGACATCGCCGCCGCACCGTACATCCCGTCGGTGTATCCGGAGTATTTGACGGACCCGGCGATTCTCGTTTGTCCGTCGGATCCTGACATCGAGAGCATGCAGTACAGCGACGGATCCACGTGCGTTCACGTGGACGACGATGACACCAGTCAGGGGCCGGCTGGAGAGAGCGGTTGCTCCGACGAAGCCGATGCCAGCTACGGCTATTTCGGCTGGATCTTGGACCAAGTCGGCGATAACGATACCACAATCCCCGTGGCCGAAGGCAACGCCGCACTCCAGTTCTACCTCTTGGTGGGTGAACTCACGACCCAGGCAGAAGCTGAGAACTGGGGCGCACTGGACGAGGACATGAATATTGGCGCTCCTAATGGAAATGCCGGTGGCGATACCATCTACCGCTTGCGTGAAGGTATCGAGCGCTTTATGATCACGGACATCAACAATCCCGCGGGCAGCGCCCAGGCGCAGAGCGAGATCTTCATCATGTTGGATGCGATGTCCACCGAGATCCAAAACTACAATCACGTTCCGGGCGGCTGTAACGTGCTGTATCTCGACGGCCACGTCGGATTTATCCGCTACCCGGGCGAGGCACCCGTCAGTCAGGGCATGGCCGTCGCCGTAGGCAACATTTTCGACTGAGATCGCTGTTCTCTTGAGTTCAGGAACGGGGAGGCCCTTCGGCGGCCTCCCCGTTCCGCTTTTTATGGACCGGCCTCAAGCCAGCCGGACAGCCTTCCCGGTCCGAGTCCCGTGTGGCACCCGGCGAGGCCATGCGTGAGGACACACCAACCCTGCCTGCCGCCCGGCCTATCGCCGGAAGGGGGCGCGGCCGGGGACGAGGAAGGCCACGACAACCCTTCGCATGTGCCGAATTCCTGCGACCCTTGTCCACCTTGTTCTTGCTGTCCATCCGTTGACACCCAGGGGCCCGATTCGGGGGTGTTGCTCCCGTATTGACGAATGCAGGCTTCCGTATTATGATAAAAGATAGAGATCATGGTCACGTGGTGGGGATCCCGTACGCAATGGGAGCCGCCCCGGAGGCAGTTTCTCCCGGCGGGGTTCCCGGCCACGAGGGAATTATGGCGAAGAAAGGAAACTGTCATCATGCGAAGAACGGGATTTACCTTGATCGAGTTGTTGGTAGTGATCGCCATCATCGGTATTTTGGCGGCGATTCTGTTACCGGCCCTGGCACGGGCCCGGGAGTCGGCACGCCGGGCAAGTTGCGCGAACAACCTCAAGCAGTGGGGCATCATCTTCAAAATGTATGCGAATGAGTCCAAAGGCGAGAAGTATCCGCGGCTGCACGTGATGCTGCCCCCCTGGGATGACATCGCCGCCGCACCGTACATCCCCTCGGTGTATCCGGAGTATTTGACCGACCCGGCGGTTCTTATTTGTCCGTCCGACCCCAACGATACCCTCGAGGAGATTCAGTACAGCGACGGGTCCACGTGCATACACGTGGACGACGATGACGACACTCAGGGCCCAGCCGGCGAAAGCGGCTGCTCGGATGAGGCTGACGCCAGCTACGGCTATTTCGGTTGGATCTTGGACCGAGTCGGTGATGACGATCTTACGATTAGCTTGCCGGAAGGCAACGCCGCGGTCCAGTTCTACCAATTGGTGATTGAACTCACCAACCAGGCTGACGATGAGAACTGGGGAGCGCTGGACGAGGACATGAATATTGGCGGCGGCAATGGCAATGCTGGCGGTGACACGATCTACCGCCTCCGTGAAGGTATCGAGCGCTTCATGATCACCGACATCAACAACCCCGCGGCCAGTGCCCAGGCGCAGAGCGAGATCTTCATCATGGTGGATGCGCTGTCCAGCGAGGTCCAGAACTATAACCACGTCCCGGGCGGCAGCAACGTGCTGTATCTCGACGGCCACGTGTCCTTTGTCCGCTACCCGGGCGAGCAACCCGTCAGCCAGGCTATGGCCGTCGCGGTGGCTGCCATCTTCGATTGAGTCACACGCACTCGGCTCTTCTGGTTCGGGGAGGCCGTTCAGCGGCCTCCCCGCCGTTTTTTTTGCCACGTCTCACGCACCGCTGAAACCAGTCACTCGCGCTTCCTTGCGCAAACCTGCATGAGACCGCGTGGCCTTCCGTTCCCGCCAATACCCTCGCCCTGGGCCGCGCATTTCGCCCAGGCGCGCGTCTCCCCTATTGGCACCTGTTGTTGAGCAACGGGCGTGTGGATTTGCGGGTGTCCCGCGCGAAACAGGGGTATTTAGTTGGGAATTATGACTAATAAATATAATAATATATATTTCGATGCGTTGTGGCGAAATTGCGGTGCGTGGGGCGTTGGGGTGGCCTCGAGGTTGGCCGCATTTCTTTTCGTGGCCGGTCAGGCCGAGGGGAAAGACTGTACCGATTGTTCTTGTTGCGCGCAATTCTGGGCTTTGGAATTCACCCACGGGGCGGTTGGGTGCCATAACGACAGCGCGGTTGTGCGAACACCGCTCTCCCCCTGTTCCCCCCTTCGGCGGCCCCCCCCGAAAACCAGGCAAGATGAGGTCCGAGCTTCTGCTGGCGGCATTTCCTTCGAGGGTCTTGCCAGGTATTGACGAAAAACCCCTTCTGTATTACGATAAAAGTGAGAATAGTCTCTCATGGCGGGTGCCGCGGATATCCCGAGACCGCCCCGGAGGCAGTTTTCCCGGCGGGGTGCCCAGCCACCAGGGA
>Ga0272442_10007900_pt1 | contig 13655 bp, 12 predicted proteins | sample SSMForm2O_FD_200262 | JGI IMG/M metagenome (GOLD analysis project Ga0272442, IMG submission 200262) | Marine sediment archaeal communities from Little Sippewissett salt marsh, Falmouth, MA, United States - SSM-Form-2O | ecosystem: Environmental > Aquatic > Marine > Wetlands > Sediment ...
TGAAAAGGCGGATATCCATGTCCTCCGTGGATCTCCGTCTTCCCCAGTCGCACATCCAGCAGTTCAGATTACAGCGTTGTGTTGGCTCGACATAGATCTTGATGGGAAAAGAGACAAGTGTCCTCTTCCTCTCCCGGAGCTCGATCTCGTTAAGTCTGATATTCCTCTCCACTTCTTCGGTGAATTCGTTCATGTTATTCCTCAGTAGTAATTTGCCCGGATCGAATCAAGGAAGCGCCTCTTCCCGAACTCTCCGACCAGGATGCCGATGCACCAACCCGTCCCTTCCACAAATTCATGAATGAAGGCGGAAGGGCCCCTTCTGAAAAGAACCGCAACCGTGGATGGAAAGAAAAGCAGGAAATTTGAAAGGGTCAGTGTTTTGAACATGGAATCCCCTTTTTTATCCACCCCTCTTTTATTCATGGAATATACAAAGTTCAACCACTTACCCTTTTCCACACCCGCAAGGAAGAGGCCTTTCAATCTGTTATCACAATGTCTGACCACATCAACTCCGTCAAGATATAGTATACCAAATCCGTATCTTCCGAACCTGATCCCTAAATCCACGTCCTCCATATTCCTTAGATGTCTATCGAACATACCAACATCGATAAGTGTCTTTTTTCTGATAGCGAGGTTCCCGGTATCCACATGACATGTGTATCTTCTCCTTGAGGACTCTGTATTACGATCTTCCGCCGGTCCTTTTAGAGCCCGGGACCAGAATCCTCCCGAGGAGATGGTGGATCCGCCCTGGACTATGTCTTCTCCTGCCATTATCGGTCCTGTCATCCTCGATATCCAGTCCCGGGGTACCTCACAATCTGCTCCTGTCATCATGATTATTTCCGATCTTGATTCCATGATGCCCCGGTTCCTTAAACCACTCATGGAGAAGAATTCCTCGTGTATATATCTCACTCTGGGGTCTTTCCATAGGTTTTTCATGGAGGATTTTTTTCCGGGAGCGTGTTTTGAACCATCTATCACAAGCACTTCGTAGGAGTTATGAGCCTGGTCAAGGATACTTGAAATGCACCTCTTCAGTGTCTTTGGATCGCCCCTTGAAGGGACCACGACCGATACTTTCATCTCTGTATCCACACCTTTCCCCATAATAGTCCTAACCTCCATGACATCCCGGAAACCAGGTCGTAAATGAAATTTCTGTCCCCTTTCAATGCCTCCGATGCAAGACCGATCACATAGATCAGGAATATTTTAAGCGTGTGGTGCTCGAATACCGGATTATCAGGGTACCTTCTCAATAAGATCGAATGATGGGCCCCTCTTTTGATGAGCTTTCTCGCGACAGTCCCTGATGTGAGTGGATTGTGATGCCCCACACTCACATCCAGAAGTGCCACTCTGTAACCTTTATCGAGTATCCTGGCTGCGAGTTCAGTGTCGTTTAGCTGATCCCTTTCCCTGTCAGTATATCCAACATATTTCAGCACCTTCCTGTCTATGCAGAAGTTCGCAGTGTCCACCTTGCTCGTTCCGTTGCGCTCGAAAAAAGACCACAACAGTCGTCCTTCCTCCCGCTCCACATTTAATGACCAGTAGTTCTTCCTGATAGCATGTTTCAAACCCTGCGTTGCGTGAATACTTCCTTCCAGAACGGGAGATGACATACGCTCGATCCAATACCGCGGGACCTCGCAATCGCTATCGGTCATGAGAACGACGTTCCCTCTGGCCACTTTTTCTCCACTGTGTCTGGCGCTTCCTATGCCTTTCTTGGGTTCGTTGAAATAAACCACTCTTGGATCATGTCTGGCATATTTCTCTATCACGGCGATCGTACCATCGGTTGAGCCGTTGTCGACAGCGATCACCTCATAATCATCGAAGGTTTGATCGAGAACGCTGGTAAGACATCTGGATAGTTCGATCTTGCGGTTTCTTACCGGTATGACGACAGAGACCCGGGGGATTTTCTTTTTTTCCATGAGAGACTCCTGTTGATGTCTACTTCTAACGGAATGGATTGGTGCTTCAATTTTATAAAGACCATCATTTCCAACGGGCCAATATACCTCTCTGAACTTACTTCTTTCGGACTCAAACCGGAGAAGGGAACAATACCGCATCCGAACCTGCCAACACGCTCCCCCATTCCGATGATCAAAACCTTACATTGGAATAGATTAATAATCTGGCTGCCCTTATCACCTTTCACTTACCTTGGAACGAAGGAGTCGAAGTAAGGAGGCTGAATTCCCTTGAAGATCGCCATTTTCCATAATTACATGGACAATATTGGGGGGGCCGAAGTAGTGGGCCTCACCCTGACCAGGGAACTCAAGGCAGATTTCTATTCCACGAACATTGATGTTGAAAAGATCGAGAAAATGGGATTCAAAAACCTGAATATGATCTCCATCGGGAAGGTTCCCATAAACGCACCATTCAGGCAACAGATGGCTTTATTTCGATTCAGAATGCTCGATCTCGGGGACGAATATGATTTCTATATCATGGACGGAGATTGGTCAATGTCGGGGGTTGTCAACAACAAACCCAATCTTTGGTATGTCCATTCACCGATAAGAGAGATCTGGGACCTTTACGAATTCACCAGACAGAACAATATACCACCACTACAGCGTCCGGCATTCGACCTGTGGGTGAAGTTCAACAGGCATCTCAATAAAAGATACCTGAAACATGTTGAGAACCTTGCATGCAATTCCAGGAACACCTGCACAAGGGTCAAAAGATATCTTGGTAGAGAGGGGAAGGTGGTCTATCCACCCATCGAAACTTCAAGATTCCACTACAATACCAATGGTGATTTCTGGCTTTCAGTTAACCGTCTGATAAGCCACAAAAGGGTTGACATTCAGATGAAGGCCTTTGCATCGATGCCGGATGAAAAACTGATCGTGGTCGGATGCTACGAGAGATCAAAACATTTTCGGGAATATGCACGCTATATCGAAGGTATCAAACCTCGCAATGTCGAGATCCTTAACTGGGTTTCCCAAAATGATCTCCTGAATTTGTATTCCGACTGCAAGGGTTTCATAACAACCTCCAAAGACGAGGATTTCGGAATGACACCGGTGGAAGCCATGGCCTCCGGAAAGCCCGTGATCGCGCCCAACGAAGGGGGTTACAAAGAGACGGTAATTCATGGGAAAACTGGTATACTGATAGATGATATCGATCCTCAAAAATTATGCAAAGCCGTTAAAGAGATAGGGATCAACCCGGAGAGATTCAGGAGTGAATGTCTGAGACGAGCCAGAGAGTTCGATACAGGGAGATTCATCAACAGGATAAGAGAGCTTATCACGGCCACCTCTAAGTGAGAACATCGGATACATTGAGACCATGGTTCATGCACTGATTTTCCGGTATTGGGAGAGGATACTTGGGGTGGGCCCATCCATGTAAACACGACCATCCTTGAGCCATATGGATCTTTCGCAATGTTTCTCGATCATCCATAGTTCATGGCTCACGAGTAACACCGAGGTACCTTTGTCAACAAGTTCCTTTATCTTTTCGGAACTTTTCTTTCTGAACCTCTGGTCTCCAACCTCGAAAACCTCATCCATCAGCAGAATATCCGGGTGGGAGTGTATGGCTATCGAAAATGCCAATCTCTGTCTCATTCCCTCGGAGAACTGGAACAATTTGGTATGAATGAAGTCATCCAGTTCGGCAAATGAGACAATGGAATCGAACTTCTCCCGGATCGTTCTTCTGCTCATGTTGAAAAGGGAGCCAGCAAGATAGATATTATCCTTCATGGTCAATCTCATCTGGAAGCCGCTTCCCAGCCCGATGATCGGGACGATATTCCCACAAACTTTGACCTCTCCACCCGTCTGGGGATAGATACCAGCAAGTATTCTCATCAGGGTACTCTTACCGGTTCCGTTGTCCCCGATAAGACCGACACACTCACCCCGGGTGACATGAAACGATATATCCCTGAGCACAATGATCTTTTCCCTGTGTTCCTTGCCCGAGATCATCGATAGTACTTTCGAAAGTGCACCCTGGTCCTTCATGGACCCTATCCTGAACACCTTTGAAACCCTGTTTATCTCCAATCTGTGCATCATACCATCTCGGCGAACTTCTTACTGATCATTTTGAAAATTATCAATCCCATTACCAGGGATATTATCGTGAACCCCAGTGTTCCAATAAGGATCCAGGAAGGTGGCAGTTCATGATAAACGATAATATGACGGGAGAGAGTAATGAAATAGTAAAGTGGATTGATCAAATTCATCAGGTACAATCCTCCGGAATCAGGTATTGAGTAGAAAATGGGCGTCGCCAACCAGAGGAGCTTCATTCCAAAAGACCATAGATTGTCTAGATCTACGAAATAAACGGCGATAGATGACAATATCAGGGATACACCCAAGGAAAAAAGACTGAAAAGCAATATTATCAACGGATAAAACAGAAGTCCGAAAAGAGAAAGGTCGAAAATCAGGAGAAAGATGATCATCACAATTGTTTCGAAGAAATGAGAGAAAAGAGCAACAATTACAATGGAGCCTATCAATGATTCATGGGGGAATCTGATGGACCTTATCATGCCCCTGTCTCTCCTGATTACCTTCGTGGATTCCGAGGTGATGGCCTGGAAGAAATTGAACATGATGATTCCCAAGAGGAGATACAACGGGTAATTATCGATGTCATTTCCAAGTCTTTCCGAGAAGACGGCAAGCAGAAGAATGAACATGAGTATCGGATTCAGGAGATACCAGATTATTCCAAAATAGCTACCCTCGTTCCGCAGCTTGAAATGGGCAATTCCAAGGGAGTAGCTGGTTCCAACTATCCGTTTCAATTCCATGGTCTCCCGACAAGCACTTCATAATCCATATTTATAGCTGATGGGCGGTTATGGGGCATATACCGAACAATCCAGAGAAAATGAGCCTAGAAGGACATGGACAATTAGATATCGATGAATACATTACACTCACCAAACCATTGTTCGGAGGAAGCGGATGAGAATCCTGTATCTTCTGGGTACATTTCCGAAGATCTCCAGTGAGGCTTGTATTCTGAATGAGATAGTGGAATTGAAGAGCAAGGGGCACGAAGTCTCTATCCTTGCGCCGGACAGGGAGTTCGGAAGGCAAAATGGGGTGGTACGGGAGTATAAACTGAATAAGGATACGATACATTTCAGGAATTACAACATCAATAGATTATTGTTTTTAAAGGGATATTTTAATAATTCTCGTTATAATTTGGGAATGTTGTTAATGAGTGCTTTGAAGACAATTGATTTCGGTGTAAAAATATGTTATGATATGATCATACATCCCGGAGAAACCGCCAGTTCAATTCGTTTGCTTGTAAAGACCCATAACAGTATCTTCTCTATTTCCGATACATATCTGGGTTACAGGAAGATCAAAGAACGACCCGATCTTGTTCATGTTCAGTTTTCTCATCTGAACCATTTAGGTCAGGCAGAATTCATCTCGGAGAAGTTCAAATGTCCTTTCACAATAACTTTCAGAGCTCTTGACCTGTACGAGAAGGCCTCGCAAAAACTGATCATGACCAAGAGTCAAAAAGTGGACAAAGCCAGCAGGATCATTACCATCTCAGAATATAACAGTAAAGTGATCAGGAAAAGATTTGGCAGGGATCCGGAGGTGATCCACAGCGCCATCGATCCGGAGAAGTTCAAACCAGGAGATGAAAAAAGGAAGAGCGAACCCGGAATGAGGATCATCTATGTCGGCAGATTCGTTGAGAAAAAAGGAATTGAATATCTATTTCAAGCCTGTCAAATTATGAAAAGAAAAGGAAAGGATTTCGAAATCGTCCTCATCGGGGATGGGCCTCTATTGAAGACTTATCACAGATTGAGCAGAAAACTGGATATGGAAGATAAGGTCCTCTTTAAGAAGGTAATGCCTCAGGAGGAGATCATTGAGGAATTGAAGAGATCGGATATCTTCGTATTACCATCGGTGATCACGAAAAGTGGAGACAGGGATATCCTGCCTAACTCGTTGAAGGAGGCGATGGCAATGGAAATTCCCGTAATAACAACAAATATATCCGGTATAGAGGAACTAGTTGAGGATGATGTGTCGGGATTGCTCGTATCACCAGAAGACCCAATGGCCATTGCCCGAGCATTGGAAAGATTGATGACCGATCCCGGATTGCGAGAGAGAATGGGGAAGGAGGGAAGAATCAAGGTCATAAAAGAATTCAATGTCCATGTGGAAGCGAAAAAGTTGATCGAAGTTTTCAGATATGTGACCGGGAATCCAATGAAAATTGAACATAGACACTGATCGGGAATAAAGGGACAGGCATGAAAATATTGTATGTTCTGGGAACATTTCCAAAAATTTCATCCGAAGCATTCATTCTGAACGAGATGGTGGAACTGGTCAAGTTGCATCATGATGTTCACATCATTGCAGATCGCAGGGAACTGGACAGAGCACATAAAGAGGCATTTGAATACGGTTTGATCGATAGAACCATTGCTCCGGGCAGGGATTACAGGAGGGGACTGGATAAATTGATCGATTTCACGGGTAAATCCTCGATGGGCATCCTGAGACAACCGGTGGACACTCTCAAATTGTTATCAAAAATTTGCAGATATATCAAAGATCCATGGGTTATCATGGATATTTACCTGAGTCTCATAAACATCAAAGATCTTGATGTAGATTTAATTCACAGCCCATTTTCAAACAGCAAGAATCTCTTGAGGGCCTACCTAATATCTTCGAACAAAAAAGTTCCTTTCACGAATACAATGAGAGCAAGAGAGATATACCACTCGGTAGAATCGAAAGAACTTGATAATTTAAGCGAAATATTGAAAAAATCCGGTTCGATCATGACAATATCAGATTTCAACAAAAATTATATAGAAAATAGATTCGGTATCAAGAATGTTTCGGTGATCAGGAGTGCCATAAATACTGAAAAATTCAAACCATTACACGATCCAAAGAAGAAGAAAAAGAAGAGGATAACAACAATATGCAGGTTCATAGAAAAAAAAGGGATCGAATACCTGATAGAAGCGATATCCATAATTCATGGGTACGGGAATAATGATTTCGAGTTCCTGTTGATCGGAGACGGTCCGTTGAAAGAAAAATACGAAGTCCTGATCGAGGAAAAGGGGCTCTCAGAAAGATCATCCATCGAGAGCAGATTGACCCAGGAAGAGATCGTTCAAGAACTAAGCGACACTATGATATTCTGTCTGCCATCCATTATAGCACACGACAATGATATGGATATGTTGCCAAATTCTATCAAGGAGGCCATGGCAATGGAGATCCCGGTATTGACCACGAAAATGCCTGGCATAGAAGAACTTATCGAGAATGAAATAAATGGGATCCTGGTGGAACAGAGGAATTCAGGGGAGATTGCCCGTGCGTTGATCAGGCTCATGGAGGATCCCGAACTGAGATCATATCTTGGAAAGAACGGAAGGAATACAATTATCCGGAGATTTTCCGCCGAGAAAGAAGTGGTAAAACTTGAAAGGATCTTCAGATCCGTCACGAATGACCGCTGCAAAGCCAATTCGGATCGATGATACCGTCTTGATCTCCATCATCTGTGGATGATATCATAGAACCTGGGGTTTTTCCTTTTTATCAACGATCCCCTCTTCCCGATCCCCTTATCGCCATGGTTACCATCCCAAGGATCTTTCCACGGATACTCCTATCATTGAAGTTGCTATTCGCTCACCTGTCGGAAACCTCTACCATTCTGGTCTCATCCCGCAAATCCACAAGCTCGGATAACCTGTGCAAGATAATCCAGCGATTTGCATAATGCTTACAAGTTTATCATGCGGGATATCAAAATTGTTGGTTTTCATAAATGTGGGCTCTTCACTTGGTTTTATAATTTGACCAGGCGTACCTGGAGATAGGTCCGGGGTAGGGTTATGATGCTCTCGAACATCTTGAACTTGTTGTACTTACGTTTCTCCTTCTTCATCATTTCCTTATCATCCGGTACAATCCCGGGGAGGTCTTTCTCAGCTTCCTGCCAATCAAACCCAGGGACCTGTCCACGACCCTTGCGGAACCGTGGAACATATTTGATATCCGGTCCCTCCTAGGTGTGCTGATGGAGAGTCTGCGGGATATCCTTGCGACCTCATCGTCCGTCAACGTTCTGCTCGCGTCGGGTCTCTTCGCGAGATCGATCATGTCCGCTTTATCAAGAAGGTTTCTCCACCTCGGATAGTAATCTCTGTTCCTGGTCTTCCATACCTTGTCAAGAACATAATGGTCTATTACCCCTTCGCATTTCATGAAACTGATGGACCAAGGATCGCGCTTGTAGAGGTGGTAGTTGTTGTATGCGAGGGGAAGGTGATTCCAAATACCATAGAAAAGAAGGTTGAATATGCTCTGGTCATGAAGGACTATCGGTTCAAGATCACGATAGAGCTCGATAGACCTGGTGAACGGGTCTTCCGGGAGTGAACGGGTCTCGAAAAGCATGACCCCGGAATTGAATGAGATGGCATTTGTATCAAAAGACATTGTGAGCCTTTCAAGAGCATCTTTCTTTTTGGGGTCATTACCGAGCATACGGGGTTCGAGGAATTGACCCCGTAATTTCCTGCAATGAAAATCCGGTGATGCCCATACGCCCTTCAATCTGGTCAAAGGATCCAGGCTTGCTCCCACCGTGGCATCTGCATCGATGTAAAGCACCTGGTCCCATTTCCTCATCCATTCGTCGATAAGATAGAACTTGCCAAGAACCGTTCCGGGAAGCCAGAGGAAATTCTCCATCCTCAGCGGGTCTATGTCCCTGACGATGATGCCACGGTCTGTGAACCATTTTTTTTCATCATCGAAAATACCCTGGCCAAGCAACAGGTAGTCTCCCTTCCAGCCCGAGTTATAGTATATACTCGAGAAGAGCTGCTTGGCCTGATCCATATAGTTCCTGTCCGAAAGTGTTACTATCACATTAGAGGACATCGCTCGATCTCCGTTCTTTGTCCGACCTGGAGCAAAATGCTCATTGGCATTTTCCTATTTCCATTACTTCACAGATTTCCTCCCTGCAATAAAATGTTTTCATATGCTAGCACCATGGATCATCACCTGTAATCCTTTATGCCATTTTGCAGGAATTGTTCGTTCAAACCCGGAACCTATGCAGAATGCTGATTCCACCATCGATCTGAACTGGCCGAACCCTAACATGTCTTCATCAACTTTTTTTGATTTTTTTCGTACCCGAGGATTGTGACCTTTGAAGTTGTTGATATGATCGGACGATAAGCCACTTGATTTTGGATTAAGGAACGCTCATGAGGTACCTGGTTGACGAGGATGGTCGTTCAATGATTCCTAAACTTCCTGATGGACGATCCAATCTTTCCCGCTGTCGAGTCGATCCTGTCAACGCTCGACAGAAAATACTTGGTGATGAAACCCTGTTCCCGATTGAGGGATGTCAGAAGAGCCCCCTGCTTCTTTTTATCATCTTCGGTCCATACTTTCTTTGGCCCTATTCTGTTTTCAAGGTCTATTGACCGGGCTATGGAAAGGTTGTGCTCCCATAATCGGTCATAATGTCTGTTATCGCGTGTCCACGGTTTATCCCATAAAAAATGCTGGACAATGCTGTCCGTTGGTACGTATCCTGGTTTCCATGACGGTCTCCTGTAGGGGAAGTAGTTATTGTAGACAAGGGGGAGACGGTGCCAATCCCTGTAGAAGAAAAGGTTGAATATGCTTTGATCGGAATTGGCAACAGAACCGAACATGCGGTATTGGTCCATAAGACGATCCACCATATTTTCGTCCCTTATAATGCCCGTATCAAAGGCCATCACTCCGGAATTGAATGCGGGCTCCTTCATGTCAAAGAGCTCGATAAGTAATTCGTAAACATTCCTCTGTCCGGGATCAAGGTCCTTCTCCGGTCTCATGAACTGGTCCTCGAGGGATTTGAAATGGATATCCGGAACCGCACTGAAGCCCTTTACATCCTTCAGATCGTCCAGTGATGCTTCAACGATGATATCCGCATCCAGGTATACTACCTTCTTCCAGCGTTTGAATTCGGGCGAGAAGAGGTGGAACTTTCCCAGTATCGTTGAGGGGTGCTTCCTGAAGGATGCTCCGGTGATCTTTGGGAACGACCTCACCTTGATCCCTTTTTCCCTGAACCAGGCCATGTCATCCTGTCCGATCCCCTGTCCAAGAAGAAGGTAATCGCCTTCCCATCCAGAATTGTGATAGACACTTGAGAACAACTGCCTGGCCTGGGGCAGGTATCCAGCATCCGATAGGGTCACAATTACTTCCCTTGACATGTCGGCCTCCATCATTCATAATTACATTCAAAATCCTCTGCAAACCCTGGCATCATCCTCCCCGGATGCGGTCATAGAGGGGGGGCGAGACCGTATGGAGCATCCTGCCGCTCATTCCAAGTACCCTTTCCAGGGTTTCCATTATCCTGTTGTTGACCAATAAGGGAATGTTCCTTCTTACCATCATATCCCTCATGTAGCGGGTCCAGTCATCTATCTCTTTATCTGTCCAGACCCTCGCGGGCGGTGGTCTCAGATCCAGATCGATCTCATCTGCAGAATGGAGATATCTCGACCATTGAGTGAAATAATGTCCCTGTCTGACCTTCCACGGTTTCTGGAATATGAAATGATCGCATATTCCCTCGGACATCCTAGGTTTCAGTGTCCAGTACGGACGATAATAGAGATAATAGTTATTGTAGACCAGAGGCATGGGGGACCAATGATCCACAAAATAAAGATTCAGAATAGCCTGCTCGTTGTAAGGCGACAGCAATCCATATTCATTGAAAAGATCAACCATCTCACCGAAGGTATTGTCACGAATCACTTCAGTGTCGAGTGACATGACCCCGACATTGAAAGCGGTCCGGCTCATATCATACGTGCTTCTCAACCTGGCCAATCGGGACCTTGATCCGTTGTCCGTCAGATGACGTTTACTATAGAACTGCTTTTTCAGGGGTATCGAATGGACATCCTCCACGGCGGAGAAACCTGGTAGATCGAGCATACCCTCCAGGCTTGCCTTGACCGTAATGTCACCGTCGAGGAACAGAACCCTTTTCCAGCGCTTGAAATAGTTACCGAACAGATAGAGCTTTGAAAGTATGGTAGGGGGAAAGTGCTCGAAATCCCTGTCGTAAAGAGGTGCCACAGACCTTGTAATGATACCTCTATCCGCGAACCATTGCATATCCTTATCATCGACATCATGGCATAACAGTAGATAGTCTCCCTCCCATCCAGCATTGTGGTACACGCTCGAAAAGAGTTGTTTCACAGGATCTATGTAGTTCCTGTCGGTTAAAGACACCAGCACATTATCTTTCATGATCCCTGCACCATGTTCTTCATATCTTCCGGAAATATCCCTTTAATTCATGGAACCGTTTTCTTCCGGTAATTCCTGACAAGATATTTAGTATCATCCAGTGATGCTTCGGCGGATGCCGATACCCCATGAAGGAGATTATTATAATCTTCAAGGTCCATACCGAACATTGAATTCCCAATATATGGAAGTCGGATCATGGATGTTCCCCTTGTTGGAGAGATAGAGAAAAGAAGAGATGATGATTCTATCCTTTGGAGATCTTTGGCAACCGTCAAGGATTTCACCTGGAAATACCTGCTCCTGGGAGATGTAGAATTCAGGTTGAATTACTACAGGAGCAGGTTCAGGAAAAAGATCTTGAGGACAGCGCCCGTGAAATGCAGGGAAGACCAGAGGTTCGAGGTTCATATCCTCACATGCAAGAGGGACCTCCTTGATGCGTTATGGAGTCTGAAAAGTTTCTATCATTTCAATGGCATCGATCCAATGTTGGTTGTCCATGAGGACGGTACTTTTGACGATATATGTGCCACTACCTTGAGGGACCATTTCCCGGGATGCAAGATCATCCGACTTCGGGATGCCAATAGAGAGATCAGAAGCTGGCTGAAGGGAAGAAGGTACGCCATCGAGTACAGGTTCGAACGCTTCATGTTCCATTCGATCAAGTTGTTCGATTTCTACAGATATTCCAATGCTGACAGCGTTATGTCCCTGGATTCGGACCTGCTCTTCTTCAGAAGGTCGGATGAGGTCCTCGATCACCTGAGGAACGGTCATGCTTTCTTCATGAGCGACTACAGGTCTTCCTACTCTTTCGAACCGGAGACCCTCGGAAATAAAATGGGAATGGACATAATAACGAATGTGAATTCGGGACTGATGAACTTACCTCTAAAGCATTATGATGCGGAGCTTCTGGAAAGGTTCCTTGGACTCTGTCATGAACATGATTTCCCACACCATGGATGGATGGAGCAGACGGCGCATGCAGTCCTTCTTTCGAAGAACCCGTGTTTTTCCCATCGTCTCTCACCCCTCCACCAGATATCGTTCGCTGAGCACAGCAAAGATACTATATCCCATCACTATGTGTATGACGGATCGAGGAAAAATATATACATAGTAGGCCTCAAGCAGCTCAGGAAGACGAAATTCCTGAGAACCATTTCCTGAACCATCGATCATCATAGAACATTCGATTTCGCCCCGTTCATCTCGGTCTGAACAGTCCCTTGATCATTCCAGGCGTGGAATTAACATACAAGATCGTGTAGAATATTATATAGTGGGGGTTTTTGGTCTTTAATATTACAATGGTTCCGAGCAACAGGAGGTGTGCCGGATCTGTCAATGATAGAATAATCCCATGCATCAATTAATGTTGAACATCTCGGATAGAATTTGGACATTTTTGTGCGGGTCATGGTCCTATCTTCCAATCTATGGTCGCATCGCATTCGAAAAAATATATCCCGCGTTTTCGAAACCAACCGGGTTCACCATCGGGAATACCGTGTGAGAGAATCGGATAACCCCCCATCCCAGCCCGTATTGTGGTAAACACTCGAGAAAAAATGCCTGACCGGTAGCATGTAATCTCTGTCTACCAGTGTGATAAATACCGAATCAGCCATTGCTTCTTTCCTCCAGAATTTTTCTGTGTAAAAGCCTGCCCTTGAAATTGCCCAATCTCCAAATATAGCCAGTGATTGCTTCAAAGAAGAATTTACGTGGCCCGTAGCGAAGAAGAAAGAGAGCAAGATGCATTGGGAACATGATCACATCTTTGATGTACATTGATTTGATTGTGTTGTCACGCCCCTTTTCCGAATCGAAGAAATCCCTGTGAAGGTAGAAAATGACGGCTGCCCAGAATCCCTGTTCAAACCTTGATCTGAAAAGATCGAAAAATGTTTCTCTGTGATAATGCTTCACGCGAAGGTCCCTTAGAAATAATGTCCTGTATCCGGATCTCTTCAATCTGATCTTGAGCTCGAAGTCCTCCAGAGCCCGAAGTCTCCTATCGAAACCTCCAATTTCCATCAGAATGTCCTTTCTTATTGCGAAGTTCTTCGTATCCACATGATCAATATAGGGGGGGTCTAAGATCTGGCCCTCATAATGTCTCTGGCCGGCATCCTGGGCAAGATTGGACCAAAAGCCCATCTGCATCAGGTCCTCGTTGCCCTGGACCACCCCCTCTCCAGACTTCATTATAGGCTCAATTATCCTTTCCAGCCAATCTGT
>Ga0272442_10007903_pt1 | contig 13653 bp, 9 predicted proteins | sample SSMForm2O_FD_200262 | JGI IMG/M metagenome (GOLD analysis project Ga0272442, IMG submission 200262) | Marine sediment archaeal communities from Little Sippewissett salt marsh, Falmouth, MA, United States - SSM-Form-2O | ecosystem: Environmental > Aquatic > Marine > Wetlands > Sediment ...
GCCATCCAGGGTGTTCCGAATGACGGTGACTGGCCGGGAAACGAAGCCCCTCCCCTGGCCATCGACGACAATACGGCGACGAAGTATTTGCACTTCAAAGGGGATTTCGATCCCGATCCGCAGACCGGCGGGGCAGGTTTCCAGGTCACGCCATCAACTCGTCAAACGGTTGTCGTAGGATTATCGTTCACTACCGCCAATGATGTTCCGGGCCGCGATCCGGTTGCCTATGAGCTTTCAGGCGCCAATGTGAGCATCAATGGACCTTACGAGCTGATTGCCGCCGGCGAGATCGTCGATTTCCAGCAGGCGGCCGATTGGCCGCGTTTTACAATGAACGAGACGCCGATTATCTTTGATAACAACAAGTCATACGACCATTACCAGCTTATATTCACAGCTATTCGCGGGCCCGTCGGGGGAAGCGTCAATAGTGTGCAGATCGCCGAAGTGGAGCTGTTAGGCATGAGTAGGGTTTCTTCCGATCCCGTACCGGCCGACGGTTCAATCCATCCCGATGCCTGGGTGGGCCTGGGCTGGTCGCCGGGAGGACAAGCGGCCTCGCACGATGTGTACTTCGGGGATGATTTTGACGAAGTCAATGATGGGGCGGGTGGCACGTTTCAGGGAAACCAGACCTTGACGTATTTTGTTGTCGGATTTCCGGGACTTCCCTTTCCGGATGGCCTCGTTCCCGGAACCACTTATTACTGGCGAATCGATGACGTCGAAGCGGACGGTGTGACCAAGCACAAAGGCGCAGTTTGGAGCTTTTTAGTTCCTCCGAAGGCCGCCTATAATCCCACACCTGCCGACGGTAGTAAATTTATCGCTGCGGATGCAATTCTTAACTGGACGGGTGGTTTCGATGCCGTACTCCATACCGTTTATTTTGGCGACGATTTTGACACCATCAATAACGCCGTGGGAGGGATACCCCAGGGAATTAATGCTACCTACGATCCGGGTCTTCTTGAACCCTGGACGACATACTACTGGCGTGTGGATGAGTTCGACGGCGCCGTGACATCCCAGGGTGAAGTCTGGAGCTTCACGACCGCGAAAGAGGGCGGGGGCCTTCGAGCGGACTACTATCACTGGACGGGCGATTTTCCTCCGCCCGAACCGTTCCAGGTTTTTGTCACAGGTGAAATCGTACCTGAAATCAACTGGAACTGGGGCAACAATTCGCCAAATCCTCTGGTTAATGTGGATGACTTCGCGTGCAAATTCACCGGCGAAGTGGAGGCGGCATTCACCGAGACCTATACATTCTATGTAACGACGGATGATGGCCAGCGTCTGTGGGTTGACAATCAACTCATCATCGATACGTGGGTACAGCAGGGAATGATCGAGCACAGTGGAACAATTGACCTTGTTGCCGGTCAAAAGTACTCGATTGAGCTGTGGATGTATGAGCATGGTGGAGGTGCCGGCTGTGAGATGCGCTGGTCGAGTCCCGGCACCCCCAAGCAGATCGTTCCACAGGCCGCCTTGTCGCCGCCGCTCATGGCCATGAATCCGAGACCGACAAATGGAGCAACCGGTGCGAAGATGACACCGATTCTCACCTGGGATCCGGGCGATTATGCGGCTTTGCATGAGGTTTACTTCGGTACGGACCCAGAGGCCGTGGCCAACGCCACTAAAACCTCACTGGAATTCAAGACGACAAAGGCCCTCGGTGACGAAAGCTACGATCCGGGTCAACTTGCCTGGCATACGACGTACTACTGGCGTGTCGATGAAGTGAATAACCTCCATCCGGAAAGTCCGTGGATCGGCAACCTCTGGATCTTCACGACGGGTGACTTCCTCGTTGTGGACGATTTCGAGGACTATACCGACAATGACTGGGCCGGGGAAGCCATCTGGCAACATTGGATCGACGGCTATGGTCTTGCCGGTAATGGTTCGCAAGTCGGCTATTTACTCCCTCCATATGCAGAACGGACGATTGTTCACAACGGTTTACAGTCCATGCCGCTTTTATACAACAACTCAGCCGGCGTGACGAATTCGGAGGCCGCATTGACGTTAACGTGGACGCGTGACTGGACCGAGCAAGACGTTGCGGAATTGTCACTGTGGTTTCATGGCGATCCGGCGAACGCAGCCGAACGGCTGTATATCGCGGTTTCCAATCCCGATAGTATCGGGAGCGCTCCTGCTGTAGAAGTCAACGATAATCCGGCTGCGGCAACAACCGATAACTGGACAGAATGGCGCATTCCGCTTCAAGCCTTTGTCGATCAAGACATTAACCTGACCAATGTGGATAAACTTGCGATCGGCCTGGGCACCAAAACAGGTGTGACAGGCCCCGGCGGTTCTGGGACGATGTACATTGACGACATCCGGCTGTATCGGTCCGGCGGATAAAGGGACGTTTTCAGAGCAATACTAAATCGACATCTCTGCTGAGACGGTTACGGCACGGCAAGAAATCGGGGTCTATACCTGGAAGACCGGTATAGGCCCTGTTTGTTTCCGCACAAATCCTACTTGACTATTGTTCGTATGCACTTTCTTTTATATGGGGGAAATGGTATAATAGAATCTGTTTTGAAGGAGGACCGGTACGAACAGAAGAGCAGGGTATTTGATTTTATCTAAATACATTTATTTTGAAGGAGGCGTTCGCATGAAACTTCGGTGGGCATTCATTCTGTTTTTGATGATTTGGGCATTAACTCTGAGTACGGCTGCAAGCGCCAGAATCATCGGTCAATGGAAATTTGACGGGGATTTGAGGGATGCCGTGGGATCCAATCACGGCACCGCGCATGGCGACGCTTTTGTTGGGTCGGAGAATGGTAACTTCGGCGGGGCCGCGGAATTTGACGGCTCTGGCGACCACATCGTGATACCTACCCCCTCGCTTTCGGGAACGACCTGGTCATTGACCTGGTGGTCATTCGCACCAGCCGGCAGCTCCAATACCGGGTACATGGTCGCCTCGGGAGATCCATCGGGTTTTGAAACCATTTTCTTTCGCCGGTTTGGTCCTGAAGTCTATGCCGGCGGGGTCACTCAAGATACGAATGTCACTCCACGGATTAGCCTGGGGGAGCCCGGTCCCTATGCACGGGACCAGTGGCATCACCACGCCGTCTTGCATGATGGCGGCACGAGCACGGCTTACTGGTATATTGATGGGAGCCTATGGGTCGATACCAATGCGGCCAATACCAATAAAACGACGTTCACCAGCTTCGACGAGGTGATTTATGTGGGCAATCGGAAAAGCGGAGGTCGGGATTTTGAGGGCAAAATCGACGATCTGCGGTTCTATGACCATGTTTTGCCGACGGCTGAGATTGAAGCCATCATGGGCGGGGCCGGAAGTGATTTTCCCTATGCCTCCAGCCCGAATCCACAGGACGGTGCACTCCTTGAGGACACGTGGGTTAATCTTTCCTGGAGAGCGGGCGATTTTGCGGTCTCTCATGACGTGTATCTGGGTGATAATTTCGACGACGTTAGCAATGGAACGGGGGACACCTTTCGGGGCAATCAGAATACGACCTTCTACGTTGCCGGTTTTGCGGGATTTGCCTATCCCGAGGGTCTTGTTCCCGGCACAACGTATTACTGGCGGATCGATGAGGTGAACGAGGCTGATCCGAATAGTCCCTGGGCAGGTCCGGTTTGGAGCTTTTCAATTCCACCGAAGACAGCTTATGCCCCCAATCCGGCTGATGGTGCTGAATTTGTGGATTTGGATGCCGAGTTGAGTTGGACGCCCGGCTACGGCGCTATCCTACACACCGTTTATCTCGGTGAAAACTATGATGATGTCAGCAACGCGGAATCCGGACCGACCCAGGGGAAGCCGATCTACAAACCCGATTCCCTCGATCCTGAGAAGGTTTATTACTGGCGAGTTGACGAGAGTGACGGCGTCGATACCTATAAAGGGGATACTTGGGGCTTCACGACGCCGGGCGCCGCCGGGGATCCTGATCCGACGAAGGGGGCCGAGGATATCCGGCATACGCAAATTCTGAGCTGGACACCGGCGGACAATGCGACTTCACATCAGGTCTATTTCGGGATGGATAAAGACGCCGTGAAGAATGCGACGACCGCTTCGCCGGAATACAAGGGTAGTCGAGCCCTTGGGTCCGAGAGCTACGATCCCGGTCAGCTCGCCTGGCATACGAGTTATTACTGGCGGGTTGATGCGGTTTATGATGCTAATCCTGTAAAAGGTCTCGTTTGGGGCTTCACGACCGCCGATTTCGTTCTCGTGGACGATTTCGAGGGTTACAGCGATGACGACGCGGCCGGCGAGGCTATCTGGCAAAGCTGGATCGATGGCTTCGGCGTGGCGGGTAACGGCGCGCAGGTCGGCTATCTTTTACCTCCGTATTGCGAGCAGACGATTGTCCACGGGGGCCTTCAGTCTATGCCGCTGCTTTACACAAATGAAGTGGGCACAACAAATTCCGAAGCGGTGCTAACGTTGATATCTCCGCGCGACTGGACGACCGAAAGCGTCGAGGAATTATCTCTTTGGTTCAGGGGCCGTTCGGCCAATGCGGCTGATCCGTTATATGTGTCCGTCGCTAACAGCGCCGGCGCTCCTGCTGTCGTGGCCTATGAGGATGCCAATGCCGCACAGACGGGTACCTGGACACAATGGACGATACCGCTCCAAGCTTTCGCCGATCAAGGCACTCATCTGACCGATGTGGATACAATCGCTGTAGGATTGGGCACGAAAGCCGGTCTGGCGGCGCCTGGCGGTTCCGGGACGATGTACATTGACGACCTCCGCTTATATCGACCCGGTGAGGCTATGGGGCAGTAATCAATTGATTTGAACGATTTTAAATGAATATCACTTCGGGGCTTATGCCAAAGGCGTAGGTCCCGGTTGTCATATTCCTGATAGCCCGTGATTACGGGCGATGAGTGATGATAATCAAGAGAGAAAAGAGGAAATTAACGCCGCCATTCGGCCTTTCGAACCATCAATGGGGGCAATTGCTGCGGATTCAACCTTCGTTTGGCGGGATCCACGCAACTTCTGCTGCTCGGATACCAACAAAGGGTAAACAGCGAGGGTTTCAAAGGCAACCCGTGTTTTTTCAATCTAACCGAAGTCATCATTCATTCACTCCGTAAACTGTGCCGTTCCTCCCAACCTTTCTCCTATCGGTCAATTGAGGTATGGACTTTGGGAAATTGTTCCGGAAGGGCTTATTGAATATGGCCCCAGTTAGCGGGTTGTCGGTTGAGTTCGAGCACTTCAATTCGTTCGAGCAGCCATTCGCCATCCGGTTGTTTTTGCAGAGTCACTTTCGTCTTCGTCATCAGAAACGAGGTGAAATTCTGAGCGATTTGGCTGTTTTTTTCAAAGACTACCGTCGTAAACAGGATGACGGTCGCCTGAGTTCCCTTGATATCGACTAACCGGCCGGATGGTTTGTGATTGGCTATGAGCGGTTCCGAAAGGACCCGCCTGAAATGGTCCAGTAAGTGCTGTTTCGAGCGGTGATAGGAATCGCTATAAAGTTCGGAGAGAATGCTCTCAACAGACCGAACGTCTTCATCTCGAACAGCTTTGATGCCTTTGTCAACAACGGTATTGATTCTCTCCAGGTCGGTCTTGACGAGGCCGTCCAGACCGAAAGCAATTCCTGCCAGGAGCAAAGGAATCAAGAATTGCCACCAGCGGCGTTTTTCCGGGAAAACACTACGGAATGTGAACATGCCGAACAAGACCAGCACCGCCGCGCCGATCAGTGTCCATGGCTGCTCAAAGAAATCGAACATGTCGTTGCCCTGGAGGCAAAGCTTAGTCTAAAGATTTATAGGGAAAACCCTTCGCCATATACTCAATATCTTCCCGTTCGTCCGATGGAGGACTAAGATTGAAAGAGAAGGATGCACCGGGATCCATGGCCTTGAGGTTCCATTCGATAAAATGCGGATCCATCCATCGGTGCATGACCGCGTGGCCGTCGGCGAATCCAATCGTGCTTTGCTTGTTGTGCCACATGGCGACCGGGTCCACCCAGGTCTTCGATCCGGGATTCATCTGCCAGGAGCCGACATTGTATCCTCTGGGATCGACCTCTTCGAGGAATATGTATCTTTGGGCGGGTCTTAGCAGGTCGATATATTTCTTGGCCTGCGTGTACCCACTCCAGCTCTCACCATTCGCACCTCCGGCAATGGAATAGCTTCTGAAGGTGTACTGATCGGGAATCTTATCCCTCTGATCGGCGGGACAGGCGTACACATCCACCGACTTGCCGACATACTCGAGAAGCAGACCGTCCCGTATCGCCTGCTTCTTCTGTTCGATCGTGGCGTTACCTGGTGGACGGTTCACCCAATTGCCCGGGTTGGTGTGGCCGGGTACCAGATCGCCATCGTGCTCATCCTGGTACATATACCACCCTAGCGCGAGGGTTTTAACGTTATGAACGCAATGGACCCGCCTGGCATGGTCCTTGGCCGCTCTTAATGAGGGCAACAAGATACCCATCAGAATCGCGATGATGGCGATAACCACCAGCAGTTCGATCAGTGTGAAAGCCTTTGTTCTCATTTTATCCTTCCTTTTTCTGTTCAAGAGTGTCTCAGCCATCCGGGAAATCAACCAATCCTTCGGCGCTATCCGTATTCCTTTCTTCACGGTAAGGATGCGCTGAAGATACTTTGTGTTCAGTAATATTTCCCGTATTTCACTCACAACTATACTACAAAAGGGCAGAGAAGTCAATGGTTATTCGCTCTTCCCGTGTTTTTCAGGCAGCAATGCGGTGATCCTCAGGTTTTGATGACCGGAATCCTTCTTTGTCAACCGGAGATTCTACAGGAGCGAACGATACGCATAACCCCGTAAAGCAAACTCGAGGTCCTTGATTTCATCACCTCACGGCTCAGGACGTTTCCGAGACGCTGCGGGAGCTTTGGGTAAGGCGATCATTATGCTGCAATTGTGGGCCAGAGAAAACCGAGAATAACAGCACAGACTATCATTATATCCCCAGGTCTTTTTTGACCTCATCGAATTTCTCGACGGCGAAGGCAAGATCCTCTTTGCTGTGGGCGGCGGAGATTTGCGTGCGGATGCGTGCGGCTCCTTTGGGAACGACGGGATAGGAAAATCCTATAACGTAAAGACCCTTTTCAAGAAGTTGTTCCGCCATCTGTTGTGCCAGGACGGCATCTCCGAGCATGATGGGTACGATGGGATGTTCGCCCGGGATCACCTCCAATCCAAGTCCGGCTATTTGCTGTCTGAAGTAGCGGGTGTTTTCCGCGAGCTTGTCGCGTAGTTCCGTGGATTCGAGCAACATATCCAGAACTTTGAGCGACGTGGCGGCGATCGTCGGGGCGAGGGTATTTGAAAACAGGTAGGGCCGTGAACGCTGGCGCAGGAACTCGATGATCTCTTTTCTTCCGCTCGTATAGCCGCCGCTGGCGCCGCCGAGGGCCTTGCCGAGCGTGCCGGTGAGAATATCGACGTGCCCCATCACACCACAGTGCTCGTGCGTGCCGCGTCCGCGTTTACCCAGCACGCCGGTTGCATGTGAATCGTCCACCGTAACAAGGGCATCATACTTTTCAGCCAGTTCGCAGATTCGGTCCAGTTTGGCGATCGTACCATCCATTGAGAATACACCATCCGTGGCAATCATGCGAAACCGCGCCGAACGGGCTTCCTGTAATTTTGCCTCTAAGTCGTGCATGTCGGAATTTCTGAATCGAAATCGTTGTGCTTTGCACAGACGTATGCCGTCAATGATGCTGGCGTGATTGAGCTGATCGCTGATGATGGCATCTTCGTCGGTGAGTAACGTCTCGAAGAGGCCCGTGTTGGCATCGAAGCAGCATGAATACAAAATCGTATCCTCGGTGCCGAGGAATTCGGTGATTTTCCGCTCCAGGCGTTTGTGTATCTCTTGTGTGCCGCAGATGAAACGCACGGAGGACAGACCATATCCCCACTGGGTGAAGCTATCCCGGGCGGCCCGTATGACGTCGGGATGGTCGGCCAGTCCCAGATAGTTGTTGGCGCACATATTCAGGACTTCCCGTCCGCCCCGGACTTGAATTCGGGCGTTTTGCGGACTGGTGATGATGCGTTCAGCCTTGTAGAGGCCGCTGTCGCTGATTTGCTTAAGTTCTTCGACGATGTGAGCTTTCATCTGTCCGAACATGTTTCCATCTCCGCATTAATGGTTTGAACCAGTTTTCTATTCATCCGCCCAGTTCAAAATAACTTTCCCGGATTCGCCGGATCGCATAACGTCAAAAGCTTCGGCATAGTCCGTGCAGTGATAGCGATGGGTGATCAGGGGTCTCAGATCCATCCCGCCCTGAATCATCATCGTGGCCTTGTACCACGTCTCGAACATCTCTCTGCCGTAGATGCCCTTGATCGTCAGGCCGTTGAAGACGACATAGTCCCAGTCGATGGCCGTCTGGGGCATGATCCCTAACAGGGCGATCTTGCCGCCGTGGCACATGTTCGCGAGCATGGCTTGGAACGCTGTGGGATTACCCGACATTTCCAGACCGACGTCGAAGCCTTCCTTCATGCCGAGTTGCTTAACGGCATCCTCGATTCTATCCTTTCTAACGTCCAGCGTCAGGGTCGGGCCCATTTTTTTCGCCAGTTCCAGACGGTACGGATTCACGTCGGTAATCACGACATAACGCGCACCGGCATATTTGGCTACGGCGATAGCCATACAACCGATGGGGCCGGCGCCAGTAATGAGTACGTCCTCTCCGACGAGATCGTAGCTAAGGGTCGTATGGACCGCATTTCCGAAAGGATCGAAGCAGGCCAGAATATCCGTCGGGATATTCGGATCGCAATGCCAGACGTTCGAGACGGGGATGGATAAATACTCGGCGAAAGCGCCGGTCCGATTCACCCCGATGCATTTCGGCTCCGTGCAGAGATGTCTGCGGCCGGCCCGGCAATTTCGACATTGGCCGCAGACGATATGCCCTTCACCGCTGACCAGTTCGCCGATCTCGACGTCGTGAACGTTATCGCCCATCTTCTCGACGATCCCGACGAACTCGTGGCCGATGACCATGGGTGTTTTGATTGTTTTTTGCGCCCAGACGTCCCAGTTGAAAATATGGATATCCGTACCGCAGATCGCCGTTTTCTGAATTTTGATCAAGACATCGTTCGTGCCGATTTCAGGGACGGCAACTTCATCCATCCACAAGCCCGGTTCGGATTTCTTCTTGATCAGGGCTTTCATAGAGAACCTACCATTCTATTTCTTGAAGGTCATGCATCTTGGAGTGGTCCGTCATGTCAGGAACGAGCGGCGTGACGGTGATGAAGCCTTCCATCAACGACGTGGTATCGGTCGGAATTTCATCGGCAACGTGCGGATTACCGGCTAATTGAAAAACGGTTTGCCCCTGCTCATTCTGCTCTCGGATGTAATACTCGTTAAAGCCCTTACTCGATTGGGGAACGACTCGCACGCCTCTGGGCCGGCCTTTGGATAATGCCGGGAGATTGATATTAATCACACTCCCTTTTCGGACGGGCATAAGTTTTTCGAGAATCTGGACGCCGTATGTTGCCGCCTGCTCAAAATCCATGGATGGTTCGACCGCCAGACTCATGGCGACAGCCGGTATCTTCAGAAACGCACCTTCCATCGCTGCGGCAACCGTACCGGAGTAATACACATTGATTCCCGCATTGGCCCCGTTGTTAATGCCGGCCACGAGCAGATCAATCGGGCCTTCGTGCAATTCCATGGCCGCCAGTTTCACGCAATCGGCAGGGGAACCCTGGACGCTAAAACCGGTGAATTGGCCGCTGATGTCCACTTTATTGCATACCAACGGCTCAGCAAACGTAATACTGTGGCTTGCGCCCGATTGGCCGTCGGACGGCGCAACCACGGTAACGTGTCCAATCTTGACCAATTCCTTGTAAATCGCCGCTAAGCCGGGCGCGAAAATTCCATCATCATTTGTTAATAATATATTCATTCGAACTCACTACGACTTTTTCATATCTCAAATAAGACTGTTGTTAAAACGATATTCCCAAATTCTAATGGCCCACCGAGGTTGTGTCAATTGACACTCATGCGACATGTGGTATAATTTCGCCCATGGAAAAATATTCAGCAGATAAGCATTGTCTTGTAATGACAAGAGATGAGGTTCGCACAATCGATCGCTGGGCAATCAACACGCTGGGCGTGCCGGGCGTGGTCCTGATGGAAAACGCCGGACGCAGTTGCGCCGAGTTAATTCAGGACAATCTGCGAGATATTGCCGAGCCGAAGGTATGTATCTTCTGTGGCACCGGCAACAACGGTGGCGACGGTTATGTCATTGCCAGGCATCTCGTGAACAATGACATTCGAGTCACGGTAATCATTTGCGGCGACCCGGCTAAAATCAAAGGCGATGCCAAAATCAACCTGGACATCTTAAAGCGAATGGATCAGTCCATCGAACAACTGAATCCGGCGGAGGATAATGTCTCCGAACGGATCATTCAATTCACGGCTGATTCGGATATGCTCGTTGACGCATTGTTCGGGACAGGATTGAAAGGGCAGCTAAGCAACGAGTATAAACATCTGATTGAAGGCATGAACGCCTGTCCTTGCCCCGTCCTCGCGGTGGATATTCCTTCCGGGCTGGATTGTGATTCCGGGGAGCCTCACGGTGCGGCGGTTCGGGCGACCTGGACGGTGACGTTCGTCGCGGTCAAAAAAGGCTTTACCTCCACGAGCGCATTGCCCTATACGGGCGAAGTCTTCGTGGCCTCGATCGGTATCAATCCCCGTTAAAACGCTCCGGCACGGTCGATCTGCCCTTCGTACCCGATGAAGTAAAGAAACTTTTCATACGTCAACACGGGAATCCACAGGCCCTGGGCTTGATTCTTGATCCCGTCGTAACGGTTGAGTGCCTGGACAGAGTCGTTATACCGTTGCATCGCTCGCGGATCGATGTCTGTTTCTTCCAGCGTCGGTCTTTGGAGAGTTTGCGGCGCCTGGCCCAGCACAACGAAGTCCGTGTCAATCGTGACGCTATCGGCAACCTGCCCCCCCCATTTTTCGATCAAAATTTTGACCCGGTCGACACCGTTCGTATCGATCTCTTCGTCTTTATCGAGGTCGAATTGGCCGGCGATCACAAACTGATTTGTACGATCGCTGTCCCAGATCAGATTGGCCACGATGTCACCCTGCAGAATGGGCCTGTTAAGGGCGGACGTGATGATCCTCGCCGCCGAGAGGTTCTCCCCGACATCGAAGACTTCGACTTCAGCCTTTCCCTGGCCGTCCTTGGGAATGGCGGAGCCTCGGTCGTAAACCGTGAATGTCAATCCCTGATAGATCCGATCCTCGCTGCCCTTGTCCAGATGGACGACCTGGGTTTGATCGTCAATTGAAATGATCTTACCGTCGGATTCGAGCGCCAGCACGTTCGGATCCGGTCCGGGCATGATTTTATTGATCTCTTCCTGGATCATTTGCAACCGACCCCGGGCCATAGCTAATTCCGCCTGGGTTTTCAGCACCGCTTCATTCAACGCATCGCGCTCATTCTCCATCTGCTGTAAGCCGTCTCTCAGAGTTTGGACTTGTTCGTCCGTCGTCTGTCGCAGGAGGGTTTCAAGATCGGCGTATTTCTGTTTTGTCTCTTCTATGCTCTGCCGTAAGGCGTCTTTTTCCGCTGTCAATTTTTGCACGGCATCCACATGGGCCTTGTTCGCATTGTCAAAATCACCCTGGAGTTTTGCGAGATTATCGCTCGTCACATTATTGGCATCGATGACATTCTTCAACCGGGCGGCCAATTGCTTGACGACCGGGACGAGTCCGATGATGTTGGGGTCGGTTAGATTGGGCTCCGGAATGTCGAGATATCCTTTCGCCACGTTCAGCGTGCTGAGAACTTCCGTGTCGGCATTGGCGACTTTCACTTCCGCCGAGATAGATTCTTCAGGGACTCCGCCGAGAACCAGGGAGACCGTATGATTGAGATGGCCGACCATCGTTCCAAGCCAGGTATCCCGTCCCGATTTGGCGCCGACAATGGCGCCGGTGGCCTGCTGTTCCCGTTCGCTGGCAAAATCACCGATGGTCCGTTCCGCATCCTCCAGTGATGTCCTGTGCTCTTCGGCCTTGACGTAATAGATCACGGCCACGGTCGTTGAGGCGATGAAAAGCCCGACAAAGGTTATTAGAGTGTAGAGCATAGCATTGCTTTGCTTTCTCCGGCGTGCTGGCATAATAACAACTCCTAAGAACTATTGAAAAATCACCCTTCAAAGCTTGTTTAGATAGTATATTATCGCCGGAATAGACATTAAAGTCAACAAAAAAACCGGGGATGAAGCGTTTTTGCATTATATTAGACATTTGAATGCACGTCGATATGGATTTTGGCTGTCGCGCCCGATGAAAACCGGCCTCAAAGGGTTTCTAAAAGGGCTGGTAGCTGCCTGATATCGTGGATTACATAGGTGGCCGCAGCGACGGATTCAGTTGCGACCGATTTGTGTAAGCGGGCGGGGCGGATCAATTGAACGCTCGAAAATTCCAGCCTGTTCGGCGCGATAAAATCCTTTTTTTCATTATCGCCGACATAAACCATACGAGCCGGTATCTCATTTAGACTTTGGATGATTTTCTCAAAACCGACGGGACACGGTTTCCAGCACTCCCGACCAAGCTGTTCGGTATAGACGATGATCCGGAAGAACGTCTCGATTCCAAGGGCTTGCACTTTAAGTTGCTGAGCCGGGAGGAATCCATCGGTGAGCAGGGCCAGCGTATAGTTTGCCTTTAGTTCATTAAGAACTTCCCGGCTGTCGGTGGGCAGTGTGATTTTCGGGATATGATTGCGATAGACGCCGACCAGTTCTTGAATTCGCTCTTCATTATAGTCAATTCTAAGCGCATCAAGGGCACAATTGAATGTATTCGTTCGATTTCCGGCCGTGAACTGATCCCGGAGAGCGGCATCAATAAGCCCGGCAGATGGGGTTCCGGATAACTCGGCAAGAAATTCAGAAACGGCGGTAAAACCGCTCTTGCAGTAGTCGATTTCATCGTAAAGGGTGTCGTCTAAATCAAAAATAACGGTCGTCACCATGCGCTGACCTCACGACTTGATACACTCAAAATATAACCGAAATCTTGTGTACGATAGCCCTAATCAGAATATAATACTACGATTATCGACAGATAGACCGAGTTTATTGAGAGCAGAATTCCATGGCCGAACAGAGATTACAGAAGGTTTTGGCCGCCGCGGGTATCGATTCGCGTCGAAATTGCGAAGAATTGATCCTCAGCGGCGTCGTGCGGGTCAACCGCAAGGTCGTCGATACGTTACCGGCCTTTGTCGATCCGGAGAAGGACGTCATCACCGTGCACGGCAGAAAAATTCAGGCGGCACGGAAGGTTTATTTCCTGCTCAACAAGCCCAAAGGCGTGATTTGCACGAATCGAGATCCTCAGGGCAGAAAAAAGGCGATAGACCTCGTTCAAACCCATGAGCGGATTTTCTGTGTCGGCAGACTTGATGCCGGGACGACAGGTATCATCATCCTTACGAATGACAGCGAGTTGGCTAACAGGCTTGCACATCCAAGGTATGAGCTGTCGAAAA
>Ga0272442_10007904_pt1 | contig 13649 bp, 8 predicted proteins | sample SSMForm2O_FD_200262 | JGI IMG/M metagenome (GOLD analysis project Ga0272442, IMG submission 200262) | Marine sediment archaeal communities from Little Sippewissett salt marsh, Falmouth, MA, United States - SSM-Form-2O | ecosystem: Environmental > Aquatic > Marine > Wetlands > Sediment ...
GAAAGATCTGGGAGCCGAGGGATTTTTCGACCAGTGGGGTACCCAAGCCGAGTTTGTCCCAGCCAATGCCATTGCTTTGCGAAAGATGCTCTTCCATCCTGCGTTGACAGAGAAAGCCAACGCTGAGGCGTTCGCAGTGGATCTAGCATCGAGTCACTATGGCCATTCAGCAGGAAGGCATGTGTTCGCTGCTTGGGAAGAGATAGAAAAGGCGCAGCAGCTTCAATCCGACCACACCTACTATTGGCACCATCTTAGACCCAATTGGGCCGGCGCGGTTCTGGACGAGGAAGTGGATCTCAACGCCTTGGAAACGGTGACATTGGCAGGTCTAGAACCGTCCAAAACCTATGGTGACATCGACTACTGTCCGCATAGCGGCAACGAGGTGAAAGCCGCGGAAGTCTTGGGAGAAGCCTTGGAAAAAGCAGCGGATCATTTCACGGCCGCGTCGGTTCACCTCCAGGCTGCCCTCGCCTCACTTGATCCTGACGTCAAGTCTTGTTACGAACATTGGTACCCGCCAAGGGAAGACAATTCGCGACACCGTCTCACACCGAAAGAAGCCCTGGAAAAACAGCTCGTGGCCGTCGAACTCCACGCGAAGAATCAAAGAAGAATGGCGGGTTTCTTTGCCCGCTACGCTGAGAGCAGAAAATGAAGGAACAACGCGCCATGCCATTTCACGGATCGAGCCTGAAGCATTATCCTGTCTCAGACAAGAAAAACTACAAGAACAAAATGCGTCTTCTCTTAGCGATCATCGCCGCGACCATGTTGTTATCGAATGAAGCCTCTTCAAAGCTTGTTGGCCAAGTGGAGAACTACCACGGTTCTCCCACGCTCTTCGTGAACGGTGCACCTGTCAGTCCCCTGATGTTTTTCGGACATGCAGTGGCAAACATGCCCACGAAGGTCAGTCTCACCACGGAGTGGAAGGAATACTGTGTCACCTTCGTGGCCCCTGAGGACAATCAGGGCAGAGCCGGCATGCATTTCAGGATGGGAGGTCCCGGTCAAGGCACGGTATGGGTGGACGATGTGCGCTTTTATCCTGGCCCCAAAACACGGGACCCCGAACTCAATTGGGCCAGACAAGGCGACTGGGAAGGGTCGAAGGAAGAGATCGCCAAGGATTGGACGCTCTTTCAGGCCGACTACGCCGGGGCCCAGGCTGAATGGGATTTGGACGGCTCCACCTGTGTACGCGGAAAGCAAAGCCTGCGTGTTGAAGTGAAAAATGGGGGACGGGACAGGATGCATCTTCACTTCCACCAGACAGGGCTCTCTGTCGAGAAAGGAAAAAAATACACCTATTCGCTATGGATGAAAGCGGATAAGCCCAGAACCGTGGATTTCATGGCTCTCAGAATCGGCGAGCCATGGACCCTCTACGGGGGTCAAAACCCCCACTACGCGCAACAGGTCCAACTAGCGAAACCGGTAGGCATTCACCTCTATTCCTTTACGATGCCCATGCCCTGGCCTCGTCCCGGGGAGAAGAGAGATTTTAGCGGTGTGGACAAGGCCATCCAACTCGCCCTGGAGGAAGATCCTGAGGGACTCTTCCTGCCGCGCTTCGGCATGGGACCTCCGGGCTGGTGGCTTCAGGAACATCCTGAGGAACGAATGCTTTTCGAGGATGGAAGGACAGAAGGCTGGTCCATGGCGTCTCAGCTGTGGATCGAAGAAATGGAGGAACATCTTAGAGCGCTGGTCCGGTACTGCGAGGACCACTATCAAGACCACATGCTCGGATATCATCCCTGCGGACAACATACAGGGGAATGGTTTTACTACAGGTCTTGGGAACCTGTGCTCAGCGACTTCTCGAAAGCCATGGATCACGGGTTTTCTCGATGGTGCCAGGAAAAATACTGCGATAGGGAAGCCTTGCGGAAGGCCTGGAACGAGGGGGGCCTCGAATTTGAGGAAATCCGCGTACCCACTGCCGAAGAGCAGCGAACGACAACGCTCGGCTTCTTCAGGGATCCCAGTCTCGAAGCAAAGGTCATCGACTTTTTCGAATACAAACAAGTCGCCATGGAACGTCCCCTCGAACGCATGGCTCGCGTAATCAAGGAAGAGACAGGCGGCGAGAAGCTGGTCTGCCTCTTCTATGGGTATACCTTCGACATGCACGGCATCCCCATGGGACCCCAGACAAGCGGCCACCTGGCCATGGGGGACATAGTTCGCTCCCCGGATGTGGACATCCTATGCTCTCCCATCTCCTACGGGGACCGACACCTGGGCGGCTCGGGTTCCTTTATGGTTGCCGTAGATACCGTGAGAAACGCTGGCAAACTCTGGCTCAACGAGGACGACACAAGAACCTATCTCACCCCGGAGGAGGCAGGATTCGGGCGGGTGGATACACCTCAACACACCCTGTGGGTTCACGAAAGAAATTTCGCGCAGCTCTGGCCGCGAAGGCTGGCCTGTTGGTATATGGATCTCCCCAATCAAGGATGGCTCAACGGCGCCGACATCTGGGAAAACATCGGCGTCATGCACCGCTATTACCAGACGCGAATCCAGGAGCCCAGCCTGTGGCATCCTGAGGTCGCGATGATCGTGGATGAACAGAGTCCTTTCTACACACAATGCTCCCGTTCCCTTCACGTGCCTCTGGTCTGCCAGATGCGAAAGGAGTGTTTCCGCATGGGCGCGCCCTTTGGCATCTATTTGCTGAGCGACCTTGTGGCAGGACGCGTCCCAGAAAGCAAGGTCTACCTCTTCTCCAATGCGTTTCATTTGGACAGAAAACAAAGAAGAGTTGTCAGGAAGGCGACCCAGGGAAAGACCGCCCTTTGGCTCTACGGCGCGGGTTATCTCAAGGAAGACGCTTCCGCAAGAAACGTCTCCCGGCTCACAGGTATCGAGATGGCGTTGGGCTCTCCCCAACCCGGCCAGGTATTCCTGTCGAAAGCATCTTCAGCCCTCTTGGCCGGACTTCCTGACAGAATGGGGAATGATACCCGACTCGATCCCCTCTTCACGGTGAAGGATAAAGAAGCGGAGATCCTTGGCAGCTACGGGGACGGAAGCCCTGGACTCGCTCTCAAGCTGCGAAAAGGAGGACTCTCCCTCTATGCTGGGGTCCTTCAATGTCCCGCCCAGCTCCTTCGAAATCTGCTCAAGGCATCCGACGTACATCTCTATCTGGACTCGGACGATGTCGTTCTGACTGACGGGGAGTTCCTTTGCGTGGTGGCGTGTGACGCTGGAAGAAAGACTCTTTCTTTCCCTGGTACCGTCGATGTTTTTTCAGCCTTCAGCGAAGAACTCATCGCCACGGCTATAAACCACCTGGAACTCGACCTGCAAAAGGGGGAGTCCCGCACCTACCTGTTGCGGCCTTAGCCTATCCGCTACAGGGAGAAGCTAAGGCTTGTTTCGCAAAGCCTAAAGCCGCAACCGGGCCGACTCTCGAAATGTTTGTCTGGGGCAGGGCGGGCGGGTCTTCCCCTTGGTGTTTGTCAACAAGCCGATGAGGTGGGAGAGGAGTACGGATTTTTGTCTTGGCGGGTTCGGGGACGCCTCGACTACCGAGCGACAGCTCGGTTCATCGGGGCGTTACCGCCCGCGCAGGCTCGTATGGCGGCCTTTCTAACGAGCCGAGCATGAGGCAAGACAAAGATCCGTACTCCTCTTCCACGGCATGGCCGCTCAGCCGAGGGGAAGGCCTGAACCGCCTCGCCCCAAGAGAACTCACCCAGGCCCCGGTTGCGCCCTTAGCCTATCCGCTACAAGTCAGTAGGCGACAACGAGGGTCTCGTGAATGTCTTCGATCAAGGCTTCGATATGCTTCCCGCGACAGTTCACCTCTGTCGATGGATTGAGGGTTTCCACCTTCTTCGGGGAGTCCGAAAGACGAAGGGAGACCTTGAACATCGGTGCATCCTCGATGAGCCCTGGAATGACGTAGGGCCTGTTGTGGCTGGGGATTGTTCTGGGAGGTTGATTGCAGGCAATAAAATGAATGCGAAGGAGCCTTGCGTCCGGATCGTCCGTCACCACGGCCTCCACACTGCTGGGCGCCTCGATCGCGACCCGAGGCTCGGGACAAAGCAACCGGAAGGCGTTTCGAAACAAGGTCCGCGCTTCCACGATAGCATGCTCGCTGGCGGTGGAAACGCACGGAGAAGAGGAGACCGTGAGGACCGTTCCCTTTCCCACGCGGTTCAGAAGGACGGCCGGGCCCACAGAACGCTCCGCGCTCATCGGCCAGCCAGACGTGTCTTCTCCCCGCATCTGTCGGGACGTCCTGTACGGAGCCATGAGCTCGCCTGCCTCTTGGGCCGTGGTCGCCACGTACTCTGTGGCAGGCCCTTTCACCAGGAACGGCCAATTCTCTCTAAGATCCTCGTTGAGCCCCTGAAGGTCGCCTTTCCCCAGCCGCACCCAGTTATCCTGTGAGTCCAGCCTGCCGCGCACGTTTCCCCCGACCAGATCGGACAACACGAACGCCTCAAGAGGCCGTCCCAATCGGTCGAACTGTCCCGTCTGCCCCGTGATCAGAAGCGTGCCCCCTTCTTTGACATAGCTGGCAAACAAAGCGACTTCCCTGTTGGAAAGGATCCCTGCATTGGGAAGACAAAGCACGGGAAACCTTTTCAATCCCTCCAAAGTCGCGTTTTCATCCAGGACTACGCCGAATTGAAGATGTTCCATGGCGCAGACGCGATGTGCGCCCAAGAAGGATTCAAAATATCGGAACGGTTCTTCGCGTCCCTTCCAATCCCGGGTTCGGCTGCTGAAGTAAAGTCCCATGTCATAGACGGGCGCCTGCCCGAAATGGTCCCGTTTCCTCTTGCCCTCGGCAAAGGCTTTGCCGATCCGCTCGTAGGCCACAGGATCAAGCCACCCGTCGAATCCTGTCTTGTCCACCATCGTCACGAAGGCTCCGCGGGCAAGCAACAGGAGCAGTTCCCATCGGATGTCGTTTAACGGCCTGGTCGTCTGGTCGTGATACATCCTCACCCCACGCTGAATGGCGATCTGAAAGGGGAGTCCCGGGGTCGCGGCACGATAGAATTCGGCGTTGAGTCCCACCCCCAAGGCGCTGAAGGCCCACTTGCCTGTCTCTCCTGTGACAAAGTCCGAATTGTCTGCATGCTGTACCGGACGCTGTCCCACCTCAAAGGAAAACGGCGGATTGCCATGATAGTTAAAATCCACAGTCGCCTCCGGGTTCACCGACCGGATATGACCGGCGAGCCGTCTCTCGAACTGCTCGCTGGTCTGATACCTAAACGCCAGCATCTCGTCCCATGCTTCGTCCCACGTCGCCCCAGCCGGCATGTCATGTCCATATTGGCCTTGAAATTGATCTTGGCATGCCTGACACCAGCACCCGTAGGGCGAACCAAATCCTTGATCCAGCATGTCCACGTGAAGTCCGTCCACACCATAGGCGAGCAATTCGGACACGATCTTCTTCATGGCTTCAAGGTATCCGGAGTTGTAGCAGAAACGGCCGATGGGTTGCCCGTCCTGTCCCTTCATTTCCCATTCAGGATGGGCCTTGAGGAAGAGTCCCCCTTGCTGAACCACGCAATAGGCGATCAAAGGAAGTCGGCATTTCTTGGCCTCCTCCACCGCCTCACGAAGCGGATCCCGGTCGCCAAGTCCCGGAGCTTTGGGAAGAATCTCGGAGTCATAGTAAGCAAAGTCCCCGTCCCGCGCCCAGATCACGAGGTATTCGGAGTTCGCATCCTTGGCCTTCCGAACGATCTCTCGTCCGTCCCACCGCGAACAGTATCGGACGTCTTCAGGATCACTGTTACCAAACTGGGCCCCTGTGGGACCGACCTCCATACCAACGATATGGCGTTGAAACCAGGGACCGTTACTCGCGGAGAGGGGACTGGAGAGAATCATCGCAAGAACCCCATTTCTACACAGTCTCAAAAGTCGTTGGTATTTCTGAAATGGAAACATGGATGCCCACTATCATAGCTCGTTCCTGTTGGGAAAGGAGCTGAACGGCGTAGCGGGGCGAACTCAACGCATGGGCAGGTAAGCAACGCGGCAGCACATGCCGAGACAGCTCCGCCTATAAGTCGCTAGCGGACGGGCAAAAGCTTGAGTCCTTTTTTCGCCAACCCTTTGTCAAAGGAGTACACTGTGTTGACGTTCTGATCCTTGGACCACGCCAAGAGATAGGCATCCACCAAGTCCATCTCCTTCTCTATCAGGATGCTGAAGCAGCGTTGCAACACGTCCCTCTCCGGGAGGATAAACCCTTTCAACGAAACCATCTCTTTGAGTTGTGTCGCCGCTTCAGGCACAGGAACCTCGTAGTAGCTGGTCAAAACGAAAAAGGCTTGAAAAACGACCAAAGCAGGCAAATAAACGCGCACTTCCCCTTTCTCGACCTTGGAGAAGAAGCCGAAGACTTCCCGGAACTTCGCATCAACATGTTCCGGATCCTCAACCAAGAAACGGATGATCACATTCGTGTCGACTGCGCTAGCCTTCACGGCTCATCCCATTCCTGAAGACATTTCCCATCTGCTTTTTGGTGGGAAAGGTTTTTTTCTGTCCATATCGAGACAGTGACCCGGCGATTTTCTCGGATTTGAGGGCCTCAGGCTTCTTGAGTTCGATGCATCCTCTCTCTTCATCGATCGTGATCTCAACGTAATCGCCGGGCACTATCTCAAACTTCCTACGAAGTTTCACAGGAATGACAACCTGTCCCTTATTAAATACCTTTGCCAACATGTGACTTCTCCCGTTGCTTCTCTCAGGCAGAAAGTTATACCAATAAGTATAACTTTTTGCCTCGATTCATGTCCACCACTGTAAACGGCCCTCACGAAATAGGCGAGCCCACACCTCAGCCTGGTGTTGCGAGCTAGTTTCTGTTGCGGAAAGGGGCCATTTGGCCCAATGTCGGATGGGTGGAGAAACCTGCCTTGGCTCATTAGCTCCTTCGTCGCCCCTTCGTGTCTCAGCGCGTTTGAATGTCTATATACGCGCTTCCGAGGGCGGGAACGGCCCGAGGAGCCGAGCTTTCGCTCGGCAATCGGACCCTTCCCGAACCCGCCAAGCCAGCTCTCTTCACCCATTGGACAGCCGCATAGACGCTTTCCGCAACAGGTACGAGCTAGGTATTCTTGATGGCCGTCTGGTAGATGCGATCCATTTCCGCCTGTTGCTCAGGCGACAAGGAATACCTTCTCTCAGCGATCACGCCCTCGACCCGTCGGCTTGCCTCTTCAATGAGCTTGGGCCTCCCCGCTTCCCGCCATTGTCCCAAATTCATGCCAAGGAAAAGATCCTGCTCGATGACCCAGTCCCTGAAGCCTGTCAAGGATTCCTCTTGCTCGAGAAATTGCCCTGCCTGCAGTCCGTCCCGCAAAACGGCCAACGACTGTTCTACGCCGTCCCGCCAGGAAACGCCCTGAACGAGCCATTCCACGCTCTTCAAGATGTCCCTGTCGATCACCACAATTTCAGGGCTAAAGACCTCGTCGTGGGAGAGCTGTCCCGACCCGCTGAAGCGTCTGGCGCCCTGAAGCGCCTGCAAGATTCCTGAGAGAACGTGGTCATGGACAGCCTGAGCGTCTGGCCATCGAGCCAAAGAAAGAAATGCGCCGCCCCGAGGGTCACGTCCCGTCACATATACATAGAGCCGCCTCGTCACCGCGTCCATGAGAACGTACTGAGGCGAGCCCACAGCATAGTTTCCGAAACGAAGATCAAAGGGATCGGAACGCAATCCCGGCAGAATCAACTGACCGAAACAGAAGCGTATGAAAAGCGATGCGGCGATGCATTCCGCCAAGTGGGATCGGACCACGTCAGAGGAAATCGTTAGCCTGTCCTTGGCTGCCTGAATCCCTTCCTGAGAGGCGAGCAGGTCCAATGCCCCTCGCGAGCGACACAGGATGCCATCCTCGCTCAGGAGGCGCTCTGCACAGCAAAGCGCTTTTTCGCAGTCCTCTTCTCTGAAATCAACGTCCAGCGTGAACGTGAGATGCTTCATGGATTTTCCAGCTTTCTGGGCACCCATCGTCCTTAAAGATCAGGACCTCGGCTACCTGTTGCGAAAAGCCAACCTGCAAGTCTCCCCTCGAGAGCCTGAGACTTTGCAGTAATCAACAGCGCCCTGCGAACGAAGCGAATGAAGGATCTTTAAAGCATGCGATGATATATACTACATGCATGAACATGAAAAACACCAACATTGAAGCATCCATTATTGAACGATACAGACAAGGTAAGATCGCGCTGCGTGAGGCGGCTAAGCGACTGAAGTTGAGACAGATCGAGGCGATGGCCCTGCTTCTCATCGGCGCTCTAAGCGTCGCTCCTGCGAAAGGCGATAAATCGATGACACTGGATCCGACAACCATGCTTTGGTATGACAGTCCCGGAACCGAATTCTGCCACGCCTTACCCCTGGGCAACGGCCGAATGGGATTCACGGTATTCGGCGGCGCAGACGAGGAACAAATCGTTCTGAACGAGGAATCGGTCTGGTCCGGATCTTCGTTCGACGACAATCGTCCTGATGCCCACCAAAATCTCCCTGAAATCCGAAGACTTCTTCTGGAGGGCAAGAACACTGAAGCCGAAACGCTCGTCAATCGCACCTTCACCTGCAAAGGACAAGGATCAGGACATGGAAACGGGGCCAACGTGCCTTTCGGTTGCTACCAGACCCTGGGAACCCTTCGGCTGAAGTTCGAAGGCTTGGAAGGCGACATCGTTGACTACAGGCGCAGTTTGGATTTGGCACAAGCGATCTCCACGGTCGAATATTCCAAGGGAGACGTCAAGCAAACGCGGGAAGCCTTCGTGAGCGCGCCGCACCAGGTGGGGGTCATCCGCTGCAGCTCAGACAAGAAAAACGCCCTGACCGTGGAAATCTCCATGGACAGGCCGGAACGCTTCTCGACCTTAGTCCAAGACGGCGACCTACTGATGACAGGCACGCTCACCAATGGACAGGGAGGGGAAGGTGTTAGCTATGCGGCGCGTCTTCGCGTCCGCAACCAAGGCGGCAGAGTCACGGCTGGCGACACCTCGCTCAAGATTAAAGACGCTGATGCGATCGTTCTTCTCTTTGACGCGGAAACCGACTACGCAGGGAACGTCCCCCGGGAACGCAAAGTCAAAGATCCTGTCACCAAGACAGAGCAAGTGCTGGACGCGGCGGCAGGCGTATCCTACGAAGCCTTACGCGCGGCTCATATCGAGGAACATAGGAAGTGGTTCGGCCGCGTTTCAATTCGGCTCGATGACGGGCAAAAGGGGAGCCAAGAGTGTGGGACGCAAACCACGGACAGGCGACTCGTCGCCATTAAAAAAGGCGCATCCGACCCGGCCATGGCCGCGCTGTACTTCAACTACGGACGCTACCTCTTGATCGGCTCGTCTCGTCCGGGCACCTTGCCCGCCAATCTGCAAGGGATCTGGGCGGAAGGGATTCAGACGCCATGGAACTGCGACTGGCATTTGGACATCAACGTGCAGATGAACTACTGGCCTGCCGAACAGGCCGGTTTAAGCGAATGCCATGGTCCCATGCTTCACCTCATTGAGTCGCTTCAGTCCCCTGGCCGAAAGACAGCTCAAGCCTACTATGATGCGGATGGGTGGGTGGCTCATGTGATTACCAACCCTTGGGGATTCACCGCCCCGGGAGAATCGGCATCCTGGGGGTCCACGGTGAGCGGTTCGGCTTGGCTCTGCGAGCACCTCTGGGAACACTACGCGTTCACAGGGGAAAGAGACTACCTGTCGTGGGCGTATCCGATTCTGAAAAGGTCGGCCGTGTTTTATCTGGACATGTTGATCGAGGAACCAAAGCATGGGTGGCTGGTGACCGCGCCCTCAAATTCGCCTGAGAACGCCTTCATCACTCCCGGGGGACAAAGAGTGCATACGTGCATGGGGCCCACTATGGATATGCAGCTTCTTCGGGAGTTGTTCGAACACTGCATCCAGGCGGCGACAATCTTGGCACAAGATGAAACGTTTTGTGAAAAACTTGCCGAGACGCACAAGCGCCTGGCGCCCAACCAGATCGGACCTGACGGACGACTCCAAGAATGGCTGGAACCCTATGGCGAAGCGGAACCTCATCACCGTCATGTGAGTCCCCTCTACGGACTCCATCCCTACGACGAAATCTCGGTGGACAAGACGCCCGAGCTGGCCGAGGCCTGCCGCAAACTCCTGGAAAGCCGAGGCGACGCGGCCACAGGATGGTCGTTGGCCTGGAAAATGAATCTCTGGTCCAGACTGCGGGACGGCAACAGAGCGGAGAAGCTTTTCCGAGATCTGCTGAATCCCACGGGGAGCATGGGCTTCAACTACACTGGAGGCGGATCCGGTTCCTACGCCAACCTCTTCTGCGCCCATCCACCCTTCCAGATCGACGGCAACTTCGGCGGCGCTGCAGGCATCGCGGAGATGCTTCTTCAGTCCCGCTGGTCAGGCGACCCCAATGACCCGCTCGAACTCTTCTTGCTCCCAGCCCTACCCGATGCCTGGCCTCAAGGCGAAGTCGCGGGACTTCGCGCCCGGGGCGGTTGCGGAGTGGACATGCTGTGGAAGAAGGGGAAGCTGCAAAGCGCGCGCCTTCTGCCGAATCGGGACGGTCAAGCCCGACTCAGCTACGCAGGAAAGACGGTGGTCGTTGATCTGAAGGAGGGGGAAGAGAGGGTGGTAGACCAGCGTTCGTTCCGTCCGCCGGCGTGAAGATCGCCGACATGGATGCCATGGACTACATCGAACAAAGGGCCAAACGAGGAAGTAGCGTGAGGGGAATAACACCTGAATCTCAGCAGCCCATCTCCTGCTCCGCGCCGAAGCATGAGATCGTTACTGAAAGTCAGCCTTGCGGTTTTCGCCTGAATACGTAGATTACGACAGCAACGAAAACGGTCCCAAAATAGCAACACTAGCCCAGCAGGGCGGTTCATTCCATATGAGTGCTGCCACCATCCCACCGCCAAGCCCGATCAATATTGGTACACCCAGCACATAGAAGGCAAACTCTTTGGAGGTCATCTGATCTACGAAAGACCACATTCACCCAACCCTAACACACTGTGATATGAAGTTCTATTGACAAGACAGAAAAGAAGCCCGTCATACGTTGCTGTGGCATTCATTGGCCTGAGTTGGATGAGGACATCAGTGCAGCTGGCCTGTTGGCCGGGAAACGTTCGGGGGAAAGCCAGGACTCATTAGAGCGTTGTCTCCAGGCCAGACGCCCGACATCCAAAGAATAATCTCTTCACGTACGCGACGAAGTCTCGGAAAGATGGGCCACCTCTTCGATTCTGGCCGTGGCCTGATCATCAAATAGCTGTTTTCCACAGTGGCTGCGCTCATAGTGCAAGAGCCTCGGAACGACCAAGCCGTCGTCGAATCGCGCTGTCTTCCTCACCGGGGACATCGCACGCTAGCCACAAATGGGAAAAGTCCAGACCTTCTTTGGGGATTTTGCGTCAGACCTCCTTGGAGCGTTTCGACGAGATGAGGAGATAGAACGCCTTCTACCCTCCCAAGGCACACACCTCAACGTCATCCCTTCCCTCCCCTGCTATACTTGCCTTACCCCAAGAAAGGAAAGCAAACGATGTGGATCCCTATGGTGTTGACCGCGACCTCAGCCGTGTCAGCGACCCCGGCGACGGCAACAACCGCAGCCCTATCCGTGAACCGGGCGTCGCAACCGGCCCGTCCCGGGGACCGCATGCTCGTCACGGCAGGCAACGACGTGGGCTGGCAGGTCATAAGCCCTGAAGAGGCAATGAAGACCTTCAAGGAGAAGGGAGCGCTTCGCTGCGGACCGGACAAGGCGCGGGCGCACTGGGAAGCGCACGGACCGCTGTACGCGAAGCATGGGGTCACCGCATTTGAGCCGTACGTCAAATGGATGCTGATGGAGCCGGAGAAAGGGGTCTGGGACCCCTCCTTCTATGACGCGGAACTGGCGCTCTTCAAGGAGCATGGCCTGAAGTGGGTCCCCTTCCTGATCGCCGGTCCCGCCTATGCCACGCCGCCCTGGTTCAAGGAGTCCGATGAGTCGGTCTTTGCCGTGGATTTGGCCACAGGAGATGTCTCGCGGGACCAGTCGATCTGGAACCCGCATCTCAAGCCGAGGGTGCGCGCCTGGCTTCAACGCTTCTTCGATCATTACGACCACGACCAGATACAGGCGGCTCTCTTGGGCGTGAGCGGGGTCTTCGGGGAATCAATCTACACGGCAGGGGGAAACGTCTGGACGCAGATCTGGGACGGCAAATACCCGCAGCATTTGGGATGGTGGTGCGGGGACGAGCACGCCGAGGCCGACTTCAGGCGGAAGATGCAGAAAAAGTACGGCAAAATCGGACGGCTCAACAGGGCTTGGGACGCCGACTACAGGTCGTTTGAAGAGGTGAAGCCGTTCATACCGAAGGGAAGCAGGTCCCGTCGCTCCCGCTTGGACTTTGTCCGCTGGTACATGGGGTCCATGACCGACTTCGCGGAATGGTGGGTGGCGACGAGCCGCGAGCTCGCGCCCACGGTGCCCATTCTCCTTTGCACGGGCGGAAGCGCCCAGGCGGAACTGGGAGCGGACATGTCCGCCCAAAGCAAAATGGTGTCCAAGCATGGCGCAGGCATCCGAATCACCAACGAAGCATCCAACTACACCACGAACTTCGCCATCACCAGGATGGTGGGAAGCGCATGTCTACACTACGACACCTACTTTGGGTACGAGCCTGCGGGCGCTGTGGACGAGAATGGAATCGTGGCCAGGGTCTACAACGCTGCCGCGTCCGGCGCCTGGGAGCTCTTTCATTACGACAATCCGCCCCAAGGGGAAAGAGGAATGCGCTACGTGGCGAATCTCAACTTTCTCGAGCTGAGGAAACCGATCGTGCCTGTCGGATTTTTCTGGTCCCGCGTCTCCGTGGATCTCAAGGAAGCGCAGGGACTCTACCCCGCGTGCGCGAAGCTGCGGGACGTTTCGGACCTGGCGTTTGTGGATGAACTTCTCATCCAAGATGGAGCGCTGGATAAGCTCTGGGTCTTGGTCTGGCCCACAGGACGCGTCACTGAGAAAGAGACAGCGGAACGGATCGAAGACGCGGTGCGTAAGGGATTGGTCCTCTTGGTACCCGAGGACTGGAACCCGATCAGTCCAGAGGAAAGGGCTCTCTTCCCTTCTGGCGTCAGAGAGGGCTCCCTGGACAAGGGCACTGTCGTTCATGCGGAAAGCCCGAGTCCCCAAAGCCTGGCGGCGTCCTTGAGAGAAATCCTTCGAAACGAGGCCTATGATCTTCCTGAGGACGCTTCGCTTCACGCACTGGCCGAGGACCTCGACGGTGTTTTCCAGACGGTAACGAAGACCGACTTCCTCTTCCTCAACCACACCGATGTTGCGCACATCCTGGATTCGCCGTGGGGCCCAATCGATCTCCCACCACAAGGAATAGCGTCGCTCCCCATGAAATAGAGCCTGCTCCTTCCTTGTCATCCTATATATGGTATAGTAAGAAATCTCACCCCAAGGGAAAGGCCTCTTTGCGGCTGTCGTGCAAAGGAGGGATAGTATGGCTGGTGCCTTGCAGACGGTTCAATGTTGGCATCCTCATGATTTTGCCTTTACATCCACCACTGAATACAGC
>Ga0272442_10007906_pt1 | contig 13645 bp, 9 predicted proteins | sample SSMForm2O_FD_200262 | JGI IMG/M metagenome (GOLD analysis project Ga0272442, IMG submission 200262) | Marine sediment archaeal communities from Little Sippewissett salt marsh, Falmouth, MA, United States - SSM-Form-2O | ecosystem: Environmental > Aquatic > Marine > Wetlands > Sediment ...
TTCCCAAAGCGGAATAGAACTGGTCAGCCGGGATGAGCTTGACGCGATCATGCAGGAAAAACAACTCGCCCTGAGCGGGCTGGTGGAAGAAAAGTCGGATCTGCGGGAACTGGGCGGCCTGAGCGGAGCGGATTTTCTCATTCGGGGGGAATATGTACATCTCGGAGATGACCTCCTGTTCATCGTCAAGCTTATTTCGGTGGATGATGGTGAGGTCACCGTCCTCAGGGAAAGGGGAACGGACGAAAACACGGTGCACAGAATTTCACAGGAGTTAGTGAAAATACTCACCGGATCGGCCCCCGAACTTACCTCCGAGGACGGCAGCCGTTCGATAATAAGTTTGAAGAACGAGAGACCGGGCACGCTGGCCCTTTTTTCCCCGCTGATCGACGCGGAAATTTTCCTAGACGACCAGTTCGTCGGATATACTACCGGGGATTCCACCCGGCCTTTTATCATAGAGCAGGTTCGGCCAGGTCCTCATACGGTGAGGACCCATCTGACCCGTGATTTCGGGGTAATCGACCTGCCCGAGATACGGTTCAGGGACTGGGAGGTCCGGGTCAACGTTCGACCTGATCAGCGCTCGGTGGCCCGTGATCAGAGCCGGCATTTCAATTCATTTCTCTACGACATGCAGTGGATCCTGCGCGAGGAGGTCTCCTTTGAAGAACTTTCGGAATTTTCTTCCTTCGAGCGGACACAGGGCTTCGAATTTACCGGCCGGGATGGTGAAACACGCGGCGGCAGGCTGAAGATAGCCTTTTCCGGTCCGGCGGCGGTACAATTCACCCTGGAATACGGGGACACCGTCGAAACATTAAGCCTCCCCCTTCCTCAGGAACCGGGCAGCAGCAGGGAAACTATAACCCTTCAGCAGGTAGAGCTTGAAACGGAGATTGAATACCGCTACGGGGATTGGGACCTTTCATACTCTCTCACCCGCACCGATGTCTACCAGGGAATGCACAGGGAAGAATACAGGGACTGATACTTTCATCCTCAGCTTGACCCGTACCCCGTGAAAGCATACTTTTAATACAATCACTCCCTGATCTTTTTCAGAAGGAGGAGATACTGTGAAACTTCATGAAAATATCAATCAGGTAATAGGCAACACTCCGCTCGTGAGACTGCGGCGCGTTACCTCGGAAATAGATGCCGTAATAGCAGTAAAACTTGAGTATATGAATCCGGCAGGTTCGGTAAAGGACCGGCCGGCACTATCGATGATAGAAGCCGCCGAAAAAGAAGGGTTGATCGGCCGCGACACCGTCATTATCGAACCTACCTCCGGGAATACAGGCATAGGACTGGCACAGGTCTGCGCTGTAAAAGGCTATCCTCTGATTATTGTCATGCCTGACAGCATGTCCATCGAACGGAGAAAGATCATCCGGGCTTACGGCGCCAGGCTCGAGCTGACACCAGCGGCCCGGGGGATGAAAGGCTCGATTCAGCGCGCCGGTGAAATCGCCGCCGAACATCCCGGAAGCTTTATTCCGAGCCAGTTTACAAATCCGGCAAATCCCGCCGCCCACCGTACCGCCACAGCCGAAGAGATATGGAATGATACCGACGGGAGAGTTGCGGCGCTTGTTGCGGGAGTCGGCACGGGAGGGACTATCACGGGGACCGCCGCGGGTCTCAGGGAAAAAAATCCCGAAATCAGAATTTTCGCGGTGGAACCGGCAGCTTCGCCTGTTCTTTCGGGCGGTGTTCCGGGACCGCACGAAATAATGGGCATCGGAGCGGGTTTCATTCCCGATGTGCTGGAAACGGATCTTTTTGACGAGGTCATCACGGTTGCAAATGAAGAAGCCTTCGAGATGGCCCGGCGGCTGCCCCGCGAGGAAGGCATATTCTGCGGGATATCCTCCGGCGCCGCGGTATCAGCGGCACTGAAAATCGGCGGACGGCCTGAATTCAAGGACCGGCTGATTGTTACAATTCTGCCATCCTGCGGAGAGCGGTATCTTTCGACACCGCTGTTCGATCTGAAAAAGTAACGGGAGGAACGCGCATGGCTGAGACGGATATTCCAAAAGATTTTCTCACGGGAAATTTCATTGAAGAAATTGCCAGAAAGATGTCCACCAGCGAGGTCCTGGGCAGTATCTATCACCAGGGATTTGAACAGGTCCCGATGCCTTCCGTTCACCTGCTGGCGGAAATTGTTGAGCATCTGCGGACCGTACTCTTTCCGGGTTATTTCGGTGATCCGGGAATAAAGGACCGGCTGCTTCACTATCACCTGGGCAGCATTCTTGACGATGTGTATCACCAGCTCAGCGAGCAGATTCGGCGGGGATACTGTTTTGAATGCAATCACCGGAATACCGGAGTCTGCGAAGACTGCCAGGTAAAGGGAGATGACACCGCGCAGCACCTCATCGAAAGACTGCCATTGATCCGGCACCTGCTCTCAACCGACGCCCTGGCAGCCTATGAGGGGGACCCCGCGAGTATCAGTGTTGGTGAAACAATTTTTGCCTACCCCAGTCTTTCCGCCCTCACGTATTACCGTATCGCCCACGAGTTATACAATGAGAAGGTCCCCCTCATTCCCCGGATTATCACCGAGATCGCCCACTCCAAGACGGGTATCGATATTCATCCGGGGGCGCGGATCGGAGAACATTTTTTTATCGATCACGGTACAGGTGTAGTCATAGGTGAAACTACGGTAATCGGAAATAACGTTCGTCTTTATCAGGGAGTCACTCTCGGCGCCCGAAGCTTTCCTCTCGACAAAAACGGTAAACCGATCAAGGGCATTGACCGGCATCCGATCCTCGAAGACGACGTGATCATCTACTCCGGAGCGACCCTGCTCGGAAGAATACGGATCGGAAAAGGATCGACAATAGGAGGGAATGTCTGGCTCACCGAGGATGTTCCCCCTGATACCACTATCAGGGCCAGCTTCAGTAAATAGGATTCCAGACGGAACCTGATCACTTTTCCAATCCAGTCCCCGCTGTTATACTGTTCCTGTTATGAAAAAGAATGAAAAAAATCATTTTTCTCATTTCGGCAAGCGCCGTGCGCATAATGAATACGGCCAGTCATGGATACTGGCTGCCGCCCTGCTTGACGGCCCGCGCACAATAGAACAGTTTGAGGAGTATTACCGCATCATGGGGCGGCGCTTCGGCGTTTTCGTGGATGTTCTCCACCGCAGCCGGTCCGGAGCACGGGCCTCTGAAGATGTATCCAAACCGACAAAGATGCGTTCCAGCCTGGAAAGGGGACTCACCGTCGTCTTAAAGCTCGGGTGGATTACCCGGCAGGGCAATCTGTATTACCTGAGCGAAAAAGGCCGCGGGGAAGCCGAATTGATGCTGCGGGACCTTGAAAAGGGCGGCCGGATGCTGGAAAAAATGACACATCCCGAGACTGTCTCCAAAGTGACCCTGATAGTCCATTTTATTCTGGCTGCCATAAAACTGCCGGCGGCTCTGATTTCAGGAAGCGTGGGACTTCTCAACGATTCCCTCGATACCCTCATGGACGGCATCTCCAGTTTGTGTGTTTTTTTTGGAGTCCGCGCCGGCAGGGAACGGCTGGTCAGCTATGTGCTTCTGATTTTCATGACCCTCACCGGCGGCTACACTCTCTATGAAGCCGTGACCCGCTTCATCCACCCGGAGCCGCTCACTGCCGATTGGACAGCCTTTATCGCCGTTACGATTTCTGCTGTACTCTGTTCGCTTCTCTGGCTCTACCAGAAATACTCCGGCATCAAACACAGCTGTGTCCCTCTCATCGCTCAGTCAATTGACTCACGCAATCATATCATCGTGGCCGGAGGTGTCGCCGCGGGACTGATCGCGGCATGGTTCCAGTTCACCCTTCTCGACCAGATCGTTGGCATTGTGGTAGCAGCCCTGATCCTCAAAGCCGCCGCTGAGCTGCTTCTCGATCTGCTGCGCAGCAGTAATGACGACGAGATAGATCTGAGCAAGTACGGTTTCAGCAGGCTCGAAGCACAACGGCATCTGCAGATGGTCAGATGGTTTCTGTTTGAAATAGAAGAGGAACGGATCACTTCGAGGGAACAGATGCTCCGGGAAGCTAAAATAGCAAACGACTATAGTACTATCGCCTCCTTCAGGGCCCTGGGGATTGATTGTCAGGCCGACCAGGAGGAAAAACTGAACGCAGCCATCCTCGAAGTATTTGACCGCGGCTTTGTAAGGGAGATCCCTGTTCAAGGTGAAAACCCGCCGCGGGAAGCCGGAAAGGTTCTCCAGCTCACGGATACGGGGGAAGAAGAACTGAACCGGGCCCTCGCGAACGGCTGGAACTTCAGACAGGACGGCGTCCCCGGGTCTTCCCGGCTTTATCCCATACGTATACTCGGTTCCGTGCTGCGGTTTTTCTTCGCCGCCGCCCTGTTCACCGTACTATACTCGCTTATCCGCTGGATACTCGGCTATCTTCCGGACCTCGATGTCTGGGCCTCCGGCGCCTTTCCCGGGAAATTATTGAGGCTCGTGATGCCCGGTGCCGGCCCGGTGACAGGCAATCCGACGGTACTTTACCTCAAGGAAGTTCTTACACTCCGCAGCTATTCGGCGGGTCCGTTTTCAATCAGCGGGGCCCAGATTCTATGCTGCCTCATCGGGGTGTTTTTTACCGGCCGCGGACGGATGCTTATCCACAGGGGAAGACACCTGATCCACCACGCGAAGGAGGGAGGGATGGACCGCCCCGCCTATATCATCAGTGACGGCCTCTTCGCGAAGCGCCGGCACCCGATGTACGCGGGTATGCTGCTGATGAGCGCCGGTATCGGGATCGGCCTTCACTCGGTCTACACCCTCGCCTGGGCAGGTATAAGTATGCTGATCAGAATATTAAATGCCCGGTACGAGGAAAAACAGCTGGCCGGATGGTTCAGCGAAGAATATATCGCGTACAAAGAACGGGTAAAACGACGCCTGTTCCCGTGGTGGACATGGTGTTTGCTCGCGGTAGTCTACTGCGCCGCGTGGATTGGCCTTTAATCGGCCTTTAATCGGCCTTTAATCGGCCCTTAATCCCCGCGAAAGCAGTTTCAAAGAACGGATTTCTAATATCTTAAATCTTTCTAACACGCATCAACTGTGCTAAAGTATACAGATATCTGAATCTTTCACAGGAGATCAGCATGAATAGCAATTTCGCGCATCCCTCTCGTATTGATATTTCGACTTTGAGAAGCCCGGAACTGGCGGAGGCCGGCCGCAGAAAGATAGAATGGGCCGCAGCCCATATGCCCGTTCTCAACCGTATAAAAGAGGAAAACCGGGAGCTCCAGCCCCTGCGTGGCCATAAAGTGGCCGTCTGCCTCCATCTGGAGGCGAAAACCGCCTATATGGCAGCTGTTATCCGGGACCTTGGCGCTGAAGTCGTCATTTCCGGAAGCAATCCCCTATCCACTCAGGACGATGTCGCCGCCGGCCTGGCATCCATGGGTATCGAAGTTCACAGCTGGTACAACGCCACGCATGAAGAATACAATGGCTTTCTCGATAAGGTCCTGGACACGAAACCCGATCTCATCATCGATGACGGCGGAGACCTGGTGGCGAAACTGCATTCGGACCGACGGGAACTCCTGCCCCTGATAATCGGCGGAGCCGAAGAAACCACCACCGGTATCCACAGGTTGAGGGCCATGGAAAAGAGCGGTGAACTCGGCTTTCCCATGGTTGCGGTCAACGATGCTCTCTGCAAATATCTCTTCGACAACCGGTATGGAACAGGACAATCGGTCTGGGACGGTATCATGCGCACAACCAACCTGGTAGTCTGCGGCAAGACCGCTGTCGTGGCAGGCTACGGATGGTGCGGCAAAGGTGTCGCGAAAAGGGCCGCCGGACTCGGCGCGCGGGTAATCGTGTGCGAGATCGATCCCATCAAATCCACCGAAGCATGGATGGACGGCTTCGATGTGATGAAGCTCGAGGACGCCGCACCTCTTGGTGACTTTTTTGTGACAGTTACCGGCTGCAGCAACGTCATCCGGGCGGAGCATATCGCCAGGCTGAAGGACGGCGCGATCCTGACAAACGCCGGTCATTTTGATGTGGAAATAAGCAAACCTGACCTCTTAGCAATGTCGGAAAGCCAGGATACCGTCAGACACAATATAAAAAAATTCAGCATGAAGGACGGCCGCTCAGTCTACCTGATCGCGGAAGGCAGGCTGGTAAATCTCGCCGCGGGGGACGGGCATCCCGCGGAGATCATGGACATGACGTTCGCCCTGCAGGTCTCCTCCCTCCTCTTCCTGAACAGCGGGACAAAACTGGAGCCCAAAGTCTATTCGGTCCCCGAAGAAATTGACCGGCAGGTGGCGTCTTTGAAGCTGGCCTCACTGGGCATTGAGATAGATGAATTGACCAGCGATCAGCAGCACTATCTGAACAGCTGGCAGCAGGGCACATGAGGAGAAAAACTTGAAAAAAACGGATATCCTGGCATTCGGATTTCTCATAGCGGTGGCTGCTTTTTTCATTTATCCCGGCACATACAAGGTGTACGCTGAATGGTACGCGGCCTGTCCCGCCCTTCTGTCATTCATCAAGTTCGCGGTATTGGCTACCTTCGGTGAAATGCTCGTGGCCCGTTTACAGAAGGGAAGATACCTGCCCCCGCACTTCGGACTGGTCCCGAGGGCCGCGGTCTGGGGTGTGCTCGGCGTGGCTATATGGCTCGCCTTTGGTATTTTCTCCCGTGGTGTTACGGCGGCCCTCTTTCCCGGACTCAGCCATCCCGGTTTCGGTATGAAGCTGCTCAACGCCTTTTCCATTTCTTTTTTTATGAATATCATTTTCGCACCGGTAATGATGCTGAGCCATCATCTCACGGATATGTATATTGAGCGCAGTAACGGCCGTTTTCCCCTTTCTTCATTCCGCATGCAGCCCCTCCTCGAAAGCATAAACTGGAACAAAATGTGGGGTTTTGTGTTCAGGCGGACCATCCCCCTCTTCTGGATTCCGGCCCACACCATTACTTTTCTGCTTCCCGAAGAAATCAGGGTCCTCTTCGCGGTATTCCTTTCCATGGTACTGGGATTGCTGCTTACAGTGGATGTGATCCGGAAGGGATAGGCCGTGGATACTGGCGAGTATACGGGGCCTTCTAAAAATAATACAGTTTCTGCAGGTGACATATGAAGAGTAAGCCGAACAGATATCCGTATAAAGAGTCCTCTATCCTCGCCATGCGGACAGTCTTTCTCCTGGCCGCTCTCTTATGTTTGCTCCTCAGCTGCGGGATCCCCCAAAACACTGTGAAAATCGGCTTCGCCGGTCAGCTCAGCGGCCCGGGAGGAACTCCCAGCACGATTATAAGAAACGGAGCCATTCTCGCGGCGGAGAAGATCAATGCTCTCGGCGGTATAAACGGCAGGGAAGTAGAGCTCATCGTAAGAGACGACAGGGGCAGTGAGGAGACAGCCGTGGCCATCACCCGGGAACTCTATGAAAACGGAGTCTCCGCCATCATTGGCCATACCACCAGCAGTATGAGCGCCGCCTCCCTTGACTATATAAACGAAAAAGAACTCCTCATGCTCAGCCCATCTTCTTCCGCGGAGTACCTGATGAACCGGGATGATTACTTCTTCAGCATTTTCCCGGGCAACTCTCTTCTCGCCGAAACGTCCGCCGGATTCGCGTTCACAAAACTGGGACTCAGAAAGATCGGGGCTATCGTCGATACCTTCAATTCATTCTACACTGACAATTATTATCAGAATTTCAGGGAAAATTTTGAAGCCCGCGGAGGCACACTGACCGGTAGGATCAGCTACAACTCTACAACAAACCCTCACTTCGGCTTACTCTGTGATGAAATTTTGAAATCCGGACCTGACGGACTTTTTCTCGTTTCCGCGTCCCTGGATACTGCCATGATAATTCAGCAGCTCTACAAGCGAAATATGGATCTCCCGCTCATCGGTGTTGAATGGTCAGAAAACCAGGAATTGATTGAACAGGGAGGCCCGCTTGTGGAAAACCTGTATATCGCGAACCTTTACAGCACGGAAACCTCGAGTGAAGACTACCGGCAATTTACCAGGGATTATAAAAAGCGGTTCAACGCCGCCCCCAGCTGGGGAGCAGCCATGGGATATGAAGCATTCATGGTCATCTCCCAGGCCCTTTCTCTGCAGGAGAAAAACCAGCCCCTGAAGGATGTCCTTCTCAGTACTGCTTTCAGGGGGCTGCAGGAGGATATATCATTCGACTCGAACGGTGATGTGAACAGAAAGATCAATATTCATACGATAAGAAACAAGAGCTTTATAAGCATAGACAATTAAAGGTAAGGGGATATGAAACAAGACAGAAGCATTCGCCGGGTCCTTTTTCTGCATTTTTCCTCCGCCTCACTCATCCCTCTGCTGGTTCTGCTCATCACCATGACGCTTCTACTGAATCAAAATCTCCGTTCCACTACCGTTGAGTCAAATCAGATTATCGCCGAGTCCATAACCTGGGAGATCCGCAGCCTGCTTGATCACATCGAATCAACCGGCCGCTGGTTGTCCTTCCATGCCGCCGCGCATAAAGACAATCCCGGAGAACTTCAGGCTCTGTTGTCAAATATGGCCGCTCATTTTACCTTTTTCGAATCCAGCCTTATAATAGATAAAAACGGAATCGTGATCGCGACATTTCCCTTCGATACGGATATCATCGGAAACAATCTGAGTACACAATCCTTCTATCAAAGGGCAAGCGAAACGGGTGAAGTCTTCTGGTCCGATACGTTCATCTCTCCCTATACCAATTCACCCACGGCGGCCGCCATTTTTCCGAACCCGGAAACCCTGCTCATCGGCTATATCAAACTCGACCTGCTCAAGCAAATCGGGGCGCTGGCTGCATCCAACGGATCTCCTGAACTTGTTATTGTGGATGAGCAGGGAAACCTGCTTGTGCATCCTGATAAACAAATGGTCCTGCAGCAGCACAATATTTTTAATAATCAAGTAGTAATGAACACTCTGAATGGACGCACAGGGACATTCGACACTACCTTTGAAGGACGCAAGGTACTGTGCGATACTGCCCTGGTTACTCCGACCAACTGGGGAGTGCTGGTACTGCAAAACAAGAGTGACGTCTTCTCAATCCTGTATCGCTTACTATTCTCCCTGGGACTGCTGATTCTGCTGGCAGCACTGCTGAGCTTCGCTCTCGCCTTTTTCAGCAGGAAACATATAGTCAGACCGATTTATCAGTTGATGAAAAGTACACAGGAAATCGCGGACGGAAAATACGGCAACTTCCAGCTCACCGGCCGCAGCTATAGAGAGATCAACTACCTGGCGCACACGATTTCGCGGATGAGCGCGAGGATCGCTTCGCGTGAGGAGGAACTGAAAAAAAACCTTATGGAAAAGGAGATCCTTATCAAGGAGGTCCATCACAGGGTAAAAAACAATTTCCAGCTGATTCTCAGCATCCTCAGCCTGAAAAATTTTTCAGTGACGGATCAAAAAACCAAGGATGTACTGTATGACAACATCGGAAGAATATATACCATCGCTCAGGTCCATGAACAGCTGTATAACTCTGATGATCTGGCCCGGATCAACATTTCTTCCTATCTTCCCACTCTCACTACATATCTCCTCTCTCATAAAAAATATGCTCATCCCGATGTGGTTACGGACATCCAGGTTGACGAAATCTATGTCCGTGTCGACCAGGCCATTCCTCTGGGTTTAATCATCTTTGAATTGTTTTCAAACGCGCTGCAGCACGGATTTACGCCCGGTTCGCTAAAAACCATTTCAGTCAAAGGAAATATAGAAAATGACATGCTTCAGCTGAGGATGCATGATACCGGGAAGTCCTTCGGTCCCTCCCTGTTCCACTCCGCGGAGGGGCTCGGTTTCAACATTGTGCATGAACTTATCAGGCAGTTGAAGGGAGCAATTTCCTACATTCCGGAAGACGGCAACATTTTCGATATTGAAATTGATATTTCGTAAATTGACATCCGCTTTTAAAAATACTACTAGTACAATATGATAAGCCTGATAGCAAAATTAATTGCAGCCCTCAATGCCAACAGCCGTCCCGGGGAAGTGGCCGCCGGTTTCGCCTGCGGCGTTCTTCTCGCGCTGATACCCGTGGGCAACCTTCTCTGGATCGGACTATTTACCTTCTTTTTCTTCTTCAAACTGCACCTCGGAACAATGGTCCTCACCATAGCCGTATTTAAAGTCTGGATCGGAGTGACTGATCCCCTTATTGATTGGCTGGGTCTGTGGATCCTTCAGCGGCCCGCCCTCGAAGCTTTATTTACCTGGGTCCTCAACACCCCGGTTCTCCCGTTTCTGCGCCTGAACAACTCCCTCGTCATGGGCGGATTTGTCTCAGGATTTCTGCTCTGGACTCCTTCCTACTTCCTCGGCCGAATACTGGTACTCCTGTACCGGCGGAGAATAAGGGACAGGATCGCTTCCAGCAGGCTGGTGCGTTTCTTTGAAAAGACCCCGCTGCTGAGAAAAATTACAAAAGCGGTACGAAAGGCGGCCGCGGTATATGAAGGATGGAGCGCATGAGAAAACAGCGTATACCAAAAATATTCCGTACCCCGATCACCGCGGATACACTGGAAAAAAAGATCCTGCGCCGGATATTTGCTGACAGCGAAAAAAAGTTTCTCACATCCTGTCTGCGGAAAGACAAACAGGGCCGCTTTCTGCTCCGTCCGGAGCTCACAAAAGAGGAGCTGAAACGCCTGAAGAAGTTGAGCATATCCATCAAAAAGAACCGCGGACTGCTGGTAAGCTGGAAGGCGGGAATCCTTGCGGCAGTCCTCATCATAACGGCGGGTTTCAACTATTTTCTGAAGAACAGTCTTCTTGAACACGCCGCCGAGAGAGCTCTGCAGACTGTGTTCCGGGCGGCCGCGGATATGGAAGGAACGGAACTTTCGCTTCTGAAGGGCCGGATAGGATTTTCCCATCTCACCATCGCTGATGAAGATCAGCCGATGTTCAACCTGATCGAGCTGGGAAAGACGAACCTTTTTCTCGATACCCCGAGATTATTGTCACGCCGGATTGTGCTGGATGAGATAGCCTGCCGGGAAATCCGCTTTCATACCCCCCGGACCGAATCCGGCGCGTTACCGCACATAGCGGACTCTGAAAAACAGGAGGGTTCCGGCAGTGAGGCGGACGGGGCAATCTCCGGGGTGAAAAACATGGGTCTCGAAATCGGCCGGGAGAGCGCCGAGCGGCTCCTGCGGGACTACCGGGATTCCCTCCAGGCACCGGAACTCATCGAATCAATACAGGACCGTTCCGTATCGATACAGACACGCTGGAACGAGCGGACGGATCAGACGGAAACCGAGATCGAAGATCTCGATACCCGGACCCGTGAATTGATGGAAGAGGACATTTCGTCCATTGACACTGTTCAGGAAATTGACGCGTATCTGAAAAAGGTGGATACACTTCGGACCGCCATACGGGATACCCGCCAAAGCTTCAATAAAACATACGATGAATACCAGGATGACTCCCGGTATCTGCGCGACAGCAGGGAGTCAGTGGAATCAGCCGTCGAAGAGGACCTGAGGTTCCTGAAAACCGCCGCGGGGACCTTCGGTTCCGACGCGGCCGGTGTGATCAGCGCCGCAGCCCGGCCGGTCCTCCGTGATCATCTGGGCAGTCTTTACACCTACGGAGAGAGAATCATCCGGATCTACAAACGGCTCAGCGGAGCATCCGAAGAGAAGGAGGGCCGTTTCACCGGTAAAAGGAGGGCAGGCACAAACGTCACCTTCCCCTATCGGGAATATCCCGCCTTTCTTATAAAAAGCTTTGAAGCCTCCGCAGGCAGCCAGGGCACCGGTAATTTTTCAATAGTCCGGATAAATGACCTCACAGGGGACCAGGAAACCTGGGGAAAACCGAGCACGGCTTTTTTCAGTACAAATCAGCCTTTTTCTCAACCAAACCCGGAACCGAATTCAGAGCTGAGCTCTGACCTGATGATCGACACTCGAAGCACATCCAGGGACATGATGAACAGTAAAACCAGGCTCTCCGGCCTTCCGGTGGAAATTTCCGAGGGCCTGGACATACTCTCAGTCAGGTCTCTGCGGGCGGATTCGGACAATATATTTGAGCTGAACCTGCAGCCGGACCTCTCAGGAACCGGGAAGGCGGATATCAATCTCTCCAATATACTGATCGATTATTCTGACACCGAATCGGTGATCGGAGGAGCCCTCTCGGGTATACTGAGTGATGTTGAAACATTGAAAATTAATGCGGCATTCACCTTTGAAAACGGCACACTTCAGGACCTGGATCTGACCAGCACCATAGACGGGCTGCTGAACGAACGTATAGGCGAATACACCAGGGAACAGGCTGAAAAATCCGCCCGGGAGATCGAAACCGCCTTTTATGACTATATCGGGGAAGAACTTGAAACTAACGATGCCTTGAGCGAAGAGATATCCCTGCAGGGAAAAGAACTCCTTGAAAACATCCGCGCTGCTGAAAACCTTGAAAAAGCCCTGGATGAACGGCGGGAAGCCCTCAGGGAAAAAGCGGAGAAAGAGGTGGAACAGCAGACACAGGACTTAAAGGAAAAGGCAAAAGAAGGTCTCGAGAACATCGGAAAGGACCTCAAACTCCCCGGATTTTGAGATCATGCTGCCGCCGAAACCGGTTCAGGCCGACACGCTGTTTTTCATTTTCCTCAAAACAATCAGCGTTTCGTCATCATGCTGACTGGCCGATCCTACAAATTTATCAATGGACTTGAAGATGCTTTCCTTCACTTCGTCGGGGCCATGTTCGGCGTGCAGGGCGATTACCTCTTTCAGCCTTGTAAAACCAAACTGCTCGTCATGGATATTCATGGCCTCGGTGATACCGTCGGTATAGAGCACCATCAGATCTCCCTCATACAGGGAAAAGGTCGTTTGCGGGTACTCCCACCCGGCATCAATGCCTATCGGTACACCCTCTGAATCAATCTGTTCAAAATCCGCGCTGCTCTTCCGGAATATCAGCAGCGGATGGTGGGCCGCGTTACAGTACTGCGCCTCTCCGGTTTCCGGATTCATGAGCAGGAACGACAGGGTGGCAAAGCGCTCGATCCCCACATTGCCCGCGACACCCCGGTTGATAAAGGACACAAAATCTTTCGCGTCGAGGCTCCTGTCGGCTATAAGGTGGACGATTGTACGGATCATAACCATCACCAGGCTGGCGGGAATCCCTTTTCCCGCTACGTCGCATACAAGACAGCCGATGCGTACATCATTGGGAAGCTCGATAATATCATAATAATCACCGCTCACTCCCCGGGCAGGGATCGTCTCGGCGGAGATAACGATATTAGAGTTTCTGGGCAGCTCCCTGGGAAAAAGGTTTCGCTGGATGCCTCCGGCAATCTCCACCTCCCTTTCCATTTCCTTTTTCTCAAGCAGCTCGATGTAGTTGTACAGCGCCTCGATTGTGGAAGCCGTATAACCGGCGAACACATTGCATCTTTCAAAATCCTCCTGAGAAAAATGATGACTTTTATCACGGGAGGCGATACTCAATACTCCCATGAGTTTATCGGAAGCCAGCAGGGGAATTACAATTAATGAG
>Ga0272442_10007907_pt1 | contig 13644 bp, 13 predicted proteins | sample SSMForm2O_FD_200262 | JGI IMG/M metagenome (GOLD analysis project Ga0272442, IMG submission 200262) | Marine sediment archaeal communities from Little Sippewissett salt marsh, Falmouth, MA, United States - SSM-Form-2O | ecosystem: Environmental > Aquatic > Marine > Wetlands > Sediment ...
AATCAAGACAAAGCTTGAGTTCAGAATGTCTGACATTCTGCCGTTTATAATTCTGGGAATTATATTCATAATAATAGTGGCAATAGCCGCGTTTATCCTGCTGAAAAAACAGCCGGAGGAAAAACCGGTTGAAGTGGAAATAGACTACAGGAAAGAGGCGCTTAAGAAGATAAAAAAGTCCGGGGAGTTTCTTAAAAGGGGAGAGGTAAAAGATTTTTATTATAATGTATATGAAGCGGTGAGGTTCTTCCTTTCACACAGGCTGAACGATTCTTTTGACGAGCTTACTACCATGGAAATAATAAAAAAGCTTAAGGAAAAAAAGATGAAGGAACAGAAAATAAACGAGCTTATGGAATTCATGAAAGACTGTGATATCGTAAAATTCGCGGATTACCTGCCCAAAGATTCTGAAAATGAAAACATTATTGAACAAGCAGTAAAAATTGTGGAGACATACTAGGTGATGCCGTGAAAACGCTTCTTGTAAACCTTCCGTGGAGAAGGGGAAAGCTTTACGGGATACGCGCGGGTTCCAGGTGGCCGTTTATGCTGGAGCCTGAATCCGGAAAAAAAATACCGGGATACATGCCGTTTCCTTTTTTTCTTGCTTATGCCGCGGCGCTTCTGGAAAAGAATAATATTGACGTGAATCTTATTGACTCTCTCGCGGAAGGGTACAGCGATGAGGAATTCATAAACAAGGCGAAGGAATACGGCCCGGAAATGATAGTGATAGAAACGTCGACCCCTTCGATAAACACCGACCTGGAATGGGTTGAAAAGCTTAAAAAAGAAATTCCATCCGCCTTAATTGCCCTGTGCGGCACCCACGCTACGGTTTTTTCCGAAGAACTGCTGAAAGAAAACCCGGGCATAGAATATGTTCTCAGGGGTGAATACGAGTTTATGCTGCTTGAGCTGATGCAGTCTCTTGAGAAGAAAGAAAGCCCCGGGAACATAAAGGGAATAACATTCAGAGAAGGGGAAAGGATAATAGAAAACCCGGACAGGCCCCTTATTGACGATATAAATGAATTCCCGTGGCCGGCGCGTAAATTCCTTCCGATGTACTCTTATAACGACGAGTTCGCGGGTTTCCCGGTTCCAAATGTCCAGGTATGGGCATCAAGGGGATGCCCGTTTAAGTGCGTCTTTTGCAACTGGCCGAAGACTATTTATGGCGGGACACGGTACAGGACAAGGGATGTTAAAGATACCGTAGATGAAATAGAATACCTGCTTAAGGAATACGGCTTTAAAGGCTTTTATTTTGATGATGATACTTTTAATATCGGTAAAGAACGCATACTCAGTATATGCGAAGAAATAAAGAAACGCGGAATAAAGGTCCCATGGGCGGTAATGGCAAGGGCTGATACTTCTGATTTTGAGACTCTTAAAGCGATGAAGGAAGCGGGCCTTTACGCAATTAAGTTCGGGGTAGAATCCGGGGTTCAGGAAATAGTCGACAGGTCAGGAAAAAGGCTTGACCTGAAGAAAGTAAAAGAAAATGTTAAAAACGCGAAAAAGCTGGGCATAAAGGTACACCTGACCTTTACTTTCGGGCTGCCGGGAGAAACCGCGGGAACAATAAGGCAGACCATAAAATTCGCGAAAGAAACAGACCCTGATTCAGTCCAGTTTTCTGTTGTGACGCCTTTCCCCGGGACCCTGTATTTTGACGAGCTGGACAAAAAGGGGTACATAGCAAGCAGAAACTGGGACGACTATGACGGCGCGAATAGGGCCGTCATAAGGACGGCGGACCTGACGGATAAGGAGCTTGTTGACTGGTGCAACAGGGCTATAAGGGAATGGAACAGGTTTTTGCTTTTTTCAAGGCTGATGAAAAGGCCCGTAAAAACCCTTATAAATGCGCTAAAAAATCCTTCGTATATCCCGGTATTCTTAAAGGGGTTGTTCAGAAAATAATTATTGTGCTATAATTAAGGTAAATAAAAATGAAAGGGGTGCTGACATGGGAAAAGAGATAATATTTACGGACAGGGCGCCTGCTCCGCAGGGGGCTTATTCCCAGGCAATAAAAAGCGGCAGCCTTATTTTTGTGTCAGGGCAGATTCCAATAGACATGTCGACGGGTATAATAACCGCTGAGGGAATAACAAAGGAGACCAGGGTTATTTTTGATAATATGTCCGCCATACTCGAAGCGGCGGGCAGCTCTCTTGACAAGGTTATAAAGCTGACGGTTTATTTAAAGAGGATAGAAGATATAAAGTTTGTCAATGATGTCATGGAGGAAAAATTCACGTCCGAAAAACCGGCCAGGGCGGCGGTAGAGGTTTTAAACCTGCCGAAAAATATCAGCGTGGAAATAGACGCCATAGCCGAAGCATAAAATATAAAATAATAAACTATTACAAAATTAAACCATTATAATGAAAACCGGTAAAGAAAACCTGGAAAATACCGATATATTTACCATAAATCCGGAAAAGGAAAATAATGAAAAGAATTATATTTGTATTATCAGCGTTATTCTTTACAGCTAATGCTGTTTTTGCGGTTTACGGAGAGACAGCGCTTTACGCGGGAGCGGGAAGCTACCATGGCGACGGCTCTGATATAAGCATGGCTACTTTAAGCGGGCCTGCCGATGCCGTTATAAACACAAAAACCAACGTGATGTATGTAGCGGATACACTGAACCATGTCATAAGGCAGGTGGACCTCGGGACAGGAATAATTACGACCCTGGCGGGCAGCGGGACGGCCGGGTACCAGGAAGATACGGGAGCGGCAGCTCTTTTTAATACGCCTTATGCCATATGCTTTGATGAAATCAACGATATGCTTTACGTGGCAGACACCAATAATAACAGGATAAGAAGAATTGATGTTTTAACAGGAACAACAGAGCACGTGGGCGGGAACCAGTACGTCGGCATACTGGACGGGAATACAAGTACAGCCAGGTTTTATTATCCGCGCGGCGTGGCAATTGACACTTCAGCAAATTCGCTTTATGTTTCCGATTACGGGTCGGGAAGGATAAGAAAGATTGACATGGATACATATATGGTTTCGACCATAGCGGGGTCTTCGGCGGGGTATAATGAAGGAACAGGTACTGCCGCGCTTTTTAACGGGCCCCACGGCCTGGACATAGATGTTCCAGGGCAGAAGCTGTATATCGCGGATTTTCTGAATAACAGGGTAAGGGTTCTGGACCTGGCGACAGCGGAATCATCTCTTATTGCAGGCTCAACATACGGGTATCTCGAAGAATGGGGCCCAAATGCCCGGTTCAGAAGGCCATCTGATGTGTACCTTGATGAAATTCCAGGGAAGCTTTATGTTACGGACGAGAACAACCATGTGGTCAGGGTTATTGACCTTGCGGGAAACACTACGGCGCTGATTGCGGGCAGCGGCACAGCCGGGGATGCTGAAGGCATAGAAGCCGCGGCTCAGTTTGACAACCCTTGCGGCCTTGCGCTGAATCCGGCCCGGAATATAATATACCTCGCGGATAAGGATAATAATAAGATTAAAGCCATTGATCTTGACGCAAACAGCCTTGTGTCGCATTACGGAGGAATGGGAATATACGACGGGGACGGAAACACCATACCAACGGCAACTTTCAACAATCCCGCGGATGTGGCCCTTAATACGCAGACGGGAAGAAAATATATCGCGGACGCGCAGAATCACGTAATAAGAATGGTAGATGAAAACGGAGTTGTTTCAACCATAGCGGGCACGGGCTCGCCGGGATACGCCGAAGGCCCCGGGTTAACCGCGCAGTTTAACTCGCCGCGTTCGATTGCCCTGGATGACGTAAGGAATATTCTTTATGTTTCAGATACCCAGAACAACAGGATAAGGGCCATAGACCTGGATACAAACGAGGTGTCCCTTGTCGCGGGCGCCAACCACCCTCCTTTTTACCTTGATGCTGGCGGCGCAAACGCCAGGTTTTATAATCCCGAAGAAATAGATATAGATATTGAAAGAAACCATTTATATGTGGCTGACAGGCGCAACCACAGGATAAGGGGCATAGACCTTACGGTGCCGTCAAAAACGGTTTATCATATTTCAGGCATAGCTTCCCCCGGGTACCAGGAAAGGCAGACGGACGCGGATAGCGCGGCATGGAACTTTCCCGAAGGGCTTATTTACATGAAGCAGTTTGATGTCCTGATGGTCGCGGATACGGGAAATAATGTGATTAGAAGAATAGGGCTTGACCCTACCGACGAGCCGTGTACTTATTATACATACAAAGTTGCGGGTTCAGACAGCCTTACCGCGGGTTATGTAGACGCAACCCTGGATACCTCGCTGTTTAACGCGCCCTGCAGGCTGACGTATGACCCTCTCATTAATACGCTTTATATAAGCGACAAGAATAATTATGCCGTAAGATACGCTTACCTGGTAATGGGGGGGGGAGTGGCTACGGTTGCCGGCAGCGGGTTCCAGGGGTATGTTGAAGGGATCCAGACTGCGGCGCAATTCGGATCGGTAAGAGGCATGGACATGGAATATGACACGCAGACCATATACATTGCCGATGGCGGGAACAACAGGATAAGAACAATAGATGTATTTATACCGTCCCCGACGCCTTCAGTATCCCCGACCATATCAATAACAGATACCCCGACTATAGGCGACACTCCTACAATAACGGAAACACATACAATTTCTCCCACAATAACCGAGACAGGTACAATAACTCCGACGCATTCAGTTACTGATACATACTCGGCAACCCCGACCATTACGCAAACCCTGACTTCAACCGCCACCCCTACAATAACCGAAACGCCTTCAATTACAGACACCTTTACCGCGTCCCCTACGTCAACCATGACATTTACGGACACGGTTACGCCAACCGTAACCCCGACATTTACGCAGACAGAGACATTCACGCAGACCCGTACTTATACATTCACCGCTACTTTTACGGCGTCCCCCACAATTACAGAGACATTTACGGAAACCTTTACCCCGACAATAACAGCTACCCCGACTTACACGGGGACTGATACCGCGACTGAGACATGGACCCATACGCCGACTGTTACAGAGACATTGACAATTACCTATACTGAGACCATGTCCCCGACTTATACTGAAACAGGAACACAGACATACACCTTTACCCAAACGCCGTTTGTTTCGGATACGGTTACACCTACAATTACATTATCCGCGACTTTTACCCCGACTGTTACGGCAACCTATTCAATGACCGCAACCCCGACGCTAACGCTTCAGCCGACAGTGACGGTTACGCCTACGTCTTCAGAGACAGCCACGGCACAGCCGACATGGACAGTTACTCCTACCGCTTCAGAGACAGTAACGGGCCAGCCGACATTTACTTCAACGCCGACTCAGCAGGGGACGCCTACAGCGACGCTTACCCCGACGGTTCTTGTTGTACTTTACGACGATACGGTTATATTCAGGGAACATTACGTGTATCCAAACCCTTCAAGGGGAAGGTTTGTGCTTTCTTACAATATTGATTCCGTGCCGGCAAGCATAGAGTACAGGATATATACCGTGGCTGACCGTCTTATATGGAAAAAAGATGATTTCAGCGCTGCGGCTGACGCGAATATCGAGCTTATTGATTACCTGGAGGGCCACGCGAGCGGCCTGTATTATTATGTAATTAAGGCGGTGTCAGATAGCGGGAGAATATCCCGCGCTTACGGGCATATACTGGTAATAAAGTAATGGACCTGAAACAGATCGGATGGGATGATAAAAGAACCGCGGAATTTATGGCTTTCAGCGAAAAAGGATTCAGCCCGGCAAGAGTAGCCGCTGAATACAGGGAAAGATATACGGTATTATCTGAATGCGGAGAAATGGAAGCCGAGGTAACAGGCAGGTTTATTCATCTTTCTGAAGATTTCTCTGAGTTCCCCAAAACAGGAGACTGGGTTGCGGTATCGGTATTTAAGGATGAGAACAAGGCGATAATTCATGAAGTCCTTGAAAGAAACACGGTGTTTTCAAGAAGCGCGGCCGGAGAAAAGACACAGGAACAGGTTATAGCGGCTAATATTGACTGCGTTTTTATCGTGCAGGGTCTTGACAACAATTATAATCCCGCAAGGCTTCAGAGATACGCGGCAGCGGTTTCAGCGGCAAAAGGAATAGAACCTGTTATTGTACTTAATAAATCAGATATAGGGGAAAAGATCGGGGAAAAAACAGCAGAGATAAACAGGCTGCTGCCGGGTGTGAGGGTTATGGCAGTAAGCGCTAAAAACGGCCGGGGATTTGATGAGCTGGAAAAATATATTCAAAGCCGTAAAACCTACGCCTTTACCGGTTCTTCAGGAGCGGGGAAATCATCAATAATAAACAGGCTTGCAGGGGAGAATCTTGCCGGGATAAACGAAGTCAGGGAAAAGGACTCAAAAGGGCGGCATACAACTACAGCAAGGCAGCTTTTTGTCCTGAAAAACGGTGGGCTTGTCATAGATACCCCGGGGATGCGCGGGCTCGGGCTCTGGGTTGAAAAGGGAGCCGCGGTTTCAGGGTATGAAGAAATTGAAAAGGCTGCTGAAAAATGCCGGTTTTCGGATTGCACCCATGAAACCGAGCCGGGATGCGCTGTGAGGGACGCGATAGAAAAAGGGCTGATTGACAAAAAGAGGTTTGAGGCCTATAAAAAATTACAGAGGGAAGCGTTTCATATAAAGGCGAAAACAGATGAAAAAGCAGCAATTGAGAAGAAGAAAAAGGACAAAGAATTCGGCAGGATGGTAAAGTCCGTAATGAAACAAAAAAAAGCAAGGAAGCGCTACTAATAGGTAATTAATGTGCTATAATTAATATGTGAGATATTCATAAGGGGAGGTATAAAATGGCAAAAAAGATATCAAAAAAAACCGTAAAGAATCTTGAAAAATTCAAGGGTTCCATCAGGGACTCGCAGGAAAATCTCAGGGTGCTGATACAGGACATAGAGAAAAAATTTTTTTACAGGATAAAAAACTGGAAGACAAAAGACGCAAAAAAGCTGTACAAGGAATATTCAATGTATGTTATGATTGACGACCTTTTACAGGCAATAGATAAGGCAACGCAGAGGATGTAAAGCCGGCAGGCCCGGCTAAGGGGGAGAAATGGCAAAAAAGTTTGACAATGTGGATGATTTTGTTAATTCCATAACTACGCTTCCCGCGCTGCCGTCAAACATACAGAAAATTAACGAGCTTTTAAATGACGAAAAGACAAGCGCCGACGATATAAGCAAGGTTGTTGCCTCTGACCAGGCGCTTGCCACAAAGATGCTCAGGACAGCTAATTCGGCGTATTACGGCAGGCTTAGCAAGGTGGTAAAGATACAGGATGCTGTTGTTTTAATAGGCATGACCAACCTGAAATCCATGCTGTATTCAATATTCGTCAACCAGATGTACGGCGGTTCAAAGCGTACGGACCAGCTTATGATAGACCTGTGGATGCATTCGGTTTCAGTCGCGCTTATGGGCAGGAAGCTGGTTGAGAAATCAAATCCGGCGCTTAAAGACGAGACATACACGGCCGGGCTTCTTCATGATATCGGAGAGCTTATACTTTTTACCTATGAGAAGAATTCATACCTTGAAGTCCTCGGTGAAATTGCCATTGACGATATAATGTCGAGGACCGTAATAGAGGAATCAATGCTCGGGTTTTCGCACGCGGACCTCGGCGCTATTCTTGCCAGGAAATGGAACCTGCCGAGGGTTATTAAGAACGCGATATTTTATCATCATAACATAGATGAATGCGACACAGAAGAAGACCACCAGCTGGTTGCCGCGGTTCACGTGGCGGATACCCTGTGCCTGTACGGCAAGGTGGGCGGGACTGATAAGCTGGGAACCGGCAAAACAATCATGGAAGCCGTTTCCGCTGACGCGGTTTCAAGGCTTGGGCTTGATGAGGGCAAAATGAACGCGTATCTGAAGGAAATGGGTGATATTATATCCGAGGCAAAGACTTTTGTGGAGTCGCTAAAAGATAAATAATCATTTAAGCTTTTTCCCTTTCAAATCCTTGTGGCCGAGTGAAAATTCATATCCGGTCATCTGTTTTCCGCCTTCAAGCTGGACCGAAGTTATTAAAAGGGCAGAGTCCGCGGTTTTTACCGTAAAGCCTTTATCTTTTATTATGCTTATTATATCGCCCGGAGCCGCTGCTGAGTCGGTGTTTGTTATTTCCGCGCCGAAAATTTTTATTTTTTTTCCGTCAAGTTCGCTGAAAGCAACCGGCCAGGGAAGCATGCCCCTTATTTTATTCCGGGTGTTTTCCGAAGAATCGCTGAAGTTCAGCCTGCCGTCTTCCTTTTTCAGCGTCTTAACATAAGTGGATTTTAATTCATCCTGTTTTACCCGCTTAAAGCTGCCTGATTCAACCATGCCGGTTACTTTTACCGCTGTTTCGCCGGCAAGGCGGGATATTTTATCCGTGAGCGAAGCTGCCGTGTCGCAGGGGTCAATATTTATTTTTTCAACGTGCATTATATCGCCGGCGTCAAGCCTGGCCTCTATGAACTGGAAGGAAATGCCGGTTTCGGTATCCCCGTTTATAATTGCCGCGCTTATGGGAGAAGCGCCCCTGTATTTCGGAAGCAGGGATGCGTGAAGGTTTATTGAGTCGTGTTTGGGGTGGTAAATCAGGGTGTCGGGAAGAATCTGGCCGTAAGCCATTATTATGTTAAGGTCCGGCGCGTATTTTTTATATTCCGCCAGGAAGGATTCATCCTTTGCTTTTTCAGGCTGAAGAACGGGTATGGAATGCTTTAAGGCAAGTTCTTTAACAGGGGGAGGGGTGATGGTTTTTTTTCTTCCGGCCGGCCTGTCCGGCTGAGTTACAACAAGGACAACTTCATGGCTTGATTTTATTAGAGATTCAAGGCACGGGACCGCAATGCGCGGGGTCCCGAAAAAGGCGATTTTCATTTTTTTTCCCTGAGCTTTTTTATTTCTTTAAGCTCTTTATTATGAAGCATTTTTTTTACGGGGGTCATCCGGTCTATGAAAACCCTGCCGTTTATGTGGTCGATTTCATGCTGAAGCACTGTAGCTTTCAGCCCTGTCGCTTTGATTGTGATGTCTTTTCCGTTTTCATCTTTTGCTTTCACCGTTATTGCGGCGGGCCTTGTTATCTTTTCGGTGAGGCCGGGGAAGGAAAGGCAGCCCTCTTCAAACACGGTTTTTTCCTTTGAGGATTCTGTTATCTCGGGATTAGCCAGCTTATAAACTTCGGGTTTTTCCCTGGTCCCGGAATCACACACAAGGATTCTTTTATCCAGGCCGACCTGGTTTGCGGCCAGCCCTATTCCGTTTTTAACATACATGGTTTCCAGCATGTCGTTGAATATCTGCCTGAGCTCATCGTTGAACTCAGTTACTGTTTCGGCGTTTTTTCTTAAAATCGGGTCGCCGTATGTCCTGATTTCCATTACAGCCATTTTGGCTCTCCTGTTAATTATGTTTTCGTATAATTATATAGCAGGGAAAGCAATATTTCAATAACATAATGGGAGGAGGGAGAAGGGAGAAGGGAGAAGGGAGAAGGGAGAAGGGAGGAGGGAGGAGGGAGGAGGGAGAAGGGAGGCGAATAAAGCTTGACAAATATGTAAATATGTGTATAATTGAATATATAGCCCCGTAAAGCAGCTGTAAAGAGCTGCCACGGGGTATGGAACGGGGCTTGAAAGGAGAAAAATATGGATATAAATGAGCTGCAGGCGGATTTTTTTAAGGCTATGGCGCATCCCGTAAGGATGAAAATACTTAATTCGCTCAGGGAAAAGAACTGCTGTGTGAGCGATGTTGTGGGGCTGGTTAAAGAGGACCAGCCGCAGGTATCGAGGTGCCTTGCTGAACTTAAAAAAGCCGGGCTGGTTTTACATGAAAAGAAAGGCAAGCATTCATGTTACAGGATAAAAAGCAAAGAGGTTTACAGGCTTCTTGAAATAACCGAAAAAATCATAAAAAGCGGGACAAATGAAGTGCTTTCCGCTTTTAACCGTTCAAAAAAGAAAGGAGAGATTTAAAATGCAGAAGCTCATTGACGAGGAAACAGGGAAGCATCTTAAGAAGAAATTTGACGAATCAATGAAAGATGAAGTTGATGTAAAGATTTTTACAAATAAAATCATCTCTCCGGGAGACAACCAGTCAGCGGAGATACTTGAATTTACCAGGCAGCTGGGGAACGAACTTTCTGAAATTGAGCCCAGGATAAAGGTGGAGGAAAAACCGATATCGGACAAGGCGGCAAAGGAAATGGGCCTTACAACCTCTCCTTCAATACTTATCGGTTACGGTAAGGGGTATAAGATTGTATATAACGGCGCGCCCCTGGGCCACGAGGCAACGGGGTTTATTGAAACCATAATGATGGTGTCATCCGGGAATTCAGGCCTTGAAAAAGACCAGGAAAAGCTTGTTGCCTCAATGGATAAGGATGTCAGCATAAGGGTTTTTGTAACCCCTTCATGCCCGTACTGCCCGAAATCGGTAATTACGGCGAATAAAATAGCGGTCGCGTCAAAGGGAAAGGTTGTTTCAGAGTGCGTAGAGGCGGCGGAAAACAGGGAGCTTTCCGAGGAATTTAACGTAGGCTCGGTGCCGCAGCAGGTTATAAATGACGACCACTCCTCAACCACAGTAGGGGCGCAGCCCGATGAACAGATGGTTATGCAGGTTTTTAAGTACGGTTCCCCTGAAAAATACGAAAAGCTTGCCGCTGAAATGGAAAAAGAAAAAAAGCAGAGGGAAGTGCTTGCGGACAACCCGGATAAAACGGTTTATATAACAGACGGAAATATTGAGGAGGCCCTCGCAAAATATGAGAATCTTGTAATCGATTTCTGGGCAGAATGGTGTATGCCGTGCAAGATGATAGGCCCGGTAATTGAGGAGCTGGCCGCGGAGTACAAAGAAAAGCTCGTGTTCGGCAAGCTTAATGTCGACGAAAATAAAAAAAGCGCATCCAGGCACGGTGTTATGTCAATACCCGCCCTCATGCTTTTCAAAAAAGGAAAAAAAGAGGGCGAGATTATAGGGGCGCAGCCGAAGCAGGAAATGGAAGCAAACCTGAAAAAAGTTTTTAACTTGTAAAAAAAACCTAAATTTGTTAAAAAGATATGTATGTTTTAGTATTTCGTACAGCGTATCCCGTTACACGTACCACGATTTTTAAATCAGAAGTTATATTTTAAATTAAAAGAAAGGGTAAGCTATGGAGAATCCTTTTGTAATAGATACAGGAAGCGCTGAAAAGGGCGGGGAAATTCCCGCTGACCTTGACGTTATTATCATCGGGGGCGGGCCATCCGGCCTTGCCGCGGCGCTTTATAACGCCAGGGCGGGTTTTAAAGTGCTTGTTATAGAGAAGCTTTCCCTTGGAGGGCAGATTTTTCTTACAAACGACATTGAAAATTATCCCGGAATAGAGAAGGTTTCAGGGCCTGCCCTGATTAAGGTCATGGAAAAGCAGGCGAAGAATTTCGGGGCACATTTTGTCTTTGATGAAGTTGAGAAAATAGAGGATAAAGGAAAGAATTTAAAGGAGGTATTAACCGCGTCGGGCATGTCATATAAAGCGCCCGCGGTGATAATTTCTTCCGGCGCCAAATATAGGGACCTGGGAGTCCCGGGAGAGGAAAAATTCAGGGGAAAAGGGATATCTAACTGCGCTACCTGCGACGGGGCTTTTTACAGGAACATGGAAGTGGCCGTGGTCGGCGGGGGGGATACCGCGGTAGAGGAAGGGCTTTTCCTGACAAGGTTCGCGTCAAAGGTTTATATAATACACCGCAGGGACAGGCTGAGGGCAATAAAAGCCATTCAGGACAGGGCGTTTTCAAACAGTAAAATTGAGTTTGTCCTGGATTCCGTTGTTGAAGAGGTAAAAGGGGAAAACGGGGTTGAGCAGGTTGTCATAAAAAATGTGAAGAGCGGCGGTAAATCAGAGCTGAAAGTAAAAGGGCTTTTTGTTTTTATAGGCCTTATTCCTAATACGGGTTTTATTAAAGGTTTTGTTGATACCGACAGTACGGGTTATATAAAAACGGACAGGGAAATGAAAACATCCCGCGAGGGTGTTTTTGCCTGCGGCGACTGCGTCTCGAAAAACCTGAGGCAGGCTATAACTGCGGCAGGAGAAGGCGCTGAAGCGGCCTATTCGGCGCAGCATTACGTTGAAAGGCTTAAAGGAACGGAATACGTATAGCCTGTGGTAGTTAATATTTATGTTTTCAACTTGTCATTGCGAGGAGGACGAACCTCGCATAGTGTTCATTATGTAACTGATTAGAGGCCGACGAAGCAATCCGGCTATAAAGTACGGTCATTTACGCAGTTTTTACAGCGGGATTGCTTCAGTTTATTCGTCAATAGTCCGTGACGGTTAAAACGCATCTCTCATAAACTTCGCAATGACAAACTTAGAAATTACGGACATAAATTCCAATTAACGAATATAATTATTTTCTCCAGAAAACAACAAGCGCGAGAAGAATACCCGCAATGAAAAAAGCCAGAAACCCCGCTATAAAAAATGATATAAAAAGCCTGAAGTTTTCAGGGCTGTATTTAAAGGTTATATCGTGCACCCCTTTTTTTATTTCTACTCCCATGTAGGAACCGAAACACCTGCACATTTCCGCTTTTTTATTATCTACGTAGCATTTCCAGCCCGGATAATAATTATTGGAAAAAACAAGGAACCCGCTGCGCCGCACGTTTACATGGGCTTTGTAAAGGGAAAAATCATATTCATGTTTTCTTGTCCAGGAGGACTGGGACATTATGAGGTTCAGGCTGTCGGGTGCCCCGGAGACAAAGAAAACCGGCAGCGCTTTCTGGTTTTTGTAAACCTTAAGAAATTCTGAGTCGTAGATTTTATCAAAGTCGCCGCCGCTTAAAGGCCCCGCTGAAAGGATATATTTGACATTCATCATGTTCAGGCGCGCGCGGTCCGTAACGGTATTGCCTGTAAAAACGGGCCGTATAAAATCCCGGTAGCTTTTCAGGTGTATGGTGTCATAGCCCGCGGCGTCATAAAGGCCGTAAAGCATTCCTGTATTTGACGGAACCCTGCCTATAAAATTTTTCTGGGCGTCCCTGATGTTTATGCCGGGCACCGACCTTACACGCGAGGAGGGGGGCGTGTGTATGAATTTATAGTTTGAAGTCTTAATAATGCGCATAATTTCCGGCGGCGGCTTTTTCAGGTCATATATTCCGGGTGAAGCAACCGGGTTTATGGGGGAAATAAAATAAACAAGCTCAAAAAGCACCATGAATATGAGCAGGAACAGATAAAAATTAACCGAAATATTCCTTTTTTCCTTCAGTGAATAAAAAAGTATGTTCAGCCCGAATATAAAAAGAAAAGCAAGGTATCCGAAAATAAGCTTTACAAATCCCGGAGGGTCAAGCCCGTAAACTTTTGAAACCGACGCTGAATTAAAGGCAAGCAGTATGAAGACCAGGCATAGTATTATAAAGAACCCGAAAAGCCTGTTTGAAAATCTGTAGGAAAGGTATGTGTTGACCCTGGCAAGGGGGGAGACGCGCTCAAAAAGAGAGAGCTGTATTGGGGTCCGTTTTTTTATGTGTTCTATGGTTGACGCGG
>Ga0272442_10007908_pt1 | contig 13642 bp, 12 predicted proteins | sample SSMForm2O_FD_200262 | JGI IMG/M metagenome (GOLD analysis project Ga0272442, IMG submission 200262) | Marine sediment archaeal communities from Little Sippewissett salt marsh, Falmouth, MA, United States - SSM-Form-2O | ecosystem: Environmental > Aquatic > Marine > Wetlands > Sediment ...
GCACCCTCAGTATAGAATGATGTGCTTCTTCACTGATGGTCGGTTGTTGGATTGTTGAGTAGTCAGTCGGTAGCGGGCAAGAGACATGTATATGTTTCGAGGAGGTGTAACGCTGTGAAAAGGGCGTTCCTAGTAATGCTGGTCGTTGGTGTATTCGCGGGCCTCAGCCTGGTCGGTGTTGCCTACGATCCTGAGACGTTTGTCAACGTGACTTCTTCGGGTTACGTTACGCTGGATCCGTGCGAGGCCTATGATACGGCCAGCGGAGCGATCCTCGACCATGTCTATGAGCGGCTGGTCGAGTATGTGGCGGATGACGTCTACGTCATTCCGGGCATTTCGACGGAAGTTCCGACGGTCGAGAACGGCCTGCTGGTTATCAATGAGGATGGAACGGCAACGTTCAAGTTCCCGATCCGTCAGGGCGTGAAGTTTCATGATGGCGCCGATCTGACGCCCAGCGACGTGGTCTACTCGCTGAAGAGGAATCTACTAGCCGATCCTTTGGGTGGGCCGCAGTGGATGCCGTGGTCGATTTTCAATCGGGGTGGCGCCGATGACGATGCGCTCGAGTATCTGAATCAGCATATCTTTATCGATCCGGCAGACGCCAATGTGGTCGTCATCGAAGCTGAGTTCTACGCGCCATTCATTCTCCAGATCCTCGCTGGTTCCTGGTGTTCGATCATGGACGAGGACTATGTCATCGCCCAGGGCGGATGGGATGGCGGCGAGAACTGGAAGGATTGGAACGCGCTCCCTGAAGAGGATAACGCGCTCTACGACAACACGAACGGTTCGGGATCCTGGATCCTGGATAGCGCCGATTCGGAACTCGGATTCTCGCTGCAACGCAACGAGGAGTACTGGGGCGAGAAACCCATCCTTAAGCGCGTCGAGGTTGTCTACGACAACGAGTGGACGAACCGACGGCTGATGCTCGAGAATGGTGACGCGGATGTTGCGTACATCCCGATCAACTACAAGCCGCAGGTCGAAGGCACGCCGGGCTTCCGTACGGTCTACAACCTTCCTTCTATTACAAACGGCGCGTTCCAGTTCACCTTTGAAATTGCCATGGAAGGCAATGATCGTGTTGGCTCGGGTCAGCTGGACGGCGCAGGGATCCCGTCGGACTTCTGGCAGGACATCCATATGCGCAAGGCCGCGGCCTACATATTCCCGTACGACCAGTTCATCGAGGAGGTCACGTTCGGCGAGTCGATCGTCCCTCCGACGATGATTCCGACGGCCCTTCCGTACGCCTGGCAGGAGGACAAGCGCGTTTTCTTCACGGACAAGGAGAAAGCGATCGAGGAACTGAAGCTGGCGTGGGACGGAGCAGTCTGGGAGAACGGTTTCTTCTTCGAGCTGAACTACAACACGGGTAACGACACTCGCAAGACGGGTTGCGAGATGATGCGTAATGCGTTCTTCGATATCGACTATCGCTTCAACATCTTGGTCCGAGGTATCCCGTGGCCGCAGTATCTTGAGGCCAACAAGGCGCACGCGCTCTGCGCGCTCGTTATTGGGTGGCTGCCGGACTATCCGGATGCTGACAACTACGCGAACCCGTACTACTACAGCGACGGTTACTTCGCGTACCGATCAGTCACGTCGGCACTGTTGTTCGCCGACGCAGTGGATGAAAGGATCATCGCGGCGTCCAAGTCGTCCGATCCGGCTGTCCGCGGTCCTCTCTACGACGAGATCCAGCAGATCGTGACGGAGAACTGCGTGATGATCCCGCTGCAGCAGGCGACGGCACGTGTCTGGATGCGGCGCTGGGTCGCGAATTACGTGTACGCTGTTCACCAGTCCGGTGGCTGGAACTACGACGTTGTCTACAAGACTGCTGATGGGTCTGACGGCGCACTCCATCCGTCGATGGCGAACATCCGTCACACGCTGGAAGAGTGGTAGTCTAGCCTAGACTCCAACAAGTCGGAGCGGGAGCGCGAGAGCGCTCCTGCTCCGGTTCATCGTCCACGGTACTCGAGTACTCCGAAAGGTCGGCTTATGCTCAGCTACATCATCCGGAGACTTCTCCTCCTCCCCGTTGTGATGCTCGGGGTCACTCTGCTCATCTTTGCGATGGTCCAGATGCTCGGTCCATACAAGCGCCTCGCGCTGTATGTTGATGAAAATGTCCTGTCCCACATGAGGGGTGATGACTGGGACGAGATGGTCGAGCTTTATGGCCTCAATCGTCCGATGTTGGTGCAGTACTGGGACTGGTTGGCAGGGGTCTTTCAAGGAACACTTGGCTACTCCAGGACTGCGCAGATGCCGGTACTTCGCGCTCTCGGGAAATACCTTCCTGCGACGGCGGAGCTGGCGCTTCTCTCCATCATACCGGTGGTGGTGCTCGCAATACGTCTTGGGGTCTACTCGGCAGTCCATCAGAACCAGCTCGGTGACCAGGTAACGCGTGTTGTTGCAATCACTGGGTGGTCCATTCCGACCTTTGTCATGGGCCTGACGCTGTTGTTGATCTTCTATGGCATGCTGGGGATCTTTCCTCCAGGCCGAATGAGTGTGTGGACGATCCCCCTTATGCGGGGGGGTGACTTCGTTCATTACACGGGCATGAATACGATCGACGGGCTGCTGAATGGGAACTGGCGTATCACGTTGGACGCACTGAGCCACTTGGTGCTTCCCGTGATTACACTCGCGTATATCTCCTGGGCCTTGATCCTGCGTGTGATGCGGTCCTCAATGCTCGAGACGCTTCGTCAGGACTACATCACGACTGCGCGAGCAAAGGGCGTCAAGGAGCGCGTGGTGATCAAGAAGCACGCCAAGCGCAACGCGATGATCCCCGTGGTCACGTTGGCCGGCATGACGGTTGCTGGCCTGCTCGGCGGCGTCGTCATCACGGAGACGATCTTCAATTACCCCGGGCTCGGCCGATTCGCTGCGAATGCGGCGACGCAGCTTGATGTATCAGCTGTGCTCGGCTTCGCGATGTTCAACGCTGTTCTGATGGTTGGTGCCAATCTGGTCGTGGACGTCCTGTACGCGTTGATCGATCCACGAATCCGATTGGAGTGACTGCGATGCAGTGCAGAGAGGAACTAGCCACATGAAAATCGTTCGAGCCATACCGTCGGCACTCAAGCGGTTCTTTCAGAGCAGGCTCCTGCGGAAACTGTTGACGACTCCCACGTCTGCGTTCGGGATCTTTCTGCTTGTGGTTTTCGCCGTGATTGCGATCCTTGCGCCGGTTCTCTGCCCACCGCGCTATGTGGGCCATCCCTACATGATCCCCCGGGATTCGTTCGCCTACGAGCCGCAACCACCGAGTGCGGCGCACCCGCTGGGGACCACGACAGGGCAGTATGACCTGTACTACGGGATCGTCTGGGGGACGCGGACTGCTTTCCGAGTGGGATTCGTTGTTACATTCTTCGCGTGCCTCATCGGACTGGTCATTGGAACAGTGGCTGCCTTCTACGGCAGGGTGGTCGAAGAAATTATCATGCGCGTTGTCGATATCTTCATGACGATGCCATTCCTTGTGGCTGCGATGGTCATGGTCTCGATCTTGGGCGCGGGATTGGACAAAGTGATGATTGCGCTGATTGCGTTTGGGTGGATGGGCTATGCCCGAGTGATCCGCGGCGAGATCAAACAGGTTAAGGCGTTGGAGTATGTCACGGCGGCACGCGCGCTTGGCGCCGGCGATCTTCGTTTGATTCTCCGGCACATCCTTCCGAATGCGATCTATCCCGTGTTCGTCATGGCAACGATGAATATCGGATCGATGGTGCTCACGGCGGCCGCACTGAGCTTCCTTGGCTTGGGAGCGGAGCCGGGCTATGCGGATTGGGGACAACTCATCTCCTATGCTCGAAACTGGATGCTCGGAGCCGCGGGCAACTCCTCGGCCTACTGGTACACAGTCATCTTCCCGGGCGTGACGATCGTGTTGTTCGGCCTCGCATGGAACCTGGTCGGAGACGGATTCCGAGACATCATGGATCCTCGCATGCAGGGTTCGCGCTAGGCAGTATCGCCGACGACTGAGAACATGCTACGCGCTCGCGGCCTCACCCGCGGGCGCGTCTCTCTTTGCTGCTGGGCATGGCACAGACGGCCGCTTCCTGCCCCGGAGAACGACAAACGAGCCGCGATCATGCCCCTCGCGAGGGTCCTCCACGTGCTTGCTCGCCCGATCGGGCGAATCGAAGAGAGTCTGTGAAGCTCGGTCGACAGGCAAGCAAGCCTCTCTCATTGCATCAGCGAGTTCCTGCGGGGTGCGCAGGATTGCATCATAGAAGAAGGGATCCTCCGGTCCTGCAGATGCGTAGATGTTCCCGATGGGACTGGTCCGTGGGACCGTTGCGATGATCGCATGCCCGCTCGGCCGCAAGACTCGATGAACCTCTTCGAGGGCGCGGCCGAGCGCGGGCACGTAACAGAGAACCGTGATGAGGAAGACGGCATCGACACACGCGTCGCGTAGCGGAAGCGCTTCGGCTCTTCCGGCGATGACCTCGATCCCGCGGCTTCGTGCGATTGCGGCCATCTGCTCACACGGCTCGATCCCAATCGGAATGCCCAGAGCCGACGCGAATCGACCTGTTCCGACGCCGATCTCGATCCAGTCCCCCGGTGGCGGGAGCACCTGTTCGATGGCTCGCAATTCGGAGGCAAAGACAGTCGGGAAATCGTCGAACCACTTGTCGTACTCCGCGTAGTGGATCTCGTAGGAACTCTTCTCAGACATGCCTCTCCCCGGAGATGATCGCGAGCAGGCGACTCCGTGCGGCGATGAACGGCTTTCCCATACGCACCTTGCGTTCGTCGGACCGAAGCGCCACTTGCAGAGCTCCGCGAACCCGCCCAGGCCGCTCCGAGAGGACGACGATACGGCCGGCGAGTGCCAAGGCTTCGTCGAGGTCGTGCGTCACGAAGAGGAGTGTGCGTTCGAGATGCGTCAGGAGATTCGCGAGCCAGTCCTGCATCCGATGTCGAGTCTGTGTGTCGAGCGCGCCGAACGGCTCGTCGAGGACCAGCACAGAGCACCCAGTCATCACGGCTCGAAGCAGTGCAGCACGCTGACGCATGCCCCCCGAGAGCTCATGCGGATAGGCGTTTCCGAATCCCGCCAACCCGAAGTCGTCGAGCATGTCTCGGACGGCGGCCCTTCGAATCCGGCGTGGCACACTGCGTATCTCCTGCGGGAGCTCGGCATTTCGGATGACAGTCATCCACGGGAACAGCAGGCCGTCCTGAGGAAGATACCCGGCACGGTCGAGGCTGCCTCGAAGGGTGCCCCGATCGGCTGCCTCGAGCCCGAGAAGGATCCGCAGGAGCGTCGTCTTCCCGCAGCCGGAAGGACCGAGCAGCGCGACTCGCTCGCGTTCATCGAGGCTCAAGGAGACGTTTCGCAGGACCTCGAGGTCGGCGTAGGACTTGCTGATGCCGGTTGCCTCCAACACGTGGATCACTGCTCAGGCGCCTCCGGGAGGAACTCGTTTGTGAAGGCGGCCTCCGGGTCGATGGCCTCGTCGATCAGGCGGTTGTCGTAGGCCCATCGCGCGAATCGAGCCCAGACGTCGAGCTTCTGGCGTCCCCACTCCGAAAGGGAGTCGTGGCTTCTTCCGGCGAGCCAGCACTGGGATGCGATGACCAGCTCCCGATCGAGCTCGGGGACGGCCTGCAGGAGCAGCTCGGCGGCTTCAACAGGATGGGAGAGGGCATGCACGTATCCTCGCGAGAGTGCCCGGATGAATCCGCGGATCAGATCGCTTTCATCGGCAATGAGAGACTCTCGCGTGACGATCAACGGTGTGTAGTAGTCGAGTACCTCCGCAAGGTCCGGGATCGGCTGGTAATCGAACGCGATTCCCTCCAGCTCCGCGTGGATCCCTTGCCACCCGTAGAAGATCCAGTAGAAGTCCGCCAGATCGCGGCGTACTGCCGTGGCGAAGTTGATCGTGCCGATGTTGACCATCTCCACGGTCCCGAAGTCGGCGCCGGCCGTCTCCATCACCGTCTTGATCATGACCGCCTCGAGGTCGCTTCCCCATCCCGCGTACCGCTTGTGCTCGAAGTCGGCTGGAGACTTGATGTCCCGGTCGATGGCCGCGACGAAGCCTGATGTGTTGTGCTGGAAGATGGTGGCGATGGACACCACGGGAATGCCTTGCGCTCTTGCCATCGTCACGTACTCTTGCATGGAGACACCGAACTCCGCTTGCCCACTGGCGACGAGAGTGATCGAACCCGTCGGCCCCGGCTCGAGGATCTCGACGTCGAGGTCTTCCTCCGCGAAGAATCCGAGCGCGGCAGCGACGAAGATGCCCGTGTGATTCGTGTTCGGTGTCCAGTCGAGAGCAATACGAACCTGATCAGCGGCCGAGACGCCGGCGCAAAGGGCCGCGAGCAGCGTCGCTGCCACGATGAACGTGCGATATCTACTCATGGTTCCTCCTTGCAATCCATGGTGTGAGCATCGCTCCGCCGACGTCAGCGACCTTGAACAGAGCGAAGCTCAATGCCATCACAATGACGATGGCTCCGAACAATGCGTCGGTTCGGAATGACTGCAGCGCACGCGTCATGTAGACGCCGAGCCCGATCGATCCGCCGAGCCACTCGCCGACGACCGCTCCGAGAACGCTGTACGTGGCAGCGATCTTCAAGCCTGAGATGATGCCGGGCAGCGTGGCGGGTATGTAAAGGTATCGATACCGATCGATCCAGCTCGCCCCGAAGGTCTCCAGGAGTTCGGCGTAGGCAGGATCGACGGTGCGGAATCCTTCATAGCTACTCACCGTGATCGGAAAGAAGCAGACGAATGCGACAACCAGGATCTTCGAGGTGACCCCGAGCCCGAACCAGATGAGGATCATCGGAGCAATCGCGATCAGCGGAACCGCCTGTGACAGGACGAGATGGGGATAGATCAGTTCGCGGAGCAGCCGGAGCCGGTGCATGACGAGCGCCAGGCCGATGCCGAGCCCGAGCGCAATGCCGAGCCCGGCTAGCGTCTCAACGGCCGTCGCCGTGACGTGTCGTAGCAGGAGCCGGCCGTCACCGAGGATGGCGCGCGCTGTCGCGGCGGGAGAAGGAAGCAGGTATGCAGGAACCCGGAATGCCCAAACGACAGACTGCCAGAGCAGGACGAAGAGGCCGAGGCTCACAAGCCAGCGGACGACTGGAACCCTTCGCCAGATCTGGACGATTGCTCCTCGACGTTGATGGTTTCTCATAGGGATTCCTTGCTCGGCGCGTGGATGACGAGCACGAGTCCCGATGTGACGCGGACCTGCACGGGGACCGACTTGACCACGTTGGAAATCCCGCGAGACAAGGACCGATCGATCTTCTCCTCTTTCAGGCCGTACTGAAGGCCGGTCGTCTCGACGATCGCTTGCTTGCTGATCGGGAGGATTGACATACGATCGCCGATCCTGACGTCGCGAAGCACGAGCTCTTCGCTGGTCAGGCGAGCGGTCTCGCGTCCGGCGACTAGTTCCGCGTCGACGCCGTGCGAAAGGATCTTCTCCAGAAGGAAGACGGCCGCGAGGCTGTGATCGAGCCGGCTGCCGATGGCTCCGTAGATGACGATGCGGCTTGGGGAATACGTGAGTGCGAGGTCGATTGCCAGTTCGAGATCCGTCCAGTCCTTCTCGGTCGGATACACATCGACCTTGGCCTCGGCTCGCGCCCGCGCTGCGTCGTCCGGGCTCAGCGAGTCGAAATCCCCGACGACGCAATCGACGTGTATCCCGAGTTTCTTCGCCTTCGAGAAGGCTCCGTCCGCGGCGATCGTCCACTGTGTCGCCCGGACGGCGGATCGAAGGCGATCCTCACTCGGCCAATCGCCGTCGGCGAGGATAAGGATGATGGGGCGCTCGTCAACTGAACACATGCTCTGCTCTGACCCGTTAGGCCTGAAGCAGTCGGCGCGGATTCCCTACGCTGGCATTACCCAGTTCAGGTTCAACGGGTCGAGGTGACTCCTCCTCTCAGCCCACCACGTGGGCTCCCCGAACGCGGCAACTGTAGCGCACTGAGACGAGTGAAGCAAACGAGGGCCCGAGAAAACGGGCCCCCGTCTCTGTTCATGAAGCTGGCTCGTGCGTCCCGGTTAGGAGGGAATGAAGTCGGTCGAGTCGTCGATCGACGCGCACGTATGGGCGATCAGCTTCGAGATGTTCTCCAGGTCGTCGACATGCACGAGTTCACATGGCGAGTGCATGTAGCGATTCGGCACGCTGATCAAGGCTGTCGCCACGCCGCTTCGCGTGAGCTGGATTGCATTGGCGTCCGTCCCGGTCCCCCGTGGATAACCTTCCACCTGATAAGGAATCTTGCTCCCTTGGGCGGTCCGCAGGATCAGATCGAAAAGCGGCGGGTTGATGTTCGGGCCGCGTGTAACAATCGGCCCCTTGCCCATCGAGACGTCGCCGAGACGCTTCTTGTCCTTTTCCATGGACGGCGTGTCCGTCGCGAAACCGACGTCGACCGCGATTCCGACTTTAGGGTCGATCCCGTACGCGCTTGTCTGGGCGCCGCGAAGCCCGATCTCCTCCTGGACGGTCGCCACCGCGTAGATGGCGGCCTTCGGATTGAGAGCCTTGGCCAGTCGAGCGGCCTCGAGCACGATGAACGAGCCGACCCGATCGTCGAATGCACGAGCGGCCACGAGCCCGTTGAGGAGCTCTTGGTACCCGTAATCGAGCACCGCCGGATCGCCGATCGCCACCAGCGAGGACGCTTCCTCCTTGTCCTTGGCGCCGATGTCGATCCACAGATCTTCCATCTTGACGGGCTTCTTGCGGTCTTCCTCCTGCAGGAGGTGAATCGGCTTCCGACCGATGACGCCGATGATGACTCCGCTCTTGGTCTTGATCCGCACGCGCTGTCCGGGAAGGACCTGCGTGTCCCAACCTCCGAGCGCGGAGAACGAGAGGTATCCGTTCTTGTCGATGAACGTGACCATGAGGCCGATCTCGTCGGCGTGGCCGGCGAGCATGATTCTCGGACTTCCTCCCTCATTGACGACGGCGAACGAATTGCCGTGCATGTCGGCCCACGTTCGATCGGCGAAGTGGTCGGCTTCCTCCCGCCAGACGCGAGATGCATCCTCCTCGAATCCGGTGGGGCAAATGGTTTCCATCAAGCGCTCGAGGAACTCAAGGCGCGTTTTGTCCATGCTTCCTCCTCTCTGAGTGAAGAAGGAGAGTGTACTCGTTGTGCTATGGCCCTTCCATTGTGCGTCTGGGGCGTGACGTTGAAGGGGCGAGATCCGCTTCGCTATACTCCGGCGCCGTCGCACGCTACGCGTCGGCGCGCCGACGTAATGCACGAAAGGGGCACGCACGTGGCACGCATCGAGCAGCATCCGATTCTCGATCCACCGTCCGGCGACACCTTCTCCTTCTCGTTCTGCGATCGTGAGGTCGCCGCCTATCCGGGGGAGATGATTGCCTCGGCGCTCTTCGCCGCAGGGATTCGGACCTTCGGACATCATCCCCGCGATGGCGCGCCTCAAGGGATCTACTGCGCCAACGGTCAGTGCTCGCAGTGCATGGTGCTTGCTGACGGCGTACCGGTGAAGGCATGCATGACGCCGGCAACGCCGGGAATGGTTGTGGAGCCGCTCGATGGGCTCCCGGTACTGCCGGAGATGGGTCAACCGCCCGAGATGCAAGATATCGAGCCGATCGAAGCCGACGTCCTCATCCTCGGCGGTGGGCCGGCCGGCCTGTCCGCCGCAATCGAACTCGGCACTCGCGGTGTCGACGTGCTGCTCGTCGATGACAAGGATCGACTGGGCGGGAAGCTCGTCCTGCAGACGCATCGGTTCTTCGGATCGATCGACGCCGTCCATGCAGGCACCCGCGGCATGGATATCGGAAAGCGCTTGGCCGCACACGTAGTTGAATTGCAGTCCGTGCGCGTCTGGACACAGAGTACGGCTCTCGCGGTCTTCTCCGATCGGCTCGTCGGCGTTCTGCACGGCGACCGGTATGAGCGAATTCGGCCGAGGGTGCTCTTGGTCGCGACCGGCGCACGTGAAAAGTCGTTGGTCTTCGCCGGAAACACGCTGCCTGGGGTCTATGGGGCGGGTGCATTCCAGACTCTCGTCAATCGGGATCTCGTCCGCGCGGCCGATCGTCTGTTCATCGTCGGCGGTGGGAATGTCGGGTTGATTGCAGGGTATCATGCGCTTCAAGCGGGGATCGATGTCGTCGGCCTCGTGGAAGCGCTGCCCGAGTGTGGCGGCTACAAGGTTCATCGTGACAAGCTCGCGCGCATGGGGGTTCCGATCTACACGTCACACACGGTCCTGAGCGCGAATGGAACGGACAAGGTCGAGTCGGTGACAGTCGCGTCGATCGACGAATCCTTCCAGCCAATTCCGGGTACGGAGCGGACGTACGCCTGTGACACGATCCTTGTTGCTGTCGGTCTTGACCCGGTCGACGAGTTCACCGATGCCGCCCGCGCCTACCAACTCCCGGTCTTCGCTGCGGGGGACGCCGAGGAGATCGCCGAGGCGTCGGCGGCCATCTTCTCAGGTAAGATCGTCGGACTCCGGATTGCGCGTGAGTTGGGGGTCGCTGACGACCCGATTCCCGAGGACTGGGTGCAGATGGGCGAGGTTCTGAAATCGAAGCCCGGCGCCGTCCTGGATCGGACCGGCCTCGATGCTGCGGCTGCGCCGAGCCAGCCGCCCGACGGCCCGAGTCCCGCGGGGCGGATCTTTCCCGTCTTCCACTGCTCTCAGGAGATCCCGTGCAATCCATGCACGTCCGTGTGCCCGCAGGGATTGATTCACATCAATCGGAGCGACATTCGGCAACTCCCCGCGTTCATTGGAGATCAGACCGGAAGACAGTGTGTGGGCTGCGAGCGTTGTGTCACCATCTGCCCCGGCTTGGCGATTACGCTTGTCGATGGACGAGACGATCCAGAGAACCCGCTCGTCACGATCCCGTTCGAATTCTCGCAGAGCCGGATTCGAGAAGGAGACGAAGTCGATGTGCTCGACACCGAAGGTAACCCGCTTGGTGCCATGAACGTCGAGACGGTCAAGGCGATTGAAGCGAACGATCGCACAGTGCTCGTCAAGGTCCGTGCGCCGAGCCGAATCGCTCGAGAGATCGCGGGAATTCGCGTCCAGGCACCGTGGGTCGGAGAGCCGCTCCCCGAAGCCGTCGAACCGATTCGGGACACGGACATCGTTTGCCGCTGTGAGCGCGTCACCGCGGGCGAGATCCGGACCCTGATCCGGGCCGGATACCGCGACATCAATGAGATCAAAGCGGTGACTCGCGCGGGCATGGGCGCGTGTGGCGGAAAGACCTGTCAAGCCATCGTTCTCCGGCTCTTCCGCGAAGAAGGGATTCCGATGGAAGAGATCACGCACAACGTGGCGCGTCCGCTCTTCGTCGAGGTTCCCTTCGGAGCTTTCGCAGGCGTTGAGAAGGAGGGTGCCGATGACTAGGCGGACGACGTACGACGCGATCATCGTGGGTGCCGGGAGCATCGGAACCCCCGCGGCATGGTCCATGGCGCGCTCCGGTCTCTCGGTTCTCGTACTCGAGCGTTTGGCGAGTCCGGGACAAGGCTCGAATAAAGCGGCCATCGGCGGCATTCGAGCGACGCACTCCGAGCCTTCGAAGATCAGGATCTGCCTTCGCTCCCTCGAGATCGCCTCGACGTGGCAAGAAACGTACGGCGACGACATCGAATGGAGAACCGGTGGGTACTCGTTCGTCGCGTACGCAGAGCGCGAACGTGACATGCTCAAAGGACTGATCGCGACACAGCAGCGAAGTGGCCTAAACATCGACTGGTATGAAACGGAAGAGCTTCTCGCGTGCGTCCCCGTCTTGAACCCATCGGGTCTTCTAGGTGGGACCTTCTCACCCGGTGACGGGCTCTGCTCTCCACTTCTCCTCGGCCACGCGATGTACGAGCAGGCGGAGTCGGCCGGCGCCGAGTTCAGGTTCAGCGAGACGGTGACGGGCATCGCTGTCGACGAGAGCCGTGTGCGCGGTGTGGTCACTGAGTCGGGACGCTTTGACGCGCCGATTGTCATCAATGCCGCCGGGGCTTGGGCGCGCGAGATCGGGCGCATGATCGGGCTTGATCATCCGATCATGCCCGACTCACACGAAGGAGGCGTCACCGAGCCCGTAGCCCGTTTCCTCGGACCGATGGTCGTCGATATTCGACCGTCGGAGACGGCCGCGAACTGCTACTTCTTCCAGCTCGAGACAGGACAGATTCTGTTTTCGCTCACGCCGCAGCCACTGATTCCCGGACATGATTGCCGCTCCACAAGCGACTTTCTTCCGACCGTCTCGCGACGGATGATCGCGCTCGTGCCGCGCCTCGCGAACCTGCGAGTGCGAAGAACCTGGCGTGGGCTCTACCCCATGTCGCCGGACGGCGCGCCACTCGTCGGCTGGTCCAGTGAGATTGATGGGTACTTCATGGCGATCGGGATGTGCGGACATGGGTTCATGCTCGGGCCGGGACTCGGCGAAGTGATCGATCGCGTGATCCGAGACGACAGCACAGAGGACGATCACCTGATCCTCGACGGCCTCTCTCCGGATCGATTGTTTGAAGGGCAGGCGGCGCTCAAGTAGCCCGGTCAGCTGCGATCGAGTACGAACGAGCCGATGTGTCTCGTTGTCGTTCTCGCGTGCCATGCGTACTTAGAACCTTCGCGTTCATCCTCGCAATCAGGGAGGAGGCCGGGAACGAAGCACGAGGCCCCGTCCCCGGCACCAAGGAGGGTTGAGACATCAACTAGGATGTCTCGGCCGAGACATCCGGACAGACGATCGGGCTCCCCAGCGAGAAGTAGCGACCGAGCGTCTCTGCCGTGACTTCTTCATTCTCCGGTCCACCGAACCGCGACGAAGTCCGTGCGATGCAGTCGCGGACTTCCGCGTAGACCTCGGGGGACTGAAGAGCAAGTGCGGTGAGCAGGTCGTCGAACCCGGCGTCCCGTGGCAGGAACACATCCTGCTCCAGGCGGCTGAGCGCGGGGCGGCCCGGCGGATAGACGACCACTCGAATGACCTTCCAATCCGCTTTGCTCATGGCGACTCACCCGGTCCGGCCTTCATCTCTCCTTGCACGAGCGCGTCAAGAAGGAGATGGCTGAACAGAACTGCCGCAAGAAGACGACGCATCGGATGCTGCGAGATCCTGCGATTCGTTCGGTGCATCCGTGTTTTCGTGGCCATTGCAGTGTTCTCTTGCGTTCTCATGCATACCACCTCCCGCTCCCCGTTTCAGGGGTGCTCGCCGAACTCCTCCGCGGGCAAAGCGAAACGCAGACCCGAAGGTCTGCGTCATCGCATCGGTCGTTTCGGAGCCGGCTGTCTTTCTAGCCGCGTCCGAAAGGACCGATGACCGGCATACGAACATGAAGGAGGACAAGGAGAACGGTCTCTGCGCTCCGGAATCCTGCCTTCTTGCTCAACATGATTCGCGCATTTTAGGCCGAGACGGACGATATGTCAATCCCCTCAGTCCGCAGGAAGGCCGTGTGGGCTCCCCGGATGGATGGTCACGCGCCGAGCGCATTGGCTCCGGCAACGCATTCCACATAGGATCGTCTTCGATCATCGAAAGGAGGCTCGACATGCCG
>Ga0272442_10007909_pt1 | contig 13642 bp, 10 predicted proteins | sample SSMForm2O_FD_200262 | JGI IMG/M metagenome (GOLD analysis project Ga0272442, IMG submission 200262) | Marine sediment archaeal communities from Little Sippewissett salt marsh, Falmouth, MA, United States - SSM-Form-2O | ecosystem: Environmental > Aquatic > Marine > Wetlands > Sediment ...
CGGGGCCCGGTGGTGATTGAATTCCCCCCTGACATCAGGCGGCTTGTCCGGAGCGTCGCCCAATGCGCCGACGTCCTCAGGCCCTTTGCCGGTACCGTCTACCGCTCCACGACACCCCGATACGCCAATCAACATGACCTGCTCAGCGGAGAGGGTGCCGCCAAATGGGGCGGCCGGTGGAACCCCCGATCCATCCCCACCGTTTACTTCAGCCTCTCCGTCCAGACCGCCGGCGCCGAAGGCAGGCGGCAACTCGAATACTACAACCTCCCGGTTCACGCGCAACGGCCCCGAGTCATCGTCCCCGCCCACGTCAACCTCGCCTCCGTCCTCGACATCACCGATCCCGCGATCGAGCGCCGCCTGGACGTTTCCCGGCAGATGTTGACAAGCGTCGATTGGCGCTGCGAGAACGCCGATGGCAACCTCGCCATTACCCAGGTAGTCGGTCAATCGGCCCACGATGCCGGATTCGAGGGCCTCATCGCACCCTCCAATCCTGACGAGACCGGCTCCACTCTCGTCGTGTTCACCGGAAACATCGCGCCCACCAGCCGCATGACCCGCCTTGGCGACGAGGCCTTGCCCGAGTAGCTTCGCCACGGTAGCCCGCCTATTATCGGATGACCGAATTGCATGCAATTTTGCGTGTTTTTTTGCTTGACTGCCGACCGAATCCTTGCGAATATCCAAATACCCATCTGGTCAAGGAGCTCGCCATGCACCAGAAACCCCAAGATTCTCACCCGCCCTTCCGCGACACCACCCCCACTCCGCGCGATGAGGATCAACCGACCGTGCCCATCAACGCTCTCCACGCGACCGCTTTCTCTCCGCACGCGGGCACAGGAGAGCAGTTCGGCAAACGCATTCTGCTCCTTCGCCAGTCGGTCGATCTCCCTCGCCGCGTCTTTGCCCTTGTCATCTCCGTTTCCGAACGGTCCCTGGCCAGCTACGAGAACGGCTACCGGCCCGTCACCCCCGCCGTCCTCCGCCGCTTCATCGAGTTCGAGCGATTCTGCCACGCCCTCGCCGAGATCGTCCAGCCCGAAGCCATCGGACCCTGGCTCCAGCAACCCAACGATGCCTTCGACGGCTTCAAGCCACTCGAGCTCATCGACCGCGGCGAAATGGACCGCCTCTGGCAGATGATCTTCAACCTACGCTCCGGCCTCCCCGCCTGACCCCGCCCCCGCCCCCGGAACACGCAACACCGAACCTCCCCACGCCCACGACGCCCTCACGCCGACCCCTCACCCGCACCCCTTCTCACTTCCCGTACCGCTGGATCGCTTCCACGATCGTCTTGTGAACCTCGAAGGGCTCACGCAGCATCACCCACCACGCTTCTATCACATCGGTCCCCGCCGTCGCGAACCCGATCGACCCGAGGCTGAACACCCGCTCCCGCAGCCGCGCGAACACGCTCGTGTGCTGAATGTTCTTCAACTGCGCCTCGAACAGCATCACCCGCAGCACCCCCATACGGCGGATCACCCGCCGATCCGTCAGCACGTACACCCGACAATACCACTCCAGAACCTGCCAGCCCAGCCGCACCGCCCCCACCGCCACCCCCAGCGCGAACGCCTGCGTGTCCGTCCACCCCACGCTCGGCTGCCACCGCGCCAGGTACGCCAGACAGAACGCCGCCAACGCGATCACCGTCAGGCTCGCCACGCACGACAGCGGCACATACAGCACGCTCGGCCGCAGCAGCAGGATGACCACCTCGTCATCCCGAATCACACCCGCCGGCAGCAGCGTGGTCGCCCGGTCCGGCGCCAGCGCCTCCATACCCGGCGCATCGGCGGCAAACGACGCATCTCGCTCGCTTTCCCGCTGCATCCTGTTTCCCTGCCGCGGACCAGTCCCGTCCCCGTTGATCACAGCGCTTCCTTCTTCGGCACGCCGATGTCCGGCAGATTGCGGTAGTACCCGTCGTAGTCCAGGCCGTAGCCCACCACGAACTCGTTGGGGATCTCAAAACCGATGTACTCGCACTTCGTCGACAAAGCCGACGCAATGTCCTTGCGCAGCAGCACGCAGGCCCGAACCGACCGCGGCCGCCTTCGCTCAACCTCCGCGCGTATCCGCCGAATCGTCGTCCCCGAATCCAGGATGTCGTCCACGATCAGCACGTGCTTGCCCTTCAGATCCTCCGGCAGGCTCCCCACGATCGGCTCCCCGCTGCTCTTGGTTCTTCGCCCCGCGTAGCTGCTCGCCGCCAGCATGTGAATCCGCAGCTTCTGCGGCAGGTGACGGATCAGATCCGCCAGGAATATGATCGAACCCGTCAGGATCGGCACCAACACGATCTCCGCGTCCCGGCTTAGCGGCTCCAGATCCCCCCGGATCGCCTCCGCCAACTCTTCCACCCGCCGGGCGATCTCTTCCCGGCCGATCAGGATGCGATCGATGTCTCGGTGCACGTCGTGCACGGTCTCGGCTGCGGTCTGGACGCTCTCGGCCATGCTGCTTCTCCCACCGCCTTGACTATACCGCGCCGGGCCGCGGAAGCAGCCAGAAAGCCGACACTTGCATCAGGCCCAGCACCGCGCTGAACGCCAGCAGGTCCGTCAGGAAGATCAGCAGAATCGCCGAACTTTGCGCCGGATCGCGCCCCAGCCGCTTCATCAGCAACGGGATCCCCGACCCGGCCAGCGTTCCCACTCCCATCGCCATCGCCAGCGCAATCCCCGCCACCGCCCCCACCTGCCACGTCGCGCTGGCCGTCACCAACCCCAGTCCGCAGACCACCAGCAGTATCAGCACCCCCAGCAAACACCCCTGGATCAGCCCCACCGCCGCCTCCCGAACCACCAGCGGCACCACCCGCTCACGACGAACCTCATCCAGCACTATCCCCCGAAGCGTCACCGCCAACGCCTGATGACCCGCGTTCCCCACCAACGCCGCTATCACCGGCATCAGAAACGCCAGAATCGGCTGGCGTCGAATCAGATCCTCCGCGAAAATCACCACGATCGCCGCCAGGCACGTCAGCACCAGACTGATCGCCAGCCACGGAAACCGCCCCCGGAACTTCTCGCTCAGTCGCGAGTACACCGCCTCCCCTCCCCCCGCCCCGACCGTCTTCTGCACGTCCTCCGTGTGCTCGGCCCGGATGATGTCGATCACGTCGTCAACCGTCACGATCCCAAGCAGCATCGCCCCCTGATCGATCACCGGCAGCATGAAGTAGTCGTACCGGTCAAACTCCATCGCCACCGCCTCCCGGTCCATGTCCGCCCGCACCGCCCTCACTTCGCGATCCATCAGCTCCGCGATTTGTCGGCGTTCGGAACTCAGCAACAGCGGCCGCAACCCGATCACCCCCGTCAAACGCCCTTCACCGTCAACCACCGGCAGATGATGCACCTCCTCGGGGATGTCGCTGGCCCGGATCGCTTCCGTTGCCTCGGCCACCGTCATTTCGTCCCGCAACGCCAGGTACTCTGTGGTCATCAACCCCGCCGCGGTGTCCTCGGCGTACCCCGTCAACCGCCGCAGCTTCACCGCCTCCGCCGGCGGCATCGACCTGTACAGCTCCTCCTGGCTCTCCTTCTCGATAGTCTGGAGCAGGTCCGCGGCGTCATCCGGCGCCATCAGATCCAGCAACCGGCCCGCAAGCTCCGCGTTCCCTTCGTCCAGCAGGTCTCCCACCACCATCGCGGCCAGCGGATTCTCCATCTCCGCCAGCGCCTCCGCCGCCACCTGCTCGTCCAACAACTCCAGAACGTCCGCGGCATCTTCCTCCTCGAGCGTTTCGAGGGTGTCAGCCGCATCCGCCGCTTCCTGCTGAGCCACCGCCTCGGCCAGCACCGGGACGTCGATCGTGTGCGTCAACAACTCCGCCACACGCTCGTCTTCCGGGGAAACCTCCCCCGCATCCTCGATGTGAGTGACCTCCTCGAGCTGCGGCGACTCCTGCTCACCGGACGACCGGCGGTCCGAAGGCTCCCCGCTGTTCGGTTTGACGCCGCGCTCCGCCATGGCCCAGAGTGTACTGCCGCCCCACCGACTCCCGCCAGCGACGGCGCCTCGGCCGGACCGCTCGGCGCGCGGGCCGATCACGCCCCCACGCCGTCATGGGCAGCCGCCGATCTTGCGGCCGGCCGCGCGATCCTCACCGGCGGAAATCGAGGTTCTCGATCCGCCCGATCACCGCTGTCGAGATGTTCGCCAGATGTGATGCCACGCGCTTGTAGTGACGCGCCAACAGCGAATACGCCACCGCTTCGTGCATCTCGATGCTCGCCTGGTCGCCGAGGAGCTGCTCGATGACCTCGTCGCATCGGTTGCCGATGGCGTCCGCCGCCTTGATCGCCTCTTTCGCGCCTTTGCTCTCCGACTCGCGCCATGCGTTGCGGACCGCCCCGAACAGCGCTTCCACGTCACCGCGGATCGCCTCCAGCGGCTCGTGATACTTCGGGACGTTGAAATCCCTCGTGTAGAACCGCCCCACCTCGAAGACGTTCTTGCAGTAGTCCCCGATCCGCTCCGCGTCCTTCGCCACGCTCATCAACGCCAGCGCCGCCGGTACATCCGACCCCGGGTTGATCGTCAGATGCCGCACGAGCTTCCGCCGAATGCCCTTCAGGAGCTTGTTGATCGCCTGGTCGCGCTGGTAGATCGAATCCTTCACTTCATCCGGGTCGATCCTGTGGCAAAGCGTCTCGTTGGCGCGGATGAACATCCACTGGGCATGGTCGATCATCTCCGCAAACTCGGAGAACGCTCGGTCCATGATGTCCCCGCTTTTCAATGCCGAGAACAATTGCTTCAACATGGCGGGTCCCTCTCAGGATCCGGAAAACAGTTTCAACAAGATCTCACTCACCACCAGCCCCACCGTCGGCACAATGATAAACGCCCCGAAAAGAAACAGCAGCGCGTAGAACCTCGACTTCGCCGCCAATCGCCCGTACCACCGCGCGATCCCGATCGGGACACGCCTCAGCGGATACCAGATCACCGTTCCCGCGAGATTGAACGTCACGTGCGCGATCGCCACCGTCACCGCCCCGATCACCGGGTTCGCGCTCGCCGCGATCACGCCCGTCACCGTCGTCCCCAGATTCGCCCCCAGCGTGTACGGGTACACGCGCTTCAGCTTCACCGCCCCGGCGCCCGCGAGCGGGACGATCAGGCTCGTCGTCACCGAGCTGGACTGTACCAACACCGTCGTGAGGGCGCCCACCGCGTACGCCGCGCCGTCGTTGCGAAAGAACACCCGCCGGAACAACCCCTCGATATGCCGCAGCAACGCCCCCTTCAGATTCTTCACCATGAACACCAACGCAAGACACAGCAACAGCAGCCCCGCCGCCGCCATCAGAACCCCGCGCCCCGTCTCGCCATCCGTCAACTGCTCGGCCAGCCACCTCACCGCCTCCACCGCCGGGCGAGTGATCACCTTCAGCGGGCTGTTGGGCCTCTCGATCTCCTGCAGCCCCAGAAGCTGCGATGTCCACGTCGAGAACCGGGCAAGCACACCGCAACCGTCTCGCGCAATCGCGCCCGTGATCCACTCCAGCGGGAGCAGCACCGCCACCGTCAGCCAGTTGAAGATGTCGTGCACGATCGCCGCCCGAAACGCCCGCCGGAACTGCCGGCGAATACGAAGGTTCCCGAACGATACGATCGTGTTCGTCACGCTCGTCCCGATGTTCGCCCCCATCACCGCGAAGATCGCGTCTCCCACGTTCATCTGACCCGCTGCCACCAGCGTGATGATCAGCGATGTCGTGAACGACGAACTCTGCACCATCACCGTCACCAGCACCGATCCCATCAACGCCACGAACGGGTTGTGGGCGTGCGCCAGCAGGTTCTCCAGCCAGTCCGTGCTTGTGCCCAGCGTCTTCAGCCCCGCTCCCATGATGTTGATCGCGCTCAAGAACAGGTACAGGCACAGCCCCGCGATGACCCCGTTGGCCCACGCCGGCAACTCCCGCGGCCGACCCGCTTGCGTCAGCGGCGCGCCCGTCGTGTTCCCTCCCGATCGCTCTGCGACGCTCCCCGACGCCTCTGCGGCCGTTTCGCCGGTGCGTGAACTGTCCGGATACGAATCCGCGTCCATCGGCACGTTCCCGCAGCAGAGCGCTGGTAAATCACCAAGGAGTCATTTGGATTCGATAAGGAGGAGCCGATGATACGGCCTCCCGCACCGCTTCGCCATGACCGGACCGACATTGACAGCCGGCCCACCTCCGGTTTCCCTACCCGCGTGACCGCCGACCCCCCCGGCCAATATCGCAACGGAGATCCCGCCGTCCGACTCCGCCGAGCCGTCCAACTCTTCGAGCACCGTTTCGGCCGATCACCCACCCTCGCCGCCGCCGCCCCGGGACGCGTCAACCTCATCGGAGAGCACACCGACTACAACCACGGCTTCGTCCTGCCGATGGCGATCGATCGCCAAGCCATCGCTCTTGCCGACCCCGCGAATGGTCGCCTGTCAACATTCCTCGCCATCGACCTCGACCAGGAAGTCCAGACCGACCTTACCCGTCCCCTTGCGCCCCTACGCGAAACCCGCTGGGCCAATTACGCGCTGGGCGTCGCAGATCAGTTCATCCGGCGTGGCTTCGAATTGCCCAACCTCGATCTGGCCCTCACCAGCACCGTCCCCATCGGCTCCGGTCTCGCCAGCAGCGCCGCCGTCGAGGTCGCCGTCGCCACCCTGCTCGAACAACTCACCGGCGCCCCGCTCGACCCGATCGACAAGGCCCTGCTCTGCCGGGACGCCGAGCACGCGTTCCCCGCAACCCCCTGCGGAATCATGGACATGCTCGTCGCCTGCTCCGCCCGCCCCGGGCATGCCCTGCTGATCGACTGCCGCGCCAATCACGCTCGGCCGATCCCCCTGCCCCCGCCGGACCGGGCGGTGCTCCTCATTGCCGATACCGGCGTCCGCCACGACCTCGCCTCCGGCGCCTATGCCGATCGCCGGACCACCTGCGAGCTTGCCGCCGCCCGCCTCGGACTCGATTCCCTCCGCGATGCCACCCCCTCCGCCATCGAGTCCGCCGGCCTCACCGAAACCGAACACAAGCGCGCCCTCCATGTGGTCCTGGAGAACCGCCGGACCCTCCAGGCCGCCCGACTCCTCAGAGCCTCCGACCTCGACGCCTTCGGTCGCCTCATGTTTGAGAGCCACGATTCCCTGCGATACCTCTATGAGGTCACTTGCCCGGAGTTGGATACGCTCGTGGAAGAGGCCCGCCTCCTTCGCGAACAGCGCCATGAACTCTACGGGGCGCGGATGACCGGCGGCGGCTTCGGCGGCTGTGCCATCGTCCTCTGCGCTCCGTCAGCGGCCGCCCAAACGGCCAAACGCCTCCAACACGCCTTCGCCGCCGCGCACCGCCGACAGGCGAAGCTCCTCTTCGCCCGACCCGCCGGCCCCGCCTCCAGGCTTGCCCTCCCCCCCGTTTCGCCGTCCTGATGAGCATTCTTGCCCAGGCCGCCCCGCCTTCCGCCGTATCTCTCCTATCCCCAAGCGCCGATCATTGTGGACAACATGCCGGTTCGGCCGATCCTCTCACTAGGCAGACACACTTGTCAACTATGCCGAACTTTCGACGGCGTTTGATCGTCCTCATGAATGGACAACACGCCACGGACGGAACCTGTGATGGAAAGAACGCACCACGTCATTCGGTACTGGAACGGCCAGCGGCTTGATATCGCGGTCAGGGTCGGCCAACTCTACGAAGTCCAGCCCGACGACACCGAGAAGTCCGGGCACCGCGGACGAATCTGCCGCGTCGAAGCCTTGGAAAACGCCCCCGTGCCCCGGCGAGCAAGGGTCCGCTACGAGGACACGGGCCGCATCGGCCTCGTGGAACTCGACGATCTGCTGGAGGTCGAGGCAGCCTCGGCCTGACGGCACTCGCCAACCTCTACGCCCCTTTGGGCCGCGCGTCACCGACGCCGATCGGCCTCAATCTCGCGTGCCCCCTGTGGGCGCCGCCGCCGTCCTCGCAATGATCCGGACCGTCATCCCCCTCTCCGCCGCGATTTGTCAGCCCCGACGCTCCCCGTCGTCGTCCGCCGGCGGTGTGACCGTGTAGCCGTTGCGCAGACGCCCGCCTTTCCGGCGCTCGATCCCCACGCGCGTGCCCTCGCCCGTCTGTTCCACCTCGTCGGCTTCGAACCGCGGCAACCCCTCCGCCACCGGGCGCGCGCCGATGTGCGACTCGTAAATAATCTGCACCGCTTCCTCCGGATCGTCCGTGAGGTGGAACAACTCGAAATCCCGCTCGTCGATGTTGTGACGCCGACCCAGCATCGTCGAGCGAATCCAGTCAAGCAGCCCCGACCAGAAATCCGTGCCCACCGCTACCACCGGGAAGGGCGCGATCTTCAGCGTTTGAATCAGCGTCAGCGATTCGAAAAACTCATCCATCGTGCCGAAACCCCCGGGGAAAATCACGAATCCCTGCGCGTACTTCACGAAGCAGACCTTGCGCACGAAGAAGTACCGGAAATCCAACTCGACGTTCTGGTAGTCGTTGGGAACCTGCTCCAGCGGCAGCGCGATGTTCAAACCCACCGACGTGCCCCCCGCCTCGAACGCCCCTTTGTTCGCCGCTTCCATGATCCCCGGGCCTCCGCCGGTCAGTACGGCGAAATCCTTTGCCGCCAGCAACCCTCCGCACCGCACCGCCAGCTCGTAGTACCGGTCCCCCGGCGTCGTCCGCGACGACCCGAATACGCTTACGCACGGGCCCAACCGCGCCATCGTCTCGAATGACTCGACGAACTCCGCCATGATGCGGAACACCCGCCACGATTCGTGCCGGAGCGACTCTTTGTGTGTCGGCTGGGTCATGACGAACTCCTTGCCGGTGATCCTAGCACCACCTCGGCAGCGTAACCGGTGCACGCCGGAAAGGGCCCCTTGACGTGATCCCGGCAAAGACCCCCGATCCGACCCGTAGGGCCGTTTTGTTGTAACTTATTGAATGACAGGCACTTACGTCAACTTGTTTGAATAGCCCTCCCCCAGGTGCTACACTTCGGTTCATGAGCCGCAACCCCGCCACCCTTCGTCGCAGCGGCCGCCGGACCAGCGAGTCGCCCAAGGACATCACGACCTTTTCCAGCGCCGTACGCTATCTCTACGAACGCGTCGACCTGGAGCGCATGCGCGTCATCCGCTACGACGACGCGACGTTCAAGCTCGATCGTATGGCCGCCCTCATGGACGCGCTGGGCAACCCCCACCAGCAGGTCAGGATGGTCCACGTCGCCGGCACGGTCGGCAAAGGATCCACCGTGGCCATGATCGCCTCCATGCTACAGGGCTGCGGTTATGCCGTCGGCCAATACACCAGCCCCCATCTCACCGATGTCCGCGAGCGCATCGCCATCAACGGCCAACTCATCACCCGCTCGGAATTCACCGAATCCATGCGCGAGGCGGCCGAGGCGGCTGCTTCCATCGATCTCGATCCGACCTTCTTCGAGCTCACCACCGCCGTCGCTTTCAAGCATTTCGCCGAACAGGCCGTCGACCTTGCCGTCACCGAGGCCGGACTCGGCGGCCGCCTTGACTCCACCAACGTCATCACCCCCGAAGTCACCGTCATCACCCGCATCGACTTCGACCACATGCACATCCTCGGCCGCTCCCTCGGCAAAATCGCCGAGGAAAAGGCCGGCGTCATCAAGCGCGGCGTCCCCGTGATCACCTTCCAGCAGCCCGAGGAGGTCGAGGAGGTCCTGCGCCGCAAGACCGACGAGATCGGCGCGCCGCTCCGCGTCATCGGCAAGGACATCGAGTACAGTTGCCGCTTCGCCGCCAGCCCCGACCTCGGGCCGCACTGCCGCATCTGCGTCGTCACCCAGACCAGCCAGTTCATGCATTTGCCTGTGCCCCTGCCAGGGGAACACCAGGCCGCAAACTGCGCGCTGGCCCTCGCCGTCATCGACACCCTTAAATCCTCCGGCTTCGAGTGCCCCGAAGTGCCCATGCTCGAAGGACTCAAGAAAACCAGAACCCCCGGCCGCATGGAACTCGTCTGGGACAGCCCGAGGATCCTCGTCGACGGGGCGCACAACCCCGCGGCCCTGGAGGCCTTGATGCGGTGCGTCGGCGCCCACGTGCCCTACGACTCCATGGTCTGCGTCTTCGGCTGTTGCGAGGACAAGGACGTGCCGGAGATGCTCCGAAAAGCCGTGCTCGGCGGCGACAAGCTCGTCTTTACCCGCGCCAAGAACAACCCCCGCGCCATGGACCCCGATGAGCTGCAGCGGCAGTTCGCCGACATGTACGGCAAAATGAACCAGGTCGCCCGCACCCTCCCCCAGGCCCTCGACCTCGCCACCCGGGCTGTCGGTCGCGACGACCTCATCTGCGTCACCGGCAGCTTCTACCTCGTCGGTGAAGCCAAAAAATACCTCACCGATCTCGACCGGAAACGACACCGACGCGAATGAAACCCGCTCCTTGACCGGTGGCGATGATTTGCCCCGCCCCGTTTCGCCGATACACTGCCCATCATGATCGCCCGCTTCCCGGCCCTCGCGCTACGCTCGCCGCTTACGGCCCTTCCCCGCCGCCGGTGACCCGCGCGCGATCCTCTGTCTCGACTCGCACGGGGCCTCGCGCACGCGGGGCCTTGTTTCTTCCTCATCCCTTCACGCCTCTGCATGATGACCCAACCCAACCGCGGCGAGAGCCATGAGTAAGCAGACCACTCCCAATACCACCGACGCCGGCGATCAAACACCCGCTGAACCCGATCGACCCTTCCGGTACACGGCCCGGCTCGCCGACGTGATCGAAACGCGCTGGCAGGCGCATTGGGACGAGCATCGGACCTTCCACAGCCCCAACCCCGGCGAGGACGACTTCGACCCCCGTCAACCCAAGTTCTATATCCTCGACATGTTCCCCTACCCTTCCGGGGCCGGTCTGCACGTCGGTCACCCCGAGGGCTACACCGCCACCGACATCGTCAGCCGATACAAACGCCACCGCGGCTTCAACGTCCTCCATCCCATGGGATGGGACGCCTTCGGCCTCCCCGCCGAACAGTACGCCATCCAGACCGGCATCCACCCCGCCATCACCACCCAAAGGGCAATCGACAACTTCCGCCGGCAGCTCAAACGCTTCGGCTTCGACTACGACTGGTCACGCCAGTTCGCCACCATCGATGAAGACGTTTATAAGTGGACGCAGTGGATCTGGCTCAAGGCCTACAACGCGTGGTTCGATCCCATGCAGCGCCGCGCCAGGCCGATCGATGAGTTGATCAAGAAACTCGAATCCGGCGAATACGTCGTCGGCGCCGACGACGAGATCATGCCGGCGAAGGACGCGACCGAACGCGACCTCCAACTCGTCCGCTGGGATCAACGCGGCAACGCCGATCGGCGCCGATTCATCGACGCCAAGCGCCTCGCCTACCTCGACGAGCAGACCGTCAACTGGTGCCCCAAGCTCGGCACGGCCCTGGCCAACGAGGAGGTCAAGGACGGCCTCAGCGAACGCGGCCACCATCCCGTCTACCGCAAACCCCTCCGGCAATGGATGTATCGCATCACCGCCTATGCCGAACGCCTCATCCAGGACCTCGACCACATCGACTGGCCCGAGTCCACCGCGATCATGGAGCGCCAGTGGATCGGCCGCAGCGAAGGCGCCGAGGTGGATTTCCCGCTCGCCGAATCGCCGGATGATTCGCATCGCGCAATTCGCGTCTACACCACGCGCCCGGACACGCTGTTTGGCGCCACCTACATGGCCGTCGCCCCCGAGCACCCGCTTATCGTCGACGTGCTGGCCAATCCGAGACCGGAGACCGATATCGAGGCGCTGCGCGCCTACGTCGAGGAAGCGAAGAACCGCTCCGACCTCGATCGCATGGCCGAGACGCGCGAGAAGACCGGCGTGTTCACCGGCATCTACTGCATCAATCCCGCCAACGCCGGAAAGATCCCCCTGTGGACCGCCGACTACGTCCTTATGGGCTACGGCCACGGCGCCATCATGGCCGTCCCCGCCCACGATCAACGCGACTTCGAGTTCGCCTGCAAGTTCAACATCCCTATCGTCCAGGTCATCGAACCCGAGGGTGACGCGGTCTACGACGGCGCCTGCGCGTTCACCGGAGACGGGCGCAACATCAACAGCGCCAATGACGAGGTATCCATCAACGGCCTGCCCACGCTTGAAGCGATCCGCACCATCACCGATTGGCTCGAAGCGAAACGACTCGGCCGATTCAAGATCAACTACAAGCTGCGTGATTGGCTCTTCAGCCGGCAGCGCTACTGGGGCGAACCGTTCCCCATCGTCTTTGACGAGCGCGGCGATCACTACCCCGTCGCCGAGGAGAATCTCCCCGTCGTCCTCCCCAAAATGGAGGACTATCAGCCTATCGAGTCCGACAAACCCCTCCCCATGCTCGCCAAGGCGACCGAGTGGGTGCACACCACCGCCGGCGAGGCGGGCGTCAGCCCCGATGTCCTCCCCCCCGACACCCCCGTGCGGCGCGAAACGAACACCATGCCGACCTGGGCCGGCTCCTGCTGGTATTACCTGCGGTACTGCGATCCCCATAACAGCCGACGATTCATCGGCCGCGACGCCGACCGCTACTGGATGCTCTCGCCGCGGCAAGACGGTGCGCAGCCCGACTTGTCCGATGGCTACGACCCGGAGCATCACCGGTCCGGCGGCGTCGACCTCTACGTCGGCGGTTCCGAATACGCCAACACCCACCTGCTATACACCCGCTTCTGGCACAAGCTCCTCTACGACCTCGGTGAGCTCGCCACCCCCGAGCCGTTCCATACCCTGCGTCACCAGGGCCTGATTACTTCGTTTGCGTATCAACGCGCCGACAAGTCGCTTGTGCCCGTCGATCAGGTGATCTCGTTTGAAATCGTGCCCCGCGGCGAGGACGAACCCGAGGTGATCTGGCGCGACGGTCTCGGCAATCCGGTCACGCCTCCCCCGATCGAACTGGACCTTGAAGGACGAACGCCTGAGCAGTTCATCGAGAAGGCGACCGGGGAGCCGGTGAAGCAGGTGATCGCCAAGATGAGCAAGTCGCTCAAGAACGTCATCAACCCCGACGACGTCATCGCCGAGTATGGCGCCGACACCTTCCGACTCTACGAGATGTACATGGGCCCGCTGGAGGCCACCAAGCCGTGGAACACCCGCGACATCGTCGGCGTCTTCCGCTTCCTCCAACGCGTCTGGCGGCTGGTCGTCAATGAAGACACCGGCGACCTCGTCCTGCGCGATCGGCCCGACGACGGCCTCGAACGCCTGCTCCATCGCACCATCGCCAAGGTCGGCGAGGATATCGAACGCCTCGCCCTCAACACCGCCATCGCCGCCATGATCGAGTTCATCAACGAGGCGCACAAGACCGGCGGACTCACCGCCGATCAACTGTTGCGCTTCACCCTCCTGCTCTCCCCCTTTGTCCCCCATCTCGCCGAAGAACTCTGGGCAAAACTCGGCCACGACGAATCACTGGCGCGCGAACCCTGGCCGCGCTACGATCCGGCCCTGCTCCGCGACGACGAGATCGAACTGCCCGTGCAGATCATGGGCAAGGTGCGCACGCGAATCACCGTTCCCGCCGATGCCGACCGGAGCACCGTC
>Ga0272442_10007912_pt1 | contig 13641 bp, 8 predicted proteins | sample SSMForm2O_FD_200262 | JGI IMG/M metagenome (GOLD analysis project Ga0272442, IMG submission 200262) | Marine sediment archaeal communities from Little Sippewissett salt marsh, Falmouth, MA, United States - SSM-Form-2O | ecosystem: Environmental > Aquatic > Marine > Wetlands > Sediment ...
CGTCTTCACTTTTTGGGGCTAGTTTCGCCTTTTTCACTCCTTTTTTCAAGGCTATCCTCATTTTCTTTTGAGCGTCTTTTCTTTTTAGTGATTTATCCGCGATGACCCATTCCGCAATATAGTACCGTTTTACTTTTTCAAGCATTGTTTTTTCACTAAAGCTTAATTTCTCAAGTTTTAGCCGGCCATTTAGATCCCGAATTAATTTAGCTCGATTCTCCAGGCTGCCGTCTAGCCAGCGTTCATGAATCCTTTTTTTCCTTGTCTTGTAGTGTTTGCCTATAGGTTGGGGAATCTCAGCGAAGATATTGAGAGCGCATTCAAAATCTTTTTTTGAACGAATTGGTTCAATGTGATCGATGTCCTCCTGATCCATTGGAAGCCAATAGTCGATCTCTTTGGTTGAAACTTTGTAAAATGTATTCCGGTTTTTGTTAAGTCCTTTATCGACGATGTCTTTAACCCGGCCAACACCATAATAGTAATGAACTATCCAATCCCCAATTTCAAATCGCTTTTCTTTTGCTGCCATGAACTCTCCTCTTCATTGGTAGTTGTATGTTTAGTCTGGAATTGCGGGGGTAAATATTTTACAGATTTCTGAGGTTTTTGCCTAAGCCAATATTATTCCCCAGCAATAATTGTTGTCTGTTATTGGTTAGCGTTATATATATCCTACCGTAAACAAGGTTTGAAGTTAAGAAGATTAGAAAATAATCGATTTGGATGATCTCAAATAAAGGTTATACAAATATTAGGACAAGGTGACGATTTATCTTATGGTTAATCTAATAACAAACAATAAAAAGAGGAAAAATGGAAAATAAAAAACAAAAAAAAATCTATAAGCTTCGGCGGTTTAACTTCATTATGGGATTTCTGCATTTACTCCAGGGTATTGTAATGATTTTGATCAGTAACGATAGCACATATCCCATCTATACTAATTTTCTTATTTTTGATATTGAGAGTTTTAGCCTGATCCCTCAACCAAAACTCTTGTATGACCTACCATTTGGTTTCGCTGTCGCATTATTCTTATTACTTTCATCTTTTGCCCATTTTTCTTTGGCAACATTCGGGTATAAATGGTACGTAAAGAGTTTGGAAAAGGGTCGGAACCCCGCAAGATTCTATGAGTATGCTATAAGCTCATCTTGGATGATTGTTCTCATAGGAATTCTGGTTGGCATCAGAGATCTTGGTTCAATAATTCTTATTTTTTCACTCAATGCGATGATGAATCTGTTTGGTGTTGTGATGGAATATCACAATCAGAACACAAAGAAAACCAATTGGATCTCGTTCATATTTGGATCTGTTGCCGGCATAATTCCATGGATATTAATTGTGATGTATTTTGTCAGCATAATCACTTCGACGGGTACCGAACCCCCAGGGTTTGTCTATGTCATAATCCCCACAATTTTCTTGTTTTTCAATAGTTTTGCCATCAATATGGTGCTTCAGTATAAAAAAATTGGGCCATGGAAAGATTACCTATTTGGTGAGAAAGCTTATATAGTACTCAGTCTTCTTGCGAAAACAGCATTAGCATGGCAAATTTATGCGGGAACTTTAGCGCCAGTATAAATTCTTTTTACGCTACGCCGTTAATTAAAAGATCACCGAAAAGTAATATTGGGTGATCTTTTTTATTTACAACAACTACTAGTAATACGGAAAAGCTCAACTTGCATTCAGATTATTTGTACTTAGTGAAATCATAAATCAAAATACAACTCAATTTCATATGGGTGAGGACGGGATCGCACAGATTGTTCTTCTTCACTTTTCTTTTTTAGCCATTGATCAATGAGGATTTCTGGGAAAACGCCATCCACCTTCAGGAAATCGGAATCTTGTTTTAGCGCAGCAAGTGCTTCACTTAGGGAGGTGGGTAGACTTTTGATGGTTTTCTTTTTTTCTGGGGACCACAAAAAAATGTCTTCATTGATCGGGCCATAGCCTGCTACTGTGGGATCGATTTTATTTCGAATACCATCCAGTCCCGCCATCAACATTGCAGCCATGGCCAGGTATGGATTACAGGTAGCATCTGGTGGCCGGAATTCAAAACGAACCTGATCGGGTTGAGTTGCGTATTTTGGTATTCGAATAGCCGCGCTGCGATTGCCACTTGAGAAGAAAGTCTTCACGGGTGCCTCAAATCCTGGTACTAGTCTGCGATAGGAGTTTGTACTGGGATTTGTGAACGCCAGCACAGCTGGTGCGTGGGTTAGTAATCCTCCGATATAATGAAGCGCTGTTTGGCTGAGTAAATTTGGGCCTTGAGGGTCATAGAATGCGTTTTTGTTATTCAGCAACAGTTGCTGATGAAAATGCATGCCATTCCCTGCTTCCCCAAATAGTGGTTTTGGTAAAAACGTAACGATTTGGCTATGTTCACGTCCTGTCATTTTTGTAAAATACTTGATCAGCATGATGGCATCAGCTGCTTCTCTAAGAGGCATCAAGTCTGTCTCGATTTCGCATTGGCCAGGACCACCAACTTCATGGTGATGATACTTTATTGGAATACCAGCCTCAATTAAGTGGCAGCTCATCTCTGACCGTAAATTAAATAATTGGTCGCTAGGCGGGATGGCATGATAACCACCATGAAGGGGTATAGTATGGCCGTATTCTTCTAGGCTGCCATTCCAATTAGCCTCTGAAGAATCCACTCGAAAGCATGCAACATTGATCTCATTCGTAAAGGTCAAATGGTCAAAAACGTAAAATTCAAATTCGGGCCCCCATACGCTACTGTCTGCTACGTTACTTTGCTTCAGAAAATTTTCTGCTTGTCTAAGCACTTCTCGCGGATCACCTGGGAAAAGGCTTTTTTGTGCAGCTTCATATGTGTTACAAATAAAGCTTAATGTTGGTACCTCCCAAAAGGGATCGATAAAACCTGTTTCAAGATCAGGAATTAGAACCATATCACCAGCGTGGACACTCTTGAAACCTACACTTGATCCATCAAATCCGACCCCATCTTCTAGCAAGCGTTCATTTAAACTGGAGGCAGGAATGGTAACATGATGCCACCTTCCCCAAAGATCACTAAATTTTAAGTCAACCATTAGGATTGTTTTTTGATGAATAAAATCTTTTACCTGCGACATTTCAGTAAACATTATTAGTCATATCCTGTTCGCTATAGGAAGTTTGTTTACAATTATTCCTATTATACACGGATCAATTTATGGTTTTTAGAAATTATTTCACTTCATTGTTACGAACAGGTGGTATTTCTAAATCAACAAGTACACCAATCTCTCAATGAAGGATCCCCCAAAAATTTCCAGTATACTGAGGATAAGATGAAAATCCAAGGCGTTATTGAGCGAATTACTTATTTCAACCAGGAAAATGGTTACACCGTCATCAGACTAAGGCCATCTGAAGATGCTGCTAAAAATCTTCCAGGTGTCAATTTGGAGGGATTGATTACCGTGGTTGGTAACTTACCTGAAATTGCACCAGGGGAAAGTGTACATTTCCAAGGGGACCTTGTTACTCACCCAAAACACGGACTACAATTTGAAGCCAAATCTTTTAAGAAACAAAGACCATATTCAATTCAAGGGATTGAGCGTTATCTTGGATCGGGTCTTATTAAAGGCATAGGCCCCCAATTAGCAAAACGAATAGTTAGGTGTTTCAAAGAGGAGACCCTTGATATCATTGAAGAAAATCCAGAAAGATTACGCGAGGTTAGGGGAATAGGCACTGATCGAACAGAGATGATAATTCAAGCTTGGGAAGAGCAACGAAAAGTAAAAGAAATCATGTTGTTCTTGCAGGAGCACCGGGTGTCAACGAACCTGGCAGTGAAGATTTATAGAACCTATGGTGAAGACTCGATAAATGTCGTTAAAGGAAATCCCTATCAATTAGAACAGGATATTTATGGTATTGGGTTTAAAACAGCTGATGTGATTGCTCAAAACCTGGGATTACCTTCTGATCATCCTTCCAGGATTGAGGCTGGGATCATTTACGTTTTGCAAAAATTCATTGAAGAAGGCCATGTTTTCACTCCTGAAAGGAAACTGGTGGAGAGATCAGCAGAGCTTTTAGTTGTTGATCAAGGTTTTGTGCTTTCAGCAGTTGATCGTCTCACTTCAAAAGGAAGAGTAAAAAAGGGGAAACTCCCCAAAAATTTTAATGAGATTCGATCTACGGAAATGTTACTAGATGAAATTGATCTTACAAACCCGATCATTTATCTTACGCCGTATTATTTCAGTGAATCTGGATTGGCCAAGAAAATCCAATCATTGAACAATCATCCGGTTTCACCATGGCAATCCTTGCTGTTTTTGAATCAAAACCAACTCAGCAAGGAACAGAAGGATGCGATTGAAGCAGCAATCCTAAATCCGGTCAGCGTAATCACTGGTGGACCAGGCACTGGGAAGACAACCTGCTTGAAAGCCTTAATTCAGATATTAGAGGCAAAAGGGCATCGTTATGCATTGACATCTCCAACAGGACGGGCAGCAAAACGTCTTTCAGAAGCGACAGAGCGACCAGCAAGTACCATTCATCGATTATTGAATTACTCTCCCAATCAAGGTTTTGGTTACAATGTGAGCCACCCCTTGCGAATCGATTTTCTTGTAATCGATGAAGCATCCATGTTGGATTTAGTATTAGCGTATCATTTACTTCAGGCGGTAAAACCTGGGACACAAGTATTATTTGTAGGCGATGTTGACCAGTTACCTTCGGTTGGGGCTGGTGATGTTCTGCGGGATCTGATTAACTCTGGAAAAGTTTCAGTCTCAAGGTTAGAGACCATCCACCGGCAATCCTTGGGTTCTGGTATCATTGGAAATGCGCACCGGATTAATCACGGACACGTTCCTAATTTCTCCCAAAACAAAACGGGTGATTTCTTTCTTTTCCCTGCCGAGGATGCAATAACAACAGCTGATTGGATCGTTGATCTGGTTAGCCACAGACTTCCGGATACTTTTGGTCTGAATCCCATTGATGATATCCAGGTTTTAGCACCTTTATATCGGGGAGAAGCTGGTGTCGATACTTTGAATGTGCGCTTACAAGAAGCTATTAATCCATATAATCAAAATACAGTTGAACAAAAATTGTTTGGGAGGTTGTTTAGAATTGGTGATAAGGTAATGCAAATTCAAAATAACTATGACAAAAATGTGTACAATGGTGATATTGGCCGAGTAGTGAAGCTTAATCGGATTTTGCGAACCCTGACAATATTAATGGACGGTACAAGGGAGGTTCAATACGATTTTTCTGAGGCAGACGAACTTGTCCTTGCTTATGCTGTTTCTGTACATAAATCACAAGGATCTGAATTTCCAGCCGTTGTGATCCCTGTAATCACCCAGCATTTTATTATGCTTCAAAGGAATCTGCTCTACACCGCTATCACCCGCGCCAAAGGATCATGTGTTCTTGTCGGAAATTTCAAAGCTATTCGTATAGCCATAAATAATAACAAAACCTCAAAACGCTTTTCATTACTTTCATATAAAATATGAGTTTAATACCGTGTATCATAAATAACAAATTGGAGCAAAAATTTTCAAAATGTAAGACAGGAAATAAAACATTCAGGAAATGGTAGGCATCCAAGCTACCCTATTTTTTTATTATATACAGATAAAATCGATTTATTGATATGTCCATTCGCAATCTGATAATTCTAAGTCAATTGAATCCACCCAGTCAGCAGGCAAGGGTTCTCCATCGTGACAGGTTAGTCAATAAGCTTACTAATTCTCTGAAATATCCACTTACGATTTTGGAGGCAGGTACAGGGTATGGTAAGACCACGACCATCCTTTCATTTTTGGAAATGGTGGATGTTGAGTCATTTTGGTTCTCAGTATCGGGTTCAGACCGAGACCCCAGATTATTCTTGGCAAAGCTATTTACTGCCTTCAACCAGAATGGAAGCGAGATAGGTGATGCTGCTCTTCAGGTTCTTGAGATGAGTGATGGAACAACTGAGGAAGCACTAATTGCATTTATTAATGCCTTATCTTCGTCTTTGAAAAAGGATGCACTGTTCATTATTGATGATTTTCACCGTGTTTCTGATGTATCCGCAATAATCTCTCAATTGGATTGGTTGCTTGATAAACTTCCTCGTCATTTACATATTATGATATCGACCCGGCATAACCCGCAATTTTCAACGATCAATGAATGGCGGGTCAAAGGTAAAGTATTAGAAATTGGAAAATGCGATCTAATTTTCAACATTGAGGAGGCAAAAAATTTATTTTCTGAGCTGTATGGTCTTGCTTTGAGTGATTTAAGCGTAAAACAAATATTAGAAAAAACTGAAGGTTGGGCAATTGGTTTACAAATGATTTGGCAAACTATTTGTAATAACCCTGATTTAAGCATCGATCAGGTATTAGAAGAAAAGAAGCAATCAAGAACAGCTTTGTTTGAATACCTGGCGGAGGATATCATTGCAAAACTTCCGGAAAACTATCAGAATTTCCTTTTCCAAACAGCGCTTCTTTCCAAAATGGATAGTCTGACGTGTGATTTTCTGCTTAATATGGATAAAAGTGAAAATTATTTGAGCCAATTAGAAAAGAAAGGTTTATTTATAGAGGAATTAAGACCTGGTGTCTACCGCTATCATCAAATTTTTCGAGAATTTCTTTTGAGCCGTTTGAAGCTTGATCCAAAAGATGAGAATAAGTTACATCGTAAAATAGCCAGTTATTTCCAGGCCCATGAATATTGGGAAGAGGCTTTGTATCATTTAATCAATGCCAAAGATTATCAACAAATAAACCAAATTCTTGAGACAATTGGGGAAGATTTCATTCAAACTGGACGACAGGAATCAATTTATTATTGGATCAGTGAAATTCCCGAAGTTAATAGACGCAAATTTCCTTACCTGCTATTCTTGGTAGGGGAAGTGCAACGGTATTGGGGAAAGTTTGACGAAGCACTAGAGTATTACCACAGTGCAGAACGACTTTATCGCAAGCAAGATGATGCATACGGCATTTCGAAAACATATCGCGGACAAGCACAGGTATTTCTTGATACAATCCGCCCAACTAGTGCAAACCAATTGCTTCAGGAGTCCTTAAGTATGCTTGACCCGAATGAAATGCCCTTAGAAGTCGCTGAACTTCTGGTGCTGACTGCAGAAAATCAACTTAATCTTGGTTATTCAGACAGTGCTCAGACTTTGCTAAACAAAGCAAAGGGATTGAATAATCAAATGGATCGTGACGCAGATCTAATTCAAGCCCGAATTTATTTAAGAACAGGTCAAATTCAAAAAGGCATCACCCTTTTGCAGTCACTTGAAAATAATATACCTAATTCGCGACCATCAAGGCCACAACGATTTCATCGAGAAAGCACCTTGCTCTTGTCATTATTTCACACTCTTAAAGGAGAAATTGAGGAATCAGAACATTATGCCCGTTTGGGCATCAAAATTGCTGAATTGTTGCAATCAACATTTGTTTTTTCAGTTGGTATGATGCGATTAGGTCATTCCATTCTGCTACGATCACAATATCCATTTTCCTCAAATGGTCTTCATAAGGCCATGAGCTTATACCAGGAAGCCATTGATAAAGTCGATATTGTGCGCATACATGCGGAACCTTTGTGGGGAATGTGCCGAGCTTTAGGATATACCAATCAAATAGAAGAAGCCAAGCAAATGGCAGGGAAATCACTCCAAATTGTAAAAAATGCAGGAGATCAATGGATGGGCTCATTAATTCAGCTTTCCATTGGTGCAGGTGCTGTGCAATGCAATGAATATGATGTTGCTCAAGGATATTTGATTGAAGCGGAAGCTACGGCAATCAAAGTCAAAGACCCGCTTGTGGTTTGTGTTGCTCGTTTGTGGTTAGCCATAAAAGCGTGGAAACAGGGATTTGCCAACACAGCCTTTGGGTATCTTGAGAAGGCATTGCGTGCAATCACCGTATATGATTATGATTTCCTATTAAATAATCAGACTTTTATGGGATTAAGTGATCCTGAGATGATTTATCCACTGCTTCTTAAGGCTTACGAAAATGATGTCATGAGAGAAACTATCAAAACTCTACTTTCAAAACGTGGTTTATGCAGCATTAATTACTTCCCGGGGTATTCATTATGGGTACGAACACTGGGTGGATTTAAACTTTGGCGTGGTGATGAAGAGATTGAACCGCAACAGTGGAAGCGTGAAAAATCACGTCAACTTTTTCAGCTCTTGGTTGCGAACCGCAATCGTTGGATTCACCGAGACCTGATCGTCAATGTACTTTGGGGAAATCAATCCATAGAAAACTCAGACAACTACTTAAAAGTAGTACTAAGCACATTAAATCAAGTTTTAGAGCCGGATCGTCCTAAGGGTTCAACGTCTTTTTTTGTAGAACGACAGCAAAATCGCTACCGACTGAATCCAAACGCAAGAATAATTGCAGACATTGATATTTTCAATCAAGAAATTACAAAAAATACCAGCTATTCACTTGAACGGGCGATTGATCTATATCAGGGTCGTTTTTTTTCAGGGAATTACATTCAAGAATGGCTATCGATAGATGAGCAATATTATCATCAACAGTTTATGTTGGCAGCTGAGAAATTAGCTGACCTAAAAATCGAAGCAGGACAATATGAAGAAGCATTGGAAGTCACCCACAAGATGCTGCGGGAAGATCATCTATATGAGCCCTCATACAGCTTGCAAATGACAATATTTCATAGAATGGGGAAATTGTCACTGGTCAAAGAGTCATATCAACATTGCATTGAAGTGTTTCGTGAAGAACTTGGGAGCCAAGTCTCGTCATTGACCCGAAAACATTTTGAGACATTAATTTCCGAAAGTTCAGATCCTCATTAGGACCTATTCTGTTACCCCCGTGTAACCAATTTGTAATTTCATATTGATATAATTCCAGAAGTAATAAATTTACTATTAAAACGCTAACAAAACATAAAAGGAGAGATGGTATGCGTTTAAAAGACAAAGTCTGTTTAATTACAGGGGGAGCTGCGGGGATTGGTAAAGCTACGGCAAAAAAGTTTATTTCCGAAGGTGCACAAGTTGTGATATGTGACCTTGATGAGGAGGCAGGAGAAGCGCTTGCTCAAGAATTAGGCCACGGAACAGTATTTTATAAAGTAAATGTAACTGATCGTGAAGCTGTCCAAGCTTGGATTGATGACGTGGTTGAGGAATTTGGTCGAATCGATGTTCTGATAAATAACGCAGGAATCACACGAGATGGTTTATTTGTGAAGTATAAAAATGGCCAGGTTGTCAGCCAGATGAGTGAAAAGAATTTTGATCTTGTGATCAATGTCAACCTTAAAGGAACCTTTAACTGCGCCCAGGCTGTCACCCCAGTAATGATTCAGCAGGGTGGTGGCGTCATATTGAATGCCTCATCTATAGTGGGTCTTTATGGTAATTTTGGCCAAACTAATTATGCGGCAACAAAGTTTGGTGTAATTGGCATGACTAAAACATGGAGCCGAGAACTCGGTCGACATCAAATTCGGGTGAATGCCATTTGTCCTGGTTTTGTATTAACTGAAATGGTTCAAAAAATGCCTGAGAAGATCCTTGATGGCCTTGCAGCCAAGACACCACTTGGTCGAATGGGCAAACCCGAAGACATTGCCAATCTGTATGCCTGGCTTTCAAGCGATGAAGCATCCTGGATTTCGGGTGCGGCCATCAGTATTGATGGTGGCATGGTTTTAGGCACCTAATCCGTGAATTCATTTCTAACCCAAAAAAGTGAGGTTTAATATGAAAAGATTTGGAAATATTATTGGTACAGGTCGGTATGTCCCCAAAAATGAAGTTACAAATGAAACATTTGCTGGGTGGATGGGTGAAATCAGCCCAAAATTGGTTGACGTGGTTGGTAAATTTGAGGCAAGCACAAATATTAAAACAAGATTTTATGCAGATGATGATATGGCGACATCTGATCTGGCAGTTGAGGCTGGTAAAAAAGCGCTGGAAGACGCTGGAATTTCAGCAGAAGATTTGGATTTGATCATTCTGGGCACCGATTCACCTGATTATATAACACCAGCTACCTCCGTTGTCGTTCAAGAGAAGTTAGGAGCAAAAAGCGCTGGGACATTTGATGTTGGTTGTGCCTGTGCAAGTTTTCCAACTGGGTTGTCACTTGCTTCAGGATTAATTAGCACAAATCCACACATGAAAAATATTTTAGTCATTGGTTCATATATGATGCATCGATTTGCTGATGTCAAACACGATGTTATCAGTTTCTTTTATGGCGATGGTGCTGGTGCAGCGGTGGTTTCTCCATCAGAGGAACCTGGTTTTATTTCTTCCACTTTCTTTGCAGATGGTTCTTATTATAAACATTGGGGTATTTATGCTGGTGGTGCAAAGGAACCTGCCACTGTGGAAAATGTCAAAAGCGGCAAAACACTAGTAAAACTTGTAACAGCATTTCCACCTGAGGTTAACAATGAGGGTTGGCCAAAACGAATTCGTGAAGTTGCGAAAAATGGAAATTTTGCCATAGAAGATATAGACTTTGTGATATTCACGCAAGTTCGCTTAAACAGCATCAAACTAGTCATGGAAGAGGTCGGGTTACCTCTTGAAAGCGCCCATTGGGTTATGGATAAATGGGGGTACACAGGGTCAGCCTGTCTTCCTATGGCATTTGATGATGCACGGAAACTGGGAAAGATTAAATCTGGAGATCTGGTTGTATTCGTTGGCTCTGGTGTAGGTTATAACCAGGCAGGTGTCGCTTTTCGAATGCAATAGCATAATGGAGGAAGAGCTATGGGTGTAGAACAACAGTATAAGGTTAAATACATATCTGCTGCTGACGCTGTGGCAATGGTTAAATCAAATCAAACCATTGGGGTTGGGATTGCAGGTGCAGAGCCTGTAGGTTTACTGACTGCAATGGCAGATGTAGCGTTGGATGTTGAGAATGTTCATTTCTGGACCTGCCTGCCAATGCGACCTTACGATATCTTTATGAAACAAGAGATGGCTGGTCATATATTTAATGAAAATTGGTTCTATAGTTACGGTGACAGGAAAACGCATAGTGAGGGTCGGGTTTCTTACATCCCTAACAATTTGAACCGTGCATCAACTGACAAACTTTTTTCTACAAATGGGAATTTGGATGTGTTTTGGGGGACAGCAACCCCTCCAAATGAAGATGGATTCATGTCCCTGTCTATCGGTTTGATTGTGCAGGGAGATCTTCTGGACGCAGCTGACCTAAAGCTTCTTGAAATCAATGAAAATTTGCCATGGACATATGGGGACACTATGGTACATATTTCTGACGTGGACTATGTGGTTGAAAATCACATCCCAGTTGTGGAATTACCTTCTGCGCCACCAACGGAAATAGAAGAACAAATCGGTGGATATATTGCTGATCTCATCAAGGATGGGTCAACGCTTCAACTAGGTATCGGAGGAATCCCCAATGCAATTACTGCCTTTATTATGGAGCGTAAGGATTTGGGTATTCATACCGAAATGGTTGTTGATGGGATGGTTGATCTTGTAGAGGCAGGAGTTGTAACAAACCGAAAAAAAACATTGCATCCAGGAAAAACCGTAGGTGCTTTTGCTTTAGGAACGAAAAAGCTCTATGACTATATGGATGGTAATAAGGATGTTGAGATGTATCGTGGACATTACACGAATAATCCTTATGTGATTGCTAAAAATAATCAAATGATAAGTGTTAACACAGCATTACAAGTTGACATTTTAGGCCAGGTTTGTTCCCAAAGCATTGGAACGCGACAATTCAGCGGTACAGGTGGTCAATTGGATACACATCGCGGTGCCCAAATGTCTGAGGGTGGGCGAGGGATCATTGCGCTTAGATCAACTGCAAAGAAGGGGAGTATTTCAACTATTGTACCTACCTTGGCACCGGGTGCCGGTGTAACAGTCCCCAGTCAGGATGTCGACACCATCATCACAGAATATGGCGTAGCAGAATTAAGAGGTCTCTGTGTAAAAGATAGAATGGCGGCTTTGGTTAAGATCGCTCATCCTGATTTCAGAGATTGGATTAAGGAAGAAGCCAATCGTCTGGGTATCGTACCGAAGCTAATGTTTTAGAGGAGGAGCAAATTATGAATGAAATTATTGGAAAATGGGTTCAAATTGAAGGGCAGCCTTACGAAGGCCTTTGGTTCATTTTTAGTCCAGATGGCAAGTTTGAAGCAAAATATGATCCAATGGGAATTGAATCAAGTGGAACCTATGAATTAGCCGAGGGAAAAATAGATATGAACCAAACAGCCCATACCTTCGGTTTGGTTGGCATGTTCAAAGGGGTTTATTCTATTGCGGATGATATCCTAAAGATGTCCATCGCAGCTAGCGCAGATCATGAACGCCCTGACACACTTAATGATGCTCGGATATACAGGAAAGAAATGGAATAAAGGAAAATTATAATGACAAGATCAAAATGGGCACGAGGTGTTGCATTGGTAGGTTCAGGAATGAGCAAGTTCGGCTCGTTTTCAGAAAAAACTTCTCGTGATTTGTTTGTTGAAGCCTACCTTGATATGCAAAATGGCTTAAAAAAGGAATTTCAATCTGAACAAATTGAGGCTTTTTATTTAGGTAATTTCAGCAGTGATTTATTTGAGAAACAGGCCCATCTTGCACCAATTCTGGCAAGTTGGATAGGCATTTCTCCTGTTGCGTCAATGAGGATCGAAGATGCTTGTGCTAGTGGTGGCGTTGCATTACGACAAGCTGCACTTGCGATTGCATCAGGACAATACGACGTTGTTCTTGTTGGTGGTGTAGAAAAAATGACAAATTTGCACATCGCCCAAGTAACTGAAGCTTTAGCGACTGCAGCGGACACCCAATTTGAAATACCAGCTGGTTTTACTTTCCCTGGATTTTATGCAGCGATGGCAACAGCTTACATGGCTAAATACGACTCACCGAGAGAGGCTTTTTATCATGTTGCAATTAAGAATCACAAAAATGGTGCATTGAATGAAAACGCACAGTTTAATAAAACCATATTTGACATCTTAAAGAGCAAAAAGGCCAGGGCAGAACAAAAAGGCCGCCCGATTCCAACCTGGGAATCTGAGATAGATTTTTTAAGTGACCCAAAAGGTAATCCACCAATTGCATGGCCAATGACATTATTTGATTGTTCACCAGTTTCAGATGGTGGTTCAGTTGCATTGCTGGTTGCAGAAGAGTTAGCAACGGCGTTCACTGAGTGCCCCCTCTATCTCATCGGGAGTGGTCAAGCCAGCGATGGCGCATTGCCTGATCGTGATTCCTTATCACACATTCCTGCGGCTGAGATCGCCGGCCTAGAAGCTTACCAGATGGCTGGGATTTCACCTCAAGATGTGGATTTTGCTGAGGTTCATGACTGTTTTACAATTGCAGAAATCATGGCAATTGAGGATTTGGGGTTTTTCCCTCGAGGCGAAGGTTGGAAAGCAGCTATGACAGGAAAAACCAGTAGAAATGGTGAGATTCCCATCAACACTTCTGGAGGCTTGAAAGCAAAAGGTCACCCGGTTGGCGCAAGTGGTCTTGGCCAGGTTAATGAAATATGGAAACAA
>Ga0272442_10007913_pt1 | contig 13639 bp, 12 predicted proteins | sample SSMForm2O_FD_200262 | JGI IMG/M metagenome (GOLD analysis project Ga0272442, IMG submission 200262) | Marine sediment archaeal communities from Little Sippewissett salt marsh, Falmouth, MA, United States - SSM-Form-2O | ecosystem: Environmental > Aquatic > Marine > Wetlands > Sediment ...
ACGAGGCGCTATTCGACGAAGAAGCAGATCCGTACGAACGGAACAACGTGGCCGGCGTGACGGCGCACCGGCGCGTCCTGGCCCGGATGAGGCGGTACATGAAAGAGTGGATGGACCGCACCGGGGATACACATCAACGTCCGCCAATCGGGTGAGACTTGCTGTTTGCGCGCAGCGGTCACTTCAGCGTGTTCTCGAACCACACAGGCCCACCCCACTTGCCTGTCACCACGAGGTCCAGATCGCCGTCGCCGTCGAGGTCCGCCACCGGCAGGTTCAAGCCGGAGCCAACGCCTTGGTCAAACGAAATGACGTGCTTGGTCCACGTCGGACTCGACCCACGCCTCAACTCGTACCAGTACACGCCCGGCGGCTGGGTCCCTCCGGGGTCGTGGCCGTTGTGGGCCATGAATCGCTTGCCGGTGACGAGGTCCAGATCGCCATCGTTGTCGATGTCGGCCAGTGTGACGCTGTGGGCCTGGGACCAGGAGTCGTCGATGAGGTGTTGCCTCCAGGCAACGTATGACCCCGCACGCGCCTGCTCGTACCAGAAAATGCCGTAGCCGTGGGCGCAACTGGTCACGATGTCCGCCAGGCCGTCCGCGTTGACGTCGTAGACCCAAATCTGTGGCGTGTGGGTCGCGGTGCCCTCCTGCTTGTCGCCGATAGCCAGGGGGTGCTTCTTCCACTCGCCCGCCCGCGGGTCGGCGGGCGCCTCGAACCAGGCCTCGGGCCTAAGCACGTCGGGACGTCCGTCGCCGTTGACGTCTCCACAGCCGACGCCCCACGTCATGGTTTCCTCCGAGATCACGTGCCTGACCATGCCGGGATTTCCCTCGGGCGAAGTGCCCGCCTCGTACCAGATCGTGCCGGTCACGGCCGGCAGGATCTCGAGCGGTTTGCCGTCGCCATCCACGTCCCACAGGTCGCCGCATTCATAATGGCCGTTCTGTTCGATCAGCGCTCGGGGCCACGGCCCGGCCGTCGGACCGGGATTCCGGAGCCACTCGGCCTTCTTGCCGAACCACGAGCAGGTGACCACGTCCAGCCAACCGTCGCCGTCGACGTCGAGCGGGGCGTTCATGAAGTCATCGCGGTAGCCTTTGCCCTCCTCGTCGACCTCGCCCTGGACCTCGCAGATCGTCAGCGGATTGAACTCGGGGGCGACATAGAGGTGCGGCAGCGCAACGATGTCCAGCCGGCCGTCGTTGTTGAAATCACCCACCCCGCACGCCTCGCCCCGATAGGCGCCCACGCGATGCATCCGGAACATTACCGCTGGGCCTGCCGGCTCATCCGGCCCATCCGCCCACAGCGTGCCCGTGGCGCCCAGCATTCCGGCAAACACCCAAACGGCCACCATGAAGATGCGCATCGTCCATCCTCCCTGTTTCTGGCGGAGCGCAGGATAGCGCAGGCGGCTCGAAGTGTAAAGCCGTAGGCCGTTGGCGTGTCGGGCGCATTTGACACCGCGAGCGGCATATGCCACAATAACTGCAGGAAAAGTGAACGCTGCCGCGACTGGCGAGTGAGCGTGGGCTAAACCACGGGGAAGCGGCGGCGGGCGGGAAACTTGCCGATCGCCTGGGCGCCCTGAATTGGATGTCCAGGCGCGTTCTTTTCAGGGCTAGCTGATTCAAGAGGAGAGTGGTCATGGCGGAGAAAGATCTCAAGCAGATGTACCGCACGCGGACCGAGGGGAGTTTCCCTGAAGAATTCGAGATGAGCGGCCGTAAGTACCTCAAGGTAGAGGATTTGCGGTACGGCACCAATCCCCACCAGCCCGCGGCCTTCTACCGGCCGGCGGACGGGCAGAACCTGGTCCTCGGGGCCTATCAGATCCTGAAGACGGGCAAGAGCGGCCTGTCCCAAACCAACGTCGAGGACATGCACCACGCCGTCGGCATCCTCAAGTACATGCAGCGCCCGGCCTGCGCGGTTATGAAGCACTGCAATCCGTCGGGCGTGGCCATTCAAACGGGCGACATGGCCCAGGCGGAGGTGTACCAGCGCGCCCGCGACGCCGACGCCCAAGCCGCCTTCGGCAGCGTGGTCGTTTTCAACACCGAAGTCGACGCGGCGACCGCCGAGGAGATCATGCAGAGCATCGTCGAGGGCGTGGCGGCGCCCGGCTACGATGCGGCGGCCCTCGAAGCGTTCAACGACTTCGAGCGGTTCAAGCGGAACAAGCAGATCCGCATCATGCAGATACCGGACCTCTCGGCCTTGCCCAAGTACATTGACGAAGGCACGGACGTGCGCGAGATGAAGGTGTTCGACGACGGCAGCATCGTGCTGGCGCAACCCTATCTGTCCCGCGTGAAAAGCGTCGACGACCTCGTCCCGGCCTACAACGAGCACAAGAGCAAGGGCCGGATTGATATCGCGCGCAAGCCCACGCCGCAGGAGCTGGACGACCTGCTGTTCGCGTGGTACGTCAACATCCACGTGCGCTCGAACGGCGTCGTCATCGCCAAGAACGGCCAGACCATCTGCGTGGGCACTGGCGAGCAGGACCGGGTCGGCGCGGTCCGGCAGGCCCTGACGAAGGCGAACGAGAAGTACAAGGGCAGCGAGACCCTCGAGGGCGCTGCCATGGCGTCGGACGGATTCTTCCCGTTTCGTGACGCCGTGGACGCGGCGACCGGGCGTGGCATTGGCGCGATCATCCAGCCCGGCGGCAGCGTGAACGACTACGAGGCCATCGAGGCCTGCAACGACGCCGGCGCCACCATGGTCTTCGCCATGGAGCGCTGCTTCTCACATCACTAGCGCTTTGCGTTCGACATGCCCGGCGGGGGCTTCCAGCGCGAGGAGGCCCCCGCCTTTCCTTTGGCGGCGCCGCTCAATGGGCTGTCGCGTCCGAGTCGCCTGAAGCTCACTCGCCGTCGCTGGCGTCTTGGCTGTTCTTTGGCTGGCGCTTCTTACGCGATTTCCTCAGATGCTTGATGTAGTCGCGAAAGATGCGGACGAAGGCAAGGAGAAAGAGCACGAGCACGGCTGTGCCGACGATGCCGTTGTTCGTCGACAGGATCGCGATAGCCAGGATGGTGATGGCGAACAGAATGAGCACGGCCACGGCCAGCTCCCCGAGCCGGTCGACCCACGGTGTGTCTTTCAACCGGCGGGGGAGATAGGCGATGGCGAAGATCACGAGCATGGCCGCGGCCATTCCTGGAGCAATGTAGGTAAGCGCGCCGTATTCGTCGCGCCGGGTGACGGCGATGAACACCGCCACCGCCACGACCGCCAGCCATACGACCGCCATCAGGATAGCGACGATCTTGGACTTGTTTGCTCTCATGACATCTCGACCCCTCGTCGCGGCTCATCGGGCATTATGGGCCTACCATGCTGATTCTCACAGTTCCTGCGTAACGCGGCAATGGGCCGCGGTCACGGGGGTGTCAGGACGGGTTCGAGCAGCGAGGTCCAGACGGCATAGCCGTCGGGGCTGAAGTGGATGCCGTCTTGGGCGTATAGCTCGGGACGCGGCTTGCCGTCCGGGCCGAGAAGCGGCGGGGCTGTGTCGATGAAAGTCAGGCGGTCGTCGTCCGCGACAAAGGTCTCGATCAGGGCGTTGGCGCGTTCCATGTCGCCCCAGAATTCCCAGCGTGCGGGGCTCGGCTTGATGCCGAGCACGATGATGCGGGCGTTGGGCAGGTGGTGGTGGATCTTGCGGATGACGGAGCGGAAGTCTGCGTAGACCCAGTCGGGGCTCTTGCCGCTGGTTACGTCGTTGTCGCCTTCGTAGAGCACGATGGTCTTGGGCCGGTATGGCAGGACCACGCGGTCGATGTAGAAGGCGAGGTCGACGAACTGGGAGCCGCCGAAGCCGCGGTTGAGGGCGTTCAGGCCGGGGAAGTACTGCTCGAGATTCCAGCCTCGGATGGTCGAGCTGCCGACAAAGAGGAGGCCGCCTTGGGGGGGCGCCGCCTCGCGGTCTTGGGCCTCGAAAGCGCCGATGGCCTTCTCCCAGCGGTTTTTGGTCCACGTGACCGCCACGACGTCATCATAGGCGGTTCTCACCGCGTCGGGGAGGTCGACGCGGAGCAGGCCGTCGTGGTGGGTGTAGTCGAGGGCCTCTGCGGTGCGCAGCAGTGTCACAGCGCTGGGCTGGTACACGTGGCGTAGGTCGACGCTCTGTCGATGATCCGGCGGCACGAGCAGGTACCAGGTGTTGCCGCGCATAGTGATCGGCACGTTGGCGCGGTCGTCGCCCGGGGAGGGCCCGGCGCCAATGAGGGCGTGGCGGCTGTGGGCCATCCAGTCGGCGATCTCACGGCAGCGTTCGTAATATCCCTCGGGCATGGTCCCGTCGGGCGCGGGCCCGACGTTGAGCAGGAAGTTGCCGCCCCACACGCGCGCGCGCACCAGGCGGCCGAGGACCCACCGGGCGGAGTGGAAGCGGCCTGCCGGGTTGTAGCCCCAGTGACCGTTCCACGAGATGCAGTTCTCCCACCAGCCCTTCGGGCGGCCCTCGGGCAGCCTCCATTCCGGCGTCGAGTAGTCGCCGGCGCTGCCCCAGCGGTCATTGAGGACGATGCCCGGCTGGAGGCGGCGTATCCACGCCAGGCTCTGTTCCGTGTAGATGTCGTCGATGCCGTGCCAGCCCATGCCGTCGAACCAGAGCACGTCGATCTTTCCGTAGCGTGTAAGCAGTTCGTGCAATTGGCCGATGGTGTAGGCGTAGAAGGCCTCGAAATCCCGGCGGTTCTCGTCCGGATCCGTGATCTTCTGGCGCTGGTTGCGCTTGTTGTAGTCGAAATCCACGTCGCCCACGGGAAAACCTGGGTAGTGCCAATCGGTCGGGCTGAAGTAGAAGCCGACCTTGAGACCGTGGGCGCGGCAGGCCTCGACGTAGGGCGCGAGCAGGTCGCGGCCGTCCAGGTATTGGCGCGTACTCATGTCGCCGAAGGCCGTGGGCCACAAGGCGTATCCGTCGTGGTGTTTCGCGGTCAGGACGGCGTAGGTGAAGCCGGCCGCCTTGGCCGCGGCCATCCATAGGCCGGGCTCGTAGTGCTGCGGGTCGAACTCGTTGGTTAGGGCGTAGTAGCGCTGCGGCGGATGCAGCTCGCCGCCGTAGGGATAGTCTTTGATCATGGCCCAGGACGGCTGCACGCCCTTGACGCTGTGAATGCCCCAATGCATGAACAGCCCGAGACCGGCGTCGGGGAACCACCGGGCGTCTGGGTGCTCGGTCGTCTCGAAGGGGACGGCGTCTGAATCGCGTATCTCCTCGGCGAGTGCCACCGCCCGTTCCCAGGCGACGTGGTCGGTTCCCGGCGGCGCCTTGTCGGCGGGCGCGGCTGCAAAGCAAGCGTTCGACGCCACGGTCAGCAAGAACAAGGCAGCGAGACACGTGTAGGGCATGATGCGGTCCTTTCAGCGCCGGTCACGGACAATACGGAATAGCGAACGCTCGATGTTGAAGGCTCAACGGTCGGCGGCGTGGCTGCCCTTGAGCATTGAACATTGAGCATTCTGCATTGGGTGTTTCGTGTGCTGCTGTTACTCCGTATGAAAGAGCTCCTCGATGCTCGACCAGCGTTCCCCGGCCTTGCCGTTCGGTATCGGAACCTGGCAGGAATCGGTGAAGGTCCACCATTTCTGGGACGTGGGATCGGCGGCCATTTTGGCCATATCGGCCTCGAAGTCGTCGCCGATGTATTCGAAATAGCTGAACAGGTAGAACTCGCCCTGCTCGATTTCGGCCAGATAGATCGAGTAATTGCGGATGTTGCATTCATGGATCATGTCGAGAACGCCCGGCCAGGCGTTGGCGTGTAACTCCTTGTATTCCGACAGCTTATCGGGCCTCAGGCCAATGACGGCTGCGTGACGTACCGGATCGGCGGCGCGCTCGGCACACGTGCGCTCAAGCAGGCCGATTCGGCCGAAAGGAATCGGTTGGAAGCCGGGGATGCGCTCGAACACGGGGGAAGTGTTGCGGAGGCCGTAGTCGCCGGCGTCCGGATCGACGAACTGCGGGTCGTCCTCGAGTACCACGTTGCCGTCGATGTCGCCGTGCTGCCGCGCGTGGCCGTCGATGTTGGCCGAGCCGCCTTTGTAGAAGACGTTCTTGCGGACCACGTTTCCCTTCGGCGTGCCGGGCTTGTCTTCGAGGATGGCGACCAATTTTGGGTAGCGGGTGCTCCACGGCGGCCGCTGGTAGGGGACGGCCTGGAGGCGCTTGAGCATGATGTCCTGGTTGTCGGCGGCCCAGCCGAGGCCGCGCGCGTCGAGGTGGATGGTGACGTCGCAATTGACGAGGAGATTGTTCTCGGTTGTGTTGTCGCGGCCGCCGCCGATGAGGAAGCCTCTCGCCACGTTGACCAGGACGTTCCCGCAGGACGTGATGCCGCTGGCCTGGTCGTCGAGGTAGATGGCTTGGGCGCCGTGAGCGCCGGGTCCGTGGACGTTGTGTATGTAGTTATGTCGGACAATTGTACCCCGCATTGTCCAGTCGCGGCCGGTATAGATGACGCCGACGTCGCCGGTCTCGGTGCACACGTCGTGGATCTCGTTGAACTCGATGAGATGGTCGTTGCCCCAGAACATGACGGCGGTGTGGGGCGCGTCGTGGATCAGGTTGTGGGCGGCGCGGTTGCCGACGCCGTCGACCCAGACCGCGGGGCGGTTGGTGGTCACCGAGCGGCTGTAGTTGTAGATGTGGTTGCTGATGACGGCGTTGTTGCCAGGGGTGAGCGCGAGGCGGTCGCCGCCTCCGAGGATAATGGCCCCCTCGCCGAGGTTGTACATCACGCAGTGCTCGATTCGATGCCCTGTGCCGGCATGACGGTTCCAGACCGTGTCCTGGTAGCTGCGCGAGAACACGCTGCAGCCGAGGAGACCGACCTCGCCCTCCTCGCCCGCGCCGTCGCCGAGCAAGACGGCCAAGTCGCCGATGTTGCGGAACGTGCAGCCGGCGATTCGGTTGCCGGCGCCGCCGACGGCCTGGATGGCTAGGCCCCGCATGCATTCGAAGGTGAGGCCCTCGAAGGCGACGTGGCTCACGTCATGCATGAGGACCATCGGCGCCTCGAGCAGCGAGACCGTCACCTCGGCGTGGTCAATCGGCCCAGGGGGCCAGAAGTAAAGGCGGCCCGTGTCGCGGTCGAGGTACCACTCGCCGGGGACGTCGAGTTCTTCGAGCACGTTGAGGGCGTAGTAGCGCATGCCCTCTTTCAGACCGTAGTGGTGGGGGGCGGCCAGGGCGACGGTGCGTTTCTCGGTGTCGATAGCGGCCACGCGGATATACTCGTCGGCCCAGTCCCAGCACCAGTAACCGAACATCCACACGTCGCTCGCATCGCTCCAACGGGCGTGGCGGTCGTCCTTGTAGACGAACGTGCCGGGGCGGTTGCCGGTGTCGCCGTTGCGGGGAATCGAGCCGGGATCCAGGATCTTAGCGGTCAGCGCCCAGCCGTCATTGGGCCAGCGGGCAAGGTTCATGGGTTCGCCGTTGAAGAACAGTTCGAGGGGCGCGGGGAGGATGGGCTGTGGGAAGCCCCTCATCTTCATCTCGCCGAAGTCCGTGATGCCTTGGGCCTCGAGGTCGGTTTGCACCACCTTGGCGCGCGCCGCCTCGGGCAGGCGCTCGAGCACGGCCGCATCGGTCACCGGGCCGAAACCGGCGACGGCCGCGCCCCCCGTGAGGCGAACGGACTCGCCTTCATAGGCGCGGTAGACCACGGGGGCGTCCGGTTGGCCCGAATCGTGCGCCGTGAGCGTGAAGGTGGCCGCCCGCGAATACACCCCTTCGCGCAGGTACACGGTCACGGGCTGGCCGGCGACGTTGCGGGCGGCGTCGCGCGCGGCCTCGAGGGTCGCAAACGGCGCGTCTTTCGATCCCGGGTGGGCGTCGTCGCCGTCCGGCGCGAGGTAGAAGTCGGCTGGTGCGGACGCGGCAAGCAATACCCAGCACGCCGTGACCATGGCCGGCGGCCAGCGTTGCAGGACGATTCGGGCCATGGATGTGTCCTCCCTGTTGCTGGCGTGGCGGCGCGCGTCGTCGCAAGGCCGCCAGGACATCCGTGCAAGCATATCGTGCCGGTCCAACCGCGTTCAAAGCACTGAGGCGGCCAACGCAAGGCCGGGACGCGCCGTAACGGCAGGCCAAGCCGCGCCGTACTGTTCACGGTGCCCTGAGGCGGGGCGCAGATTGACCGCCCGGGCGAGGCGTGATACAGTGGCTGCGCAACCGCTGGTTGCCTGCCAGGAGTCAAAGGGCTACGGGAGAGAACCGCAAATGAAACATTTGTCCGTGATCTCGCGCGCATCGCTGCCGGTCGAAAGCGAGACCACCGCGCTCGAGCAAATCATCATCCTACTGCTCGGCGTCTATTTTCAAGGTTGGGACAACTTCACAACGGTGCTGCAGAACCTGACGAAGTTCTACCAGAAGACGTGACGGCGGGCAGGGATTTCTCGATCACGGGGTGGTCGTCCCGGCGTCGGCGGGCGTCGCTTCCGGGGCGGCGTGGCGGGCCTTCTCGTCCAGTTCCATCTCGTATCGGTCGGCCTCCGAGAGGAACCGGTCGAGTACTTCGATGATGTGAAAACCGTAGGAGGTCTGGATCAGGTCGCTGACCTCCCTGATCGGGGCGCTCCAGACGTAGGCTTCGAATTCCTCCTCGAACTTGCCTTTCTCGTAGTAGCCGAGGTCACCGCCACGAGCCCGGCTGGTCTCGTCGTCCGAATACTCCCGTGCCAGCTTCTTGAAGCTCTCGCCGTCCAAGATCCGCCGCCGCACCTCGGAGATCATCTTGAGCGCGCGCGCCCGGTCAGCGGGGTCCGCCTTGTCGCACTTGATCAGGATGTGGCGTGCGTTGACGCGGCTGACGGGCGGGCGTCGGTGTCCGTATAGCCACAGGACGGTCACCATGGCCACCATCAACACGATCACGCCCAGCCAGGCCCACTTCGTGCGATCTTGCGGCTCCTGGGGGGCTTCAGATATTGAGCTCATCCATCAGGCCTCCATAGAACCGGTCATAGAAGGAAAACACGATCCAGCCAATGACGATCGCCACGGCAATGATGATGACCACCTCGCCTACGCGGGTGGCCACGTTGACCGCGTGGACCGCCTCCTCCATCTGGTAGTCGGCCGCCTTGCGCAATGTATCCTCGAGCCTTCCGCTCTGCTCGCCGACGTGGATCATCTCGCGGGTCTGCGCGGTCAAGAAGCGACAGGGCTCGAAGGCCTCCGACAGTGTCATTCCGGCCGTGACTCGCGGGACGGCGGCCACCAGGTCCTTCTCGATGAAGGGGTTGAGGGTGGTCGAGGCCGCGCGCTCGATCGCGTAGGCGATGGGCAGGCCGCTGCCGACCAGCAGGGACAGGCTGCGGAAAAAGCGGGCACGCGCAAAGCGCCGTGTGATGTTCCGCAACGGCCACAGGTAGGTGGCGAAGGAGCCCCAGATCCGCAGAAAGGCCTTCGTCTGCCCGAAGAGAAACACCACGGCCACTATGGTGAAGAAGAGCAGCAAAGAGAAGATCTGGAACCGCAGGTACTCGCCCATGTACTGCCAAGCGTTGAAGGTTTCGTCCATGCCGAGATGCGGGATGATGCGCAGCGCAAAGGAGCCCAGGAACCACGCCATGCTGAGTTGGAAGGCGGGATAGAGCGATTTGATGATGATCGTACGCCGCATGGCCAGGCGGTCTTCGTAGTATTGCGCCAGGTCGTTGAGCATGGTGGCGATCCTGCCGCCCATCTCGCCGCTTGCAAGCAGTTCGGTGAACAGCGGCGGCAGGTAGGTGGATTCCTTGCGGCAGGCTTGCCCGAGGGTGTCTCCTCTGTGGATGTGATCGTGCATCCGCTCGAAGACCTCTCGGGTCTTTTTGTGTTTCTCGACCTCCGCGACCAACTTGAGTGTGCGCAGGATGGGGATGCCGGCGCCATACGAGGTGGCCATCTGCCGGCAGACCGGCACCATTCTCCTGGTGGGGATTTTCGGTGACGCTAAGCCCATGTGTCTTCCTCTTGGTGCCGTGACCCTTCGCCTCAACGCGAAACGCGCCGATTGTAGCAAACACGACTCGGGATCGCTAGCCTAATGGCGTGGACAAGGCGTGACAGTCGGTCTGACGGCTCGGACTGCACTCCGTCGCATCGCTCTGCCTCAGCAACTCGTGGCGAACTTGAACAGCCGCCACAGGCTCAGCTTGGCCGGCTCTCTGCGGGCGCCCTCGACCTCCGCGATCTGTTCGCCAAAATGCTCGTCAATCACTTCGTCCAGGTGAATACCGCGCCCTTCAGGATGACCGTAAAGGGCGCGAATGGCGGCCAACTCGCCAGCATCGAGCCAGTGTCCGCCGCAGTTTGGGCAATGGTCTACCTGGACCTCGCGGCGTGGACTGTAGTAGAAGCGCATCATGGTGATACCGGGACACTTCGGACAGTGCCGGCGCTGGTCTCGGTCTACGTGAACGTCCTGATTGACCGCAATCTCGAACAGCTCGCCCGCTACGGGCTCACACTCTTGGTCGAAGCGCTGCAGCTCCAGTTGATCGAACCACAGGCCTCCGCAGCCGCTTTCGCACACGTCCACTTGGATCGCGCCGATGCGCTTCACTGTCAGTTCCCGGTTGCAGGCAGGACATAGCATGGTGGACTCCTCCCTCTTGCCCTTGGTGGCCGGGCACGCGCTTGCCTGTGGTGTTCGGGCACACGCCGCACAGCGCTCCTACGCGGCCACGGCCAGTATAGCATGACGACATGAGCGACGGGTACCGCGCGCTCGCGGTGGCTGGCGAGCCTGAGGGCCACTTGACTTCCCTCGGATCCTTTTGCTAGGATTTGGGCCTGACAGACAAGATAGTTGCTGTACGTCAGAGACAGCCGGCGGCCGGGCACGAGAGAGTGCCAGGCCTCAAATCAGCCTGCCGAGACTGTGAAGCACGCTATCGGAACGGTGAAGTCTATCGTCCCGCGCGGTCTTTGACGGTGCGGGGCGTTTCTTGTTCAGGAGCTTTGATACAGAGGAAGGGAGGTGAGTGGCTTTGCCGAAACCGGAGAAAGTCGAAGCGGTCGCGGAATTGAAGGAGCGTATCCAAGGCAACGCCGTGGCCATCGCAACCCAGTACAAGGGCATCAACGTGGAGCAGGCCACGGACTTGCGGCGCAAGCTGCGGGCGGAATCCGTCGAGTTCAAGGTCTACAAGAACACGCTGGTCAAGCGCGCACTGGACGAACTCGGCCTGAACGACGCCGATGCGTTCCTCGACGGGCCCACGGCTTGGGCGTTCTGCCAGGACCCGGTGACGCCGGCCAGGGTTCTCAAGGAATTCGCCAAGAACGTGAAGGCTGTCGTGATGAATGGCGGCATTCTCGAGGGAGAGGTCGTATCGAGGGAACAGATCCAGGCTTTGGCCTCGCTGCCGTCGCGCGAGGCGCTGCTGGCCCATGTGGTGGGCACGATTGCCGCCCCGTTGCGCAATCTCGTGGGCACGCTTCAGGCCGTGCCGCGCAACCTGGTCAGTGTATTGGACGAAGTTCGCAAGAAGAGAGAGCAAGAGGAAGGCGCCGCGGCGGCCTGATGAACGAGGCCCGCGCTGCGTGAAGGAAAGGACGAAGCTACCATGGCAGAGAAACTGGACGAGATCATCGAGAAGATCGCCGAGTTGTCGGTGCTGGAACTGAGCGAACTGGTCAAGGCGCTCGAAGAGAAGTTTGGCGTCGAGGCCGCCGCCCCGATGATGATGGGCGCTATGCCTGCGGCCGGTGCGGCCGGCGAGGGAGGGGAGGCCGACGAGGGTCCCACTTCGTTTAACGTAATCCTGACCGAAATCGGGCAGCAGAAGATCCAGGTCATCAAGGAGGTCCGCGCCCTGACCGGCCTCGGCCTCAAAGAGGCCAAGGCCCTGGTCGACAGCGCGCCCGCGCCGATCAAGGAGGGCGTGCCGGAAGACGAGGCCAACAAGGTCAAGGATGCCATCGAGGCCGCCGGCGCCACCGCCGAACTCAAAGGCGTCTAGGGCGCCGCAGCGGTATCTGTTGTCCTCAGACGCGGCAGGCCGGGGCCGGCCTGCCGCGTTTCGCTCTGTCGCGGTCGCATGAGCGTATAATGAGGCTATGAATGGCAACGGCGTGGTGCGCGTGGGGCCCGCGGGCTGGTCCTACGACGACTGGAGGGGCATCGTCTACCCCCGCCCTATGCCCAAGGGGCTGCACGCCCTCGATGTCCTGTGCCCTTTCTTCGACACGGTCGAGATCAACACTTCCTTCTACCGCCCCCTGCCCCCGAGCTATGCCGCCTCGTGGATACGCAAGGTGGCCGACAATGCGCGCTTCAAGTTCACGGCGAAGCTGTGGGAGCGCTTCACGCATCAGCGCGACGTCGAAGCCGGCCCTGAGGAGGTCCGGGCCGTGTGTGAAGGTTTCGACCCGCTCCACCAGGCAGGCAAGCTGGGGTGCGTCCTTGTCCAGTTTCCCTGGAGTTTCAAACGCACGCCGGATAACCGCCGCTGGCTGGCGCGCGTGCTCGATGCCTTCGGCCAGTATCCCCTGGCGCTCGAGGTGCGCCACGCGTCGTGGGACCGGCCCGAGGTCTACGCCGGCCTGGCCGATCGTGGTGTCGCCTTCTGCAACATCGACCAGCCTCTGTTCCGCGACTCCCTCGAACCCTCGGCCAAGGCCACCGGCAAAGTCGGCTATGTCCGCCTGCACGGGCGCAACCACGACGACTGGTTCCGCGAGGAGGCCGGCCGTAACGACCGTTACGACTACCTGTACTCGGAGGACGAGCTCCGGCCCTGGATCGAGAAGATCGAACGCATACGCCAGCAGGTCGACGAGACCTACGTGATCACCAACAACCACTACCGCGGCCAAGCGGTGGTCAACGCCTTCGAGCTCCAGGAGGGCCTGGGCCGGAGCGGCTTCGTACTCCCCCAGCATCTCCTCGACCAGTATCCCCGCCTCAAGCGCGTCACGGCCGGGCAGTAGACCGCTTTTGGAAGTATGGGTGTGATGCCGCGCTTCTCGCAGTCCTCGGGCCGCAGTGGGTCGAAGGCCGGGTGCAAGATGGCTTGTCGGCGCGAGTCAAGGCGGAAAACGCTTCGAATGGGCGAGACTCGATCCGTGCGCCCTTCCGATCCCCGAAGCTGCGTTTGACCCGTCTTCGATCCCGGCCCTATACTCGGGCCGCCCAGGAGAGATGTCGATGCCTGCCATGACGACAACACACGCCGCGCATACCACCCTCTCGGTCGGGCAGCGCCCCGGCCCTGCCCGTCCATGAGCGAGATCGTCTCGGCCATTGTTCCCGTCTTCTTGATCGCGGGCCTCGCCTACGTCGCCAGCCGGCGTGTGCCGCTGGACGTCAAGACCCTCTCGTCGCTGAACCTCTACCTGTTGATACCGGCCCTGGTGTACTCGAGCCTGTCCAAACGCGAGCTGCAATGGGGCCTGTTCGCGCGGATAGCCGTGGCCAGCGTGGTGATGCTGTTGGCCATGACGGCGGTTCTGAGCGTGGTGGCGCGCCTGCGGCGCATCGAACCGGGACTCCGTAGCGCGTTTCTGCTGACGCTCTTCCCGAATCTGGGCAACTTCGGGCTGCCCGTGTGTCTGTTCGCCTTCGGCGAGGACGGACTCGCTATTGCCGTCGTCGTGATGGTCTGCGGCAGCTTC
>Ga0272442_10007914_pt1 | contig 13637 bp, 15 predicted proteins | sample SSMForm2O_FD_200262 | JGI IMG/M metagenome (GOLD analysis project Ga0272442, IMG submission 200262) | Marine sediment archaeal communities from Little Sippewissett salt marsh, Falmouth, MA, United States - SSM-Form-2O | ecosystem: Environmental > Aquatic > Marine > Wetlands > Sediment ...
GACCTTCGTCGCCGAGGCCCTCGCGGCCGGCATGAGCGGTCTCAAGGGCCACCGGAGCGTGGGGGGCTGCCGCGCCTCCGTCTACAACGCCATGCCCGTGGAGGGGACGAAGACCCTGGCCGACTTTATGGACGCGTTCGCCCAGAAGAACGGCTAAACGGTAGCGATGCAGGCACTTGTGTGACCGCCCCGCCGCTCGCCGGCGGGGCGGTTCGCCTTCTTGATAGTATCCGATCTTGACTATTCGCAGATTGACAGTAACACTAGGTTCCTAAGCTCGTAGGGCAGTCATCAACGGCGGCGCCCGGCGCCGCCCGCAGCGAGGAGCGGGAACCCATGAGCGCAGTCAGCACGGCCGACAAGAAGTTCCAGCGAGAGCTGCACTCGGGGGTCACGTCCCTGGTCCTGCTCAGCATCCTGGGCCGGGCGCGCGAGCCCCTCTACGGCTACCAGATCGCCAAGCAGCTCGGCGACGACGGGGAGGGAGCCGCCACGAAGGTGGGGGCCCTCTACCCCGTGCTCCGCTCCCTGGAGCGGGGCGGGCTGCTGGCCAGCCGCGTGGAGCCCTCGGTGAGCGGGCCGCCGCGGCGCTACTACCGCATCACACGGGCGGGCCGCGCGGCCCTGGAGCGCTGGCTCGCCATCTGGGATCGGAACCGCCGCTTCGTCGACGCCGTCATCGGAGGCGACTACCATGTCTGACGCCATTCGCGACTACCTGGAAACACTACGCCGCGCCCTGGCCGGCAGCGACCCGGCCACCGTGCAGGACGCGCTGGCCGACGCCGAGGATCACCTGCGCAGCGCCGTGGCCCAGCTGCGGGAGGCCGAGGGCCTGGGCGAGGGCGCGGCCATGACGCGCGCCCTGGCCGAGTACGGCGACGCCGCCGAGGTGGCCGGTGCCTACCGCGCCTACGAGCGCCTGAGCGCGCCCCGCTTCCCTTCTGCCGCGAGCGAGGGAGCGGGCATGGCGGCGCGCTTCTTCAGCTCCCTGTGGGACGGGCGCGCCTGGTCCTCGCTGCTCTTCCTGGTGATCTCCCTGGTGACGGCCATCGTCTTCTTCTACTGGGCCGTCCTCAGCCTCTCCCTGAGCCTCGTCTTCCTGCTGTTCATCTTCGGCGCGCCCCTGGCCGTGCTGATGCTCTGGTCCTCGCGCGGCCTGCTGGTCGTCGAGGGCCGCCTGGTGGAGGGGATGGTGGGGATCCGCATGCCCCGCCGCAGCCCCGTGCGCAAGCGGAAGGGCATCTGGTTCGGCGAGCTGTGGGCCCTTCTCAAGGACGGCTACACCTGGCGGGCCCTGAGCTACCTGATGATCAAGCTGCCCCTGAGCATCCTGTGGTTCACCATCGCCGTCGTCCTGCTGGTCTATTCCCTCGAGCTGCTGGCCGCGCCGATCCTGCTCACCATCTTCGACCTGCCCATCGTGACGACCGGGCGCCACGTCTGGTACGCGCCGGAGTGGCTGCTGCCCCTGCTCTTCATCGCGGGTTTCCTGGAGCTGGTGATCACGCTGCACATCTGCAAGGGGCTGGGGCGCCTGCAGGGCCGCATGGCGCGGTGGTTCCTCCTGGCGCGGGGCGGCTGAGTTGCGCTACCTCCGCTCCTGCCGGCACCCCGGCCTGCGCGTGGCGCCCGAGAGCGGCGAGCCCGGCCTGGAGGTCCTGGACGTCGCCGGGGCGCTGGCCGGGCGGGTGCGCCCGGGCGAGCGCGTCCTGGCCGTGGACGGCCAGCCGCTGGCCGACCGCCTCGACTACCTCTACCTGACGAGCTTCAGCGACCGGCCCCGCCTGCGAATCCGCGGTGCCGACGGCGCCGAGCGCGAAGAGGCCTTCGCGCCCGACGCCCTGGCCGGGGATGCCCTGACCTTCGCGCCCCTGGCCTTCCGCACCTGCGGCAACGACTGCGTCTTCTGCTTCATACAGCAGAATCCGCCGGGCCTGCGCGACGAGATCTACCTCATGGACGAGGACTACCGCCTGGGCTTCCTCTTCGGCAACTACGTCACCCTGGCCCTGGCAAAGGACCGCGACCTGGACCGCATCGTCCGCCTGCGCCTGAGCCCGTTGTACCTGAGCGTCCACGCCACGGACATGGCGCTCCGCAACCGCCTGCTGGGCATCAAGAAGAGCCGGAACGTGCTAGGCCTCATCGACCGTCTCGCCGCCGGCGGCATCGCGATACACGCGCAAATCGTGCTGGTGCCCGGCTGGAACGACGGCAAGAACCTGGACCGCACCCTCGACGACCTGGCCGCGCGCCACCCAGACGTGGCCAGCGTCGGCATCGTGCCTGTGGGGCTGACGGACCACCGCGCCGGCCTGACGCCGCTGCACGCCTTCGACGCCGCCGGCTGCGCGGGGGTGATCGCCCAGGTGGCCCCGCGCCAGGAGCGCTGGCTGGACGAGCTGGGGACGCGCTTCGCCTTCCTGGCCGACGAGTTCTACCTGCAGGGCGAGCGTCCCCTGCCCGGGCTCGATCACTACGAGAACCTGTCCCAGATCGACAACGGCATCGGCATGGCGCGGGACTTCGAGGCGGAACTGGCGCGCGAGGCCGCCGCCTGGCGGGCGCCGGCGCGCCCCCTGCGCGCGGCCCTGGTGACGGGCCGCCTGGGGGAGCGTCTCCACCGCGACGTCCTGCTGCCCCGCCTCGCGGACCTCCCCGGGCTGGACCTGCGCCTCGTGGCCCTGGACAATCCCCTCTTCGGCGCGCCCGTGACGGTGAGCGGCCTGCTGCCGGGCAAGGCTGTGCGCGACGCTCTGGCCGAGCTGGCCGGGGAGGCCGACGTGGCCGTCCTGCCGCCCAACGTGCTCAACGCGGACGACCGCTTCCTGGACGACCTGACCCTCGACGAACTGCGCGCGGCCGCGCCCATGCCCGTTCTCGTACCCGAATCCGGGATGCTCGCCGCGCTCGCCGACTTCGCGCGACGCTCGAACCCAGAATCTCCTTGAAGGCCCCATCGGCGGGTGATAGGGTTCGGTTCAACGCACACTCTTTCATCATCTTTCGCGGATAGCTTCAGGTGTCGCTTTCATCGACGATCGCCATCGTCGGTCGCCCCAACGTGGGCAAGTCGACGCTCTTCAACCGCCTCGCCGGGCGGCGTCTCGCCGTGGTGCACGAGCGCGCCGGCGTGACGCGCGACCGCCTGGTGACGCGCGTCGACCGCGACGGCCGGCGCCTCTACTTCGTGGACACGGGAGGCATCAGCGCCACCCGCGAGGAGCTCGCCGCCAAGACCACCGAGAGCGCCCTGGCGGCCCTCGACGAGGCCGGGCTCCTCTTCTTCATGGTGGACGTCCGCACGGGCGTCACCGACGAGGACCTGGAGGTGGCCCGTCGCCTGCGGCGCCACGCCGAGAAGGTCTGGCTCCTGGTCAACAAGGTCGAGCGCGGCGAGGACGACCTGGCCGTCCACGAGTTCCACTCCCTGGGCCTGGGGGAACCCCTGCCCATCAGCGCCCTGCACGGCCAGGGCGTCGCCGACCTCTGGGACCGGCTGCTGGCGGCGGTGCCGCCCCTGCCCGACGCCGAGGAGCGGCGCCGCATCCTGCGTCTGGCCGTCGTGGGCCGGCCCAACGTGGGCAAGAGCAGCCTCGTCAACGCGCTGCTGGGCGAGGAGCGCATGATCGTCAGCGAGACGCCCGGCACCACGCGCGACGCCGTGGACAGCGTCCTGCGCTGGCACGGCCGCGACGTGGAGCTGGTGGACACGGCCGGCCTGCGCCGCAAGACGCGCGTCAAGGAGCGCCTGGAGATCTACAGCAACCTGCGCAGCCTGGGCGCCATCGATCGGGCCGACGTGGTGATGGTGGTCCTGGACGCCACGCGGGAGTTCGCCGACCAGGACCTGAAGATCGCCGCCCACGCCCACGAGGAGGGCCGGGGGATCATCCTCTGCGTGAACAAGTGGGACCTGGTCGCCAAGGACGACCGCACCCTGGGCGAGTACCTGGAGCGCATCCGCGAGGAGTTCGCCTTCGTCGCCTACGCGCCCGTGCTCTTCCTGTCGGCCCTGACGAAGCAGCGCATCCACACGGTGCTCGAGACGGCCGCGCGCATCTTCGACAGCCGGGGCGAGCGAGTGGCCACGGGCGAGCTGAACCGCTTCCTCGAGGAGACCGTCACGCGCCGGCCGCCGCACTACCACCGGGGCGGCACGGGCAAGGTTCTCTACATGACCCAGCTCGGCACGGCGCCCCCGAGCTTCGTGCTCTTTGTCAACCGCGCCCAGTGGTTTCCCGAGCACTACCGCCGCTACCTGGTCAACCGGCTGCGCGAGCGCTTCGGCTTCGAGGGCAGCGCCGTCCGCCTGAAGCTGCAGGGGAGGAAGGCCTAGATGGTGTGGTGGCGTCCCGCAATCGCCGTCGTCGCCGGCTACCTGCTGGGGGGGATCCCCTTCAGCTACCTGGCCGGACGGGCGGCGCGGGGCGTGGACCTGCGCACACTGGGCAGCGGGAACCTGGGCGCCACCAACGCCCTGCGCGAGCTGGGCTGGCGGTGGGGCGTGGGGGTGCTCGTCCTGGACATCGTCAAGGGCTGGGCCGCCGTGGCGCTGGCTGCCTGGCTCGCCCCCGGCTCCTGGGGGCCCCTGGCGGCGGGACTCGCCGCCGTCCTCGGCCACAGCTTCACGCCCTACCTCGGCCTGCGCGGGGGCAAGGGCGTGGCCACCAGCGCCGGGGTCTTCCTCGGCCTGGCGCCCGCGGCCACGCTCCTGGCCCTGGCGGGCTTCGTCGTCGTCCTGCTGGCCGGGCGCATCGTGTCCCTGGCCAGCCTCGCCGCCGCCCTGATACTGCCCCTGGCCGTGCTCTGGCGTCAGCCCGAAGAGCGCGGCCTTCTGGCTTTCGCCACCGGCGCGGCCGTCCTCATCTGGATCCGGCACCGCGGCAACATCGCGCGCCTGGCGCGCGGCGAGGAGCCGCGGTTCCGGCTGGGAGGTGATCGTCATGGCTGAGTGCGCGGTGCTGGGCTGCGGATCGTGGGGGAGCGCCCTGGCCAAGGCCCTGTCCGAGGCCGGCAACGGCGTGCGGCTCTGGGGCCATCTGGCCGAGGAGATCGATCCCATCCGGGAGACGGGCCGCAACGAGAAGTACCTGCCGGGGGTGGACCTGCCGCCGTCCATCGCGGCGGGCACCGACCTGGACGCGGCCCTGGACGGCGCCGACGCCATCCTCTTCGTGGTGCCGAGCCCCGTGATGCGCGAGGTGGCGGCCCGCGTGGCGGCCAGCCCCGCCCTGCCGGCGGAGGCGGCCTGGATCCTCTGCGCCAAGGGGCTGGACCCGAAGACGGGCAAGAGCCTCTGCTGGGCCGTGGAGGACGAGGCCGGCCCGCTGGGCGACCGGCTCCTGGTCCTGGTGGGGCCCAGCCACGCCGAGGAGGTGTCGCGGCAGGTGCCCACGGCGGTGGTGCTGGCCGGTCCGGCCGGGCCCCTGCGTGAGCGCCTGCAGCGCGACTTCTCCAGCGAGGCCTTCCGGGTCTACGTCAACGACGACCGCATCGGCACGGAGCTGGGCGTGGCCCTCAAGAACGTCATTGCCGTGGCCACGGGCATCATCGACGGCCTGGGCGGCGGCGACAACACCAAGGGCGCCCTGGTCAGCCGCGGCCTGGCCGAGATGGGGCGCTACGTGGAGTCCCACGGCGGGAGCCGCGAGACCCTGCTGGGCCTGGCCGGCGTGGGGGACCTGGTGACCACCTGCTTCAGCCAGCACAGCCGCAACCGCCACGTGGGCGAACAGATCGGGCGCGGCAAGTCGCTGGCGGCGGTCCTGGCCGAGATGGTCCAGGTGGCCGAGGGCGTCCACACGGTGCGCACACTGCACGAGCGGGCCGCCGCGGGGGGCGTCGAGCTGCCCATCACGGCGCAGGTCCACGCGATACTCTTCGAGGGGAAGGACGCGCGCGAGGCCGTCACCGAGCTGATGACCCGCACGCCGGCCCCGGAGATACGGAAAGGAGGGAGGCATGCCAGCCGCTCCCAAGCCTAAGCGCGCGCCGGCCAAGCGCGCCAAGCCGGTGGGCCGCCTCTACTGGAGCATCAGCGAGGTGGCGAAGCTGACGGGGGTCAAGGCCCACGTCCTGCGCTACTGGGAGACGGAGTTCCCCACGCTCAAACCCAAGAAGGGCAGCTCCGGCAAGCGGACCTACCGCGAGCGGGACGTGGAGCTGGTCACGGCCATCAAGCACCTGCTCTACGAGAAGAAGTACACCATCAAGGGCGCCCGCCAGCGCCTGTCCGAGACCCGCAAGGTGCGCGACCTGCTGGACCAGCTCGAGATCCAGTTTCCGCGGGCCAACCAGCGGCAGCTCATCCTGGAGATCCGCGAGGACCTGGAGGACCTGCGCGAGCGGCTGGCGGCCCTGGAGAACGGCGAGGCCTAGAAAGCGGCGAGGGGGGCTTGTCCCGGGGCCCGGACCTTGCTATATACCTAGGCACGACAGAGAGTTCGGGGCGTAGCGCAGTCCGGTAGCGCACTTGCATGGGGGGCAAGTGGTCGCTGGTTCGAATCCAGTCGCCCCGACCGGAAAAGGCCCTCGCCGCCGCTCAGCGGGGCGAGGGTTCTTCTTGGCGCCTCGCCCTCGTACCATCCAGGTACCACTCCCGGCCAGTCCCGCGCGTCGTTACGATCCCAGGCTGCGTCCCGGCAATGACGGTACGATCCTTGCCGTAAAACGCGCGGGAAGGACGCGAAGCGGCGGGGAACGACCGCACCAGGAGGCGGAGCGCGTGACACGACGCGCCGCGATACTCTGCATGACGCTGCTCGCGGCAAGCCTGCCGGCCTGCGAGGAGACGCGGACGACGCCCGAGGAGTCGGCGGCCATCCTCGAGGCGCTCACGGAGACCGTGCCGCCCGAGGGCTACCGGTCCGAGGTCGTGGTCCTCGAGTACGTGCTCTTCGCGACGGGTGAGCTGTCCAGCAAGGAGCGCGACCTGCTCGCCATCGCCCTGGGCGACCTGGCCGACAAGCTGGCCATCCGCCAGGAGGCGGCCATGGCCTCCATCATCGCCGGGGAGATCCGCATCCTGGCCATGGGCCTCGGCCCCGACGGGCGCTGGACGCGCGCCGCGGGCCGCCTGCACTGGATGCGCATCCGCAACCACATCTTCGGCGACGCCCCCTGGTTCCGCTACAAGGCGGACCGCCCCGCCGCATCGGCCTGACGACCGCCCCTCAGCCCTCGCCCCGCGCCCGGTTGATCAGCTCCACGCGGTTGCGCACGCCCGCCTTGCGGAACACGGCGCGGTTGTGGTCCTTGACCGTCTGCAGGGAGATGAACAGCCGGTCGGCGATCTCCTGGTTCGTGAGCCCCCGGCAGACCAGGGACACCACCTCCATCTCGCGCGGCGAGATCCCGTGCCGCGCGGCGAAGCCCGGGTCGATGGCTCCCGCGACGGCCTCGGCGCGCGGGCCGGGCAGGCGCCCGCCGTGGCGCCGCGCCCAGTCCAGCAGCAGCAGGTTGAATCCCGCCATGCCGAGGGCCTCCGCCATGGGCAGCAGGCCGCCCTGCGCGGCGTCCAGGGCCAGGGCGAGACCCAGCGCGGAAGCGGCCAGGACCAGGAAGGCGAGATGGATCGCCAGGAGGGCTTGGTAGGCCGCGCGGCCGGCGGCGCGCGACAGGCCGCGCAGACGGCCCAGTGCCATGATGAGGACCAGCATCGCCGCGCCGAAGAGGACGAACTCGAAGACCTGCAGTGTCAACGCAACCGCCGTCTGCAGTCCGTAGCGGGGGGCGATGAGGATCAGCGCCGCCACGGCCGCGAGGAAAACGCCGGCGATCCAGGCGCCGCGACGCCAGGCGGCGTCGAGTCGGTCCGCATGCGTGAGCCGGGCCAGGGCCCAGAGCGTCAGCAACCAGGCCAGCTTCAGTGCCGTCAGCGCGACGATGAGGGCCGCGAGGGCGGGCGAGTCGCCGGCCGGGCGCGACGCGCTCGCGTACCAGGCCAGGCCCGCGATGACGAGCAGGTTGTGGAGCAGCAGATCGAGCAGGTAGGCGCGGACGAAGGCGGGGCACCCCGTCCGCAGCGCCTGGCCGGCCACCAGGGCGGCGACGAGTCCCAGAGCGAGGGTCAGAAGCATGGCGATGCCGGCGAGCGCGGACATGGGGCCATTATACCGCCACGGGCGCGCGCCGCAACGGCGGGACGCGAAGGCGGCGTTCCACCAAGGTAGGATTCCGCAGCGAAGCCGACTTCCGGCGGATTCACGGACGAGACAGGGGGCGCCATCCTTCACGCGGGCCCCGGCGGTCGGGGCCGCAGAAGGAGGCACACCTCATGTCCCAGTCCAACGATTCCACGCGGGCGGACGCCGCATCGGCGCCCCTCGCCCCGACGGCCGGACACTCCGAAGCCGATACCGCCGCCTCGACCCTGATCCCGCCGACCGGGCACCCATCGGGCGGGGCTGCGCCTGCCATGCCCGGGCGCCTGGCGCAGCTCCTGGTGGTGATCCTGGGCGTTCTGCCCCTCTACCTGCTGCCGTGGCTCCTCCGGCGGGCCCACGGCGGCGCCGTCCATCTCACCGGCATGCTGCTCTACCCGCTTCTGATCGGCGGCGCCGCGATTGTCTGGCTGCTCTTCCTGCAGCGGCGCGTCTGCCGGGATGACCTGGCCGGCCTCGGCTGGCGCGCCGGCGGACCCTGGTCGAACCTGGGGGAGGGCCTGCTTCTGACGGCGGCCTACCTCGTGATCGCCGCGGCGACGCAGGCAACCGTGGCGCGCTGGGCACCGGGCCGGGGTCCGTCGCCGGAAATCGTCGAGCTGATCCTGCGCCTGAGCGAGAATCCCTGGCTGATGCTGGTCTGGCTGGGACCGGTGGCCTGGATCGGCGCGGCCCTCTTCGAGGAGCTGGCGCGGGTCTTCGTCCTGCGCCGCCTCTGGCTGGCCTGGCCGGGCACCACGGCGCGCAACGTGGCCGTCATCGCCTCCGCCCTGGCCTTCGGCCTGGTGCACTACTACCAGGGGCCGCCGGGGATGGTCTCCACGGGTTTCATGGGGCTCGTGGCCGGGGCCGTCTTCCTGTTCCGCGGCCGCCTCTGGCCCCTGGTGGTGGGCCACGCGGTCTACGACATGATCAGCATCGGCATGGGAGTCCTGCAGGTGCGCGGCATGGTCTGAGGGCCGAGCCGCGGGCTAGCCGTCGCCCTCGGTCTCGACGGAGAGGGGATCCTCGGGGCAGACGGGCGCTTCTGGATCCGTGTGGCGCACCACGAGCCAGTAGGCGACGCCCATGGCGAGCACGACGGCCGCCGTGGCGTAGATGTACGGCGGCGTGACCTTCTCGAAGTCGAGGATGATCACCTTCCGGGCGATGGCCATCAGCGCCGTGGCCAGGACGATCTTGACGTGGATCACGTCGTCGCGAAGGTAAATGCTGATGTTGACGAAGATCTCGATGGCGATGAGCACCGCCATGAAGGCCCCGAAGGTCGCCAGGATGTCATTGATGGTCAGCAGCCCGTAGGGCGGCGTCCGCAGTTCCTGGTACAGCACCCAGGCGACGTCGATGACACCCCAGAAGATCACTACTGTCATGAGGACGGCCAACACCCGCACCGCGACGCGGATCAGGGAGCGCAGCCTCTGGATCAGGGACGTCTCCGGGACGTGGAGGGGATCCATGCCGACGGCTCCTCCTTGTCGTCATGGCGCCTCGGCCGGCGCATCGCGCTGGATCGCGATGCCCGTCGCCGGGGCGGTCCGATGCCACGGACAGGCCCAATCTGCAACGTTTCCCGTGCGGCGTCAAAGCCAATTTCCTCGCGCGACCGCCGGGAGATTTCCCGCCGTGCCCGCAGGAGCCCGGGTGGCGGGGCCCGGCAAGTGCCGCGTCAGGCTGGGGAATCGTCCCTGGCTTCCGAGAGGACCAGCCGCCGCAGGTCCGCCTCGGCCTCGGCGATGCGCCGCGCGTAGTGGTCGAGTTGCCCGGTGAAGGAGCGCCCCCTCGACGCCGCCTGGTAGCCCGCCTGCATCTGTCGCCGCCATTCTTCCAGGACGCCCGCGTCGGCATCCCGATAGCCGCCGGCCGGCGCCACGGCCGACAGGGGCAGCTTGGGGGGCATGACGGGCCGCGGGCGCCCGCGCGGCGTCCGGCCGAAGACGGCCGTCACCAGGGGCAGCACGCGCGGGGGCAGCTCCAGCGTCGCTGCCAGCTCGCTGGCGTCGTAGAAGCCCGTCCTGCCCGTCTCGCTGAGCAGGCAGGATCCGAGGCCCAGGACCTCGGCGGCCAGGACCATGCTCATGGCCGCCAGCGATGCGTTCATGACGCCCACCGTGTGATCGCACAGCGGCGCCGCCGGGAAGTCGAAGGCGCGGCGGGCGCGACGCGCGTCGGCCAGGATCATCACGGCCCAGGGCGCGCCCAGGGGCAGGGGCCGGTCGAAGGTCCGGCGCCAGGCCCCGCGGTCGAAGGGCAGGAAGGTCCAGGTCTGCAGGTTCACCGTCGAGGGGGCCAGGCGGCCGGCCTCCAGGATTGCCGCGCGCTCGTCCGCCGTCAGATCATCCTCCCGGAAGCGGCGGCGGGAACGCCGCTCGAGAATGGTCTTCAGCAGGGGATTGCCCGCCGCGGAGCGGGGAGCCCGCGGCCGGGCGGCCAGGATCCTGACCAGCGAGGCGACGAGCTGCCGCCGTGTGAGCCGTTCCATGGGGCCTCCTTGGCGCCGCGGCTTGCCGGTTGTCCGGCGGGCCGCCTTGCGCTACCATACCGCTTCGACCCCAGGGATCAAACCGGAACGGAACCACCATGCGCATCCTGCTCACCAACGACGACGGCATCCACGCCCAGGGCCTGCAGCTCCTCAAGGAGGCTCTCGAGCCCCTGTGCGAGCTCTGGGTGGTGGCGCCCTCCAGCCAGCAGAGCGCCACGAGCCACAGCCTGACCCTGGGCACCATACTGCGCCGCCGGAAGTGGTCGGAGCGCGTCTACAGCGTCCACGGGACGCCGGCCGACTCGGTGCTGATGGGGGTCAACGGCCTGCTCAAGGGCCGCGAGCCGGACCTGGTCATCTCCGGCGTCAACCATGGGCCCAACATGGGAGAGGACGTCCACTACTCGGGCACCGTGGCCGCCGCCATCGAGGGGGCCATCCTCGGCGTGCCATCGGTGGCGATCAGCATCGCCTCCTTCCGCGACCAGAACTTCGCCAGCGCCGTGCGCTTCATGGCCGAGACGGTGCGCGACCACCCCGAGCGCCTGACCGGCCCGGGCACCCTGCTCAACATCAACGTGCCCAACCTGCCCTGGGAAGGGATCCGGGGAGTGAGCGTCACGCGCCTGGGCTCGCGCTACTACGGGGACGTCATCATCAAGAAGCAGGATCCGCGGGGCCACGAGTACTTCTGGATCGGCGGCGAGGAGCCCACCTGGGCCGAGGGCGACGACACGGACTTCCACGCCGTTCACACCATGCGCCGCATCTCGGTCACGCCCCTCAAGCTGGACTTCACCGACCGCGACCGCATCGCGTCCATGGCCGCCTGGAGCCGCACGTTCCAGCCCGACGAGGCGGACAGCCGGCGATGAGCGAGTTCCGCGTGGCGCGGGAGCGCATGGTCGAGCGCCTGCGCGCGGCCGGGCTGGCCGGCGAGGCCGTCCTCGGCGCCATGGCCGAACTGCCCAGACACCGCTTCGTGGAGCCGGCCCTGGGACGCCGCGCCTACGGGCGCGACAGCCTGCCCATCGGCCATGACCAGACCCTGTCCCATCCCGAGGTGGTCGCCTTCATGACCGAGTCCCTGCATCTGGCGCCCGGACAGCGCATCCTGGAAGTGGGCACCGGCTCGGGTTACCAGGCGGCGCTGCTCTGCCTCCTGGGCGCCGCGGTCTGGACCGTCGAGCGCATCGCGCCCCTGCTCGGAGGCGCGCGGGCCGCCTGGGCGGCGCTGGGCCTGGACGGACGCATCCGCGCCCGCGTCGGCGACGGCCACGCGGGTTGGCCCGAGGGCGCGCCCTACGACCGCGTCCTGGTGACGGCCGCGCCGCGCGAGGTGCCGCCGGCCCTGCTGGCCCAGCTCGCCGAGGGCGGCAGCCTGATCCTGCCCCTGGACGGCGGCGGCGGCCAGCGACTGGTGCGCGTGCGCCGCGAGGGCGAGCGCGCCTTCCGAGAGGATCTGGGGGCCTGCAGCTTCGTGCCCATGCGGGCGCGGACGGTGGGGGAGTCGCCGTGAACGGCCTCGTCCACTGGGCGGAGAGCCTGCCGGGCGTCTGGCCCGTGATCCTGCTGTCCATGCTGCCCGTCAGCGAGCTGCGCGGAGCCATCCCCTGGGCGGTCTTCGTGGAGGGCATGAGCTACCCGGAGGCCTACCTGCTGGCCGTCGTGGGGAACTTCCTGCCCGTGGTGCCGATGCTGGTCCTGCTGGGGCCCCTGGAGCGCTGGCTGGGCCGGTGGCGCCCCTTCCGCCGCTTCTTCGACTGGCTCTTCGCCCGCACGCGGCGGCGGGGGAAACTGGTGGAGCGCTGGGAGTTCATGGGGCTGATGCTCTTCGTGGCCATTCCCCTGCCCGTGACGGGGGCCTGGACGGGCGTGGCGGCGGCCTACCTGTTCGGCGTGCCCCTGCGCCGGGCCGTTCCGGCCATCGTCGCCGGCATCCTCGTGGCGGGGATCATCGTCAGCCTGGCCTGCGCCGGCCTGCTGGGCTTCTGGCGCCTGGCGGCCCCCGGCGGCTAGGGCTTTACAGCCGCCAATTGTTGGATTACCTTTGCTGCATTCGGGGTGTAGCGCAGCCCGGTTAGCGCGCCTCGTTCGGGACGAGGAAGTCGGAGGTTCGAATCCTCTCACCCCGACCGCAGAGCCCGGTCCCCCAGGGGCCGGGCTTCTTCGTGCGCGCGGGTGTCGATCGGCGGGGGCGGGAGCGCCGGCCGCCGACTAGGACGATCGCCGCCGGCGCGTCAGGGGCGCGACGAGGAAGGTGGAGAGCAGGTACGCGCCGCCGGCCACGAGTATGATCGTCGCACCGGCCGGCAGGTCCGGGCCATAGGAGACGGCCAGGCCGGCCACGGCGAAGACGGCGCCGAGGATCGACGCCAGCACCATCATCCGCCCCAGGGAGCCTGCGTACTGGGCGGCGATGGCCGCCGGCAGGGTCAGCAGGGCGATGACCAGGATCAGTCCCACCACCTGTATCAGCAGCACCACCGTCAGGGCCGCCATGCACAGCAGCAGCAGCGTGAACAGCTCCACGTTGACGCCGCGCAGGCGCGCGAACTCCTCGTCGAAGGCCACGGCCAGGAGCTGCCGGTGGAACAGCAGCACCAGCGCCAGGATGCAGCCGTCCAGGACCGCCATGGTGACGAGCTGCGTCCGGTCCACCATGAGGATGTTCCCGAACAGGTAGCTCATCAGGTCGACGTTGTAGCCCGGCGTGCGCGAGATGAACACGATGCCGACGGCCATGCCCACGGACCACAGGGCGCTGATGAGCGTGTCCTCGTGCTGGCGCCAGCGCAGGTTCACCATGCCGATGAGCAGGGCCGCGGCCAGGGCGGCCACCAGGGCGCCGGCCATGGGGGAGGCACCCAGGTAGTAGGCCACGCCCATGCCGCCCAGGACGGCGTGGGCGATGCCGCCGGCCAGGAAGGCGATGCGCTTGACCACCACGTAGCTGCCCATGACGCCGCAGCCGAGACCGGCCA
>Ga0272442_10007917_pt1 | contig 13635 bp, 10 predicted proteins | sample SSMForm2O_FD_200262 | JGI IMG/M metagenome (GOLD analysis project Ga0272442, IMG submission 200262) | Marine sediment archaeal communities from Little Sippewissett salt marsh, Falmouth, MA, United States - SSM-Form-2O | ecosystem: Environmental > Aquatic > Marine > Wetlands > Sediment ...
CCCCCCGCGCCCCCCCTCATCACGGCGCTCTTGAGCAAGGTAAACTCCGCCCAACTTGTCAATCCGGTTCGATGCACTCGCCCTCGGCAGGTTCCCCCCGGCACCGACCGCCCCAGGCAAGCCACTCTGCCCGATCTGCCCCTCCACGGCCCCACGGAACCGTAAACCACACCAGCACAGTAACTTACCGCCCATACGCCTCTGTCCGTTTCATCCCCCGGCGCCTCACGAGAAAAACCCCGTTGAAGCCAAAGGCAACAACGGGGCGGAGGGGAGAAAGATGCTCGTGGCTCGACCGGGTCTCTTTTTCGGACATAGACCCCGGATATCCTCACTTTTTGCAACTGTTTTTGCCGTTCCTTCAAACTCCCCGGCCCCACCATCGACCGGGCTCGGCCAGGCAATCACTTCCACTTGCGACCCTCGGCCGATCCGCCCGCCCAGTCGACCCTATCGCAACCCCGACTCGAACGGCAGCGCGCCGCCGCTGGCAACGCGCTCCAGCGCGCCCAGCAGGCGCATGACCTGATCACTGGACCGGTGGTCCGCCGCGATCCGGTTGCGCGCGCCCAACCCCACCAAGCGCGCCCGCTCCGCGTCGGCCAACAAGGCGCCGATCCGCGAGGCCCATTCCTCGGCATCCGGATGGTGAATGAGCAGCGCCGTCTCGCCGTTCACCAGCATGTCGAGAAACGGATCTTCCACCGCCGCCACCGGTATACCGTACCCCATCGCCTCCAACGTCAGCGAACGCAATTCCCCGTAACGCTCGGGCATGACAAGCACATCGCATCGCGTCAGCAGCGCCCGGTGACGGGCGGCATCGGTGATTGCAGACACGTGTTCGAGCAGATCAACCTGCCGGGCGAACCGCCAGATCTCGTGCTCCGCGGGCCCGCACAACTCCAGAAACACGTGGATCTGAGGCAGATCACGCACCAGGCCGCTCAGCGCCATCAACACCGCCCGGTAGGCCGGCAGATCACGCGCGCCCCCGACCACCGCCAGCGCGATGGCGTTTTCCGGATCGGCCAGAATCCGACGCGGTTCCGTCGGCAGCGCCACCCCCATCGGCGCCAGACAGACCAGACCCGGATCAACGCGCCGACGCAGCCCCGACGCCATCGCCTGCGTCGGCGCGATGTACCCCGCCACCAAGTTCGCCCCCCGACGACGCGGCACACGCTTGATCTGGCGAGCCGACCACACGTCAAGCACGATCGGGCGCCGCGTGGCCTTGCTCAACTCCAGCCCCACTTTCCACGCGCTCTCCCCGATCGCGCAGAACACGTCGGGCAGATTCTTCCCGAACGCTTCAGCCGCGCGATTCGTGCGATCGCGCCGCATCCACGGCAACACGTTCATGGGCAACTGGAGTTTCGCGGCCAGCGCAACCCGTTGTTCTCCCTCATCCACGGCCGACGATGGCGCCGTCTCGGGAACGATGCGCGTCAACTGCACGCCCTCGCCGATCAGCCCGATCGACAGCCGGTTCAGCATGGCGTGCTCGTGCACGAGCCGCTCTTCGTCGATGATCAACGCCACGTGCATCGCTGTCCAGCCCCTTCCGCCCGTTCGGACGCCAGCCCGTGCGAGATTGCCTCCAACGGGGCGAACCGTTGCGCCATCTCCCCTGGAATGCGCCTCGGACGCCGCGTCGGCAGGTCCACCAGCACCCACAGCGTCGCCGCGCGGCACACCATCGTCTCATCCCTCGGACGAATCACGGCGTACCCGCGCCACGACGTGGTCCGCTTCATGTCACCGACCCAAGTGGCCACCACCAGCTCCTCGCCCCGCCACACCTCGGCGAGATAGTCGATCTCGTGCCGCACCACGAACCACATCATCCCCTCGTCCACCAGCCCCCGACGCGTGTAGCCCACCGAATCCGAATGCAACTCCGCCGCACGATCCAGCCACCGGACGTACTCCACGTTCGATACGTGATCCACCACATCGCTCAGGTGATGCCGCCCGACTCGCACGTCAACCAGAAACGGCTCCGGATGCGGCACCTCGTACCGCGAGGCGTCGAAGCCCGCCGACCGCGGGACCAGATCGAAATGCTTCACCGGTTCGTTCATGATTCCCGCTCGCCCCCCGGCACCCGCCGCCGGGCCGGGTCAATCTCCCGGAGGTACTGCCACGAGAAAATGCCGGTCTGATGCCCGTCGGAGAACCGAATCCGAATGGCGTAATTGCCCACCATTTCGGCATCCAAGGCCCGGATCGGTCCCTCTTGCGAGGCCACGTGCGACGGCAGCACCGTCAGCGGATTCGTCTCCATCTCCTCGCGAAGCTGCCTGGCGTCCGCCGAGGGCGACATCTTCCGCAAGTACCCGATCGGATAGTAGCTCTCCGTCCCGTCAGACCATTGCACCGTCAGACCATCGTCCATCTTCAGATCAAGATGCACCGGCTTGTCAATCATCCTTCATCATTCTACCGCGCCCTTGTCCGGCGAACCGTCGCCCCCAACCCCGCCGCGGTACAGTATCGGCTCCCGCACGGGCCGAAAGGATGGAGCATGACGTCTCACGCCGCCGACAGACTGCTCGACGCGATTGACCGAACGGCCGCCCCGGTCTGCGTCGGCATTGACCCGGTGCGGGAGCGCCTGCCCCGGCCGCTGACCCCGAGGACGCGCTCCGGTTCCTCCGCCGTCGCCGCGATCCGCGCCTTTGTACTCGGCGTGCTCGATGCCGTCACGGGCCACGTGCCGTGCGTCAAGTTCCAGTCCGCCTGCTTCGAGCGGTACCGAGCCGAAGGCATCGGAGCGCGGGATGAGCTGATCGGCGAGGCGCGCCGGCGGGGGCTCGAGGTGATCCTCGACGCAAAGCGCGGCGACATCGGCATCTCCGCCGAGCATTACGCCGCCGCCGCCTTCGACCATGATCCCTCCCGACCCGACTGGGTCACGATCAACGCCTACCTCGGCCAAGAGACGATCATGCCGTTTCTCCGGGAAGGCCGGGGGGCGTTCGCACTGGTGCGAACCTCCAATCCCGGCGGCGATGTGCTTCAGGCCCAGCCGCTGGCCGATGGTCGGACCGTCGCCGAGTGCCTCGCCGACATCGTCGCCGCGGCCGGTGCCGAAAGCCTGGGCAAGAGCGGCTACAGCAGCCTCGGTGCCGTCGTGGGGGCGACCAAACCGGCCGATGCGGTAGCCCTGCGACAACGCATGCCCCACCAGATCTTCCTCGTGCCCGGGTACGGCGCGCAGGGCGGCGGACCGGACGACGTCCTGCCCTGTTTCCACCACGACGGCCGCGGCGCCATCGTCAGCGCCGGCCGATCCGTGATCTACGCTTTTCCGCCGGAGACCGACCGCTGGGAACCGGCCGTGACGGACGCCGCACGCCGTTTCGCCGACGAGGTAGGCCGGGCCGTCGGGTTGCGCTGATGGTGGTCCGCGGCCACGGCGCCCGCACTCCCGCCGCCGAAACCCGGCCGATTTGCCAATCACGCCCGGCGCGATAGCGTGCGCGTCTCATGACCGCCCGCATCATCGTCATCGTGCTGTTCCTCACGCTGCTGGCGGCCCCGTTTGTCTTTCGGCCCCGGCACGATCCACCGCCGCATGACGCCCTTCAACTCATCGTCATCAGCCCGCATAACGAGCAGATCCGCACAGAGTTCTCGCGCGCCTTCGACGACTGGCACCGGCGCACCTTCGGCCGGCGCGTCAACGTCGTCTGGAACGTTCCCGGCGGAACAAGCGAAATCCGCAAAATGCTCCAGGCCCAGTTCACCGCCGCGATCGAGGCCGGCGAGCAACCGGGCGGCGGGGCCGACCTCGTCTTCGGCGGCGGCTCCTACGAGCACGACCGCCTCAAGTCCGGCGTCCTTGTAACCTTCAACGGCGTGCAGTCCCACCAGCCCATCAGCACGCCCGTGGACTTCAGCGATCAATGGCTCCATAACCTCTACGGCGAAAACGTCATCGGCGACCTGCCCCTCTACGACCACGACAAGCACTGGTTCGGCACCGCCCTCTCCGGCTTCGGCATCGTCTCCAACCGTGACGTCCTCCAACAGATCGGCCTGGACGATCCCCGCTCCTGGGACGACCTCTGCCATCCCAGGCTCCGCGGCTGGCTCGCACTTGTGAATCCCGGTCAGTCCGGCTCGATCACCACCGCGTTCGAGGCGATCCTCCATCGCCGCGGCTGGCCCCGCGGCTGGCAAATCCTCCGCCGCGCCGGCGCCAACTCACGGTACTTCTCCGCGACCTCCCTCAAGCCCCCCGCCGACGTCAGCCAGGGCGAGGCCGCCATGGGCCTCTGCATCGACTTCTATGGACGCTATCAGGCGCAGGCGATCAAGGTCGCCGGCGGCGGGCAACGCGTCGCCTACGTCGATCCCCCCGGTCTCAGCACCATCGATCCCGATCCCATCTCCATGCTCCGCGGCGCGCCCCATCCCATCCTCGCCGAACGCTTCATCACCTTCTGCCTGACCGAAGAAGGCCAGTCGCTCTGGCAGTTCCCCGTGAACGACCCGATCGATGACGGCCTCGGCCCGCGCCAGTTCGAGCTCCGCCGCATGCCCGTCCTCCGCTCGATGTACGACAAGCACTTCGACCGCTTCATTGACCGGGTCAATCCCTTTCATCTGGCCACCCCGGTCGACAATCCGAATCGCAACGTGCGCGCCTTCCTCGCCGTCATCTTCGCCGCCATGGTCATGGACAACCATCACGAACTGAAGGACGCGTGGGACGCGATCGTCTCACACGCGGCATACCCCGATACAGGGGCCATCGTCCTGGCCGATGATGTCCAAGACCCGGCGCTCAGAACCATGCTGGAGCTCTTCGACGCGATGCCCGCAATCGAAGGTCCGAACGGCGCCGCGTATTCGCTGGCCACGGACCAACACCTCGCGGAGGTGAGAAACGGCTGGTTGAAGTCCCAGTGGGCGGACGCCGAACTGTGGCCCGCCAATGCCGTGCCCGCCGATGAGATGCGACGACGCTTTGCCGCGAGCTTTCGGCAGAACTACGCCCGCATCGTCACGCTGGCCAAGCACCCGACCCCGCCGCCCGCAGCGCGCTGAGACCACCGCGGCGGGACGTCCACCCCTCCCGGAGATAAAGGTCTTATGACTGATCCGCCTCCCGGTCGTCAGGCTCCAATGCCGCTCACGAAGATCGTCGCCACCATCGGCCCGGCGTCATCCTCGCCCGAGATGGTCGGCGACCTGATCGACGCCGGCGTCTCCGTCTTCCGACTCAACTTCAGCCACGGGAACCTCCAGGATCATGAACAGCGCCTTCAGACGGTGCGCGACGTCGCCGCACAGTGCGGACAGTCCACCGCCGTCCTCGGCGACGTGCAGGGCCCGAAGATCCGCGTCGGCAAGGTCGTCGAGCCCGGCGTCGACCTTGCCGACGGAATCCGCGTCGTCTTCCAGCGCACGCCCATCGAAGCCCACCCCGCCGGCACCGGTGAAATCCAGCGCTTCAGCACCACCTGTCCGCAGATCATCGATGACGCCCAACCCGGCCAGCGGCTGCTCATCAACGACGGCGCCGTCCGCATGCTCATCGTCGACAAATCCGCCGACACGCTGGCCTGCACCGTGACCCACGGCGGACTCGTCACCTCCGGCAAGGGCATCAACCTCCCGGATACCGACCTCAGCGTCGCCACCATTGCCGACCGCGACTGGGAAAATGTCCGCTGGGCGATTCAGCACGATGTCGATGCGCTGGCGCTGAGCTTCGTCCGCAGCGCCGATGACGTGCGCGAGCTTGCCCGGGGCATCCGGCGCATGGCCCGTGAACTCGGCCGCGAAGGCTTCGAGTTACCCGTCATCGCCAAAATCGAGGTGTCCAAGGCGCTCGACTGCATCGAGCAGATCGTCCAGGCCTCCAGCGGCATCATGGTCGCGCGCGGCGACCTCGGCGTGGAGATGGACCTGGCGCAAGTACCCGTGATCCAGAAGCGACTCCTCGCCATCGCCCAGGCCTACGGCAAGCCGTCCATCGTCGCCACCCAGATGCTCCAGTCGATGATCACCGAACCGCAGCCCACGCGCGCCGAGGCCAACGACGTCGCCAACGCCATCTTCGATCAGGCCGACGCCGTGATGCTCTCCGGGGAAACCGCCGTGGGCCGCTATCCCGCCCTCGCCGTCAGCCACATGCGCCGCATCGCCGAGCACGCCGAACGCTACATGACCACGTTGCCCGTCACCCCCTCGCCCCCGAGCAAGCTCATCGCCTCGCGCTATCACGGCGTCGGCCTGGCCCACGGCGTCTGGACCATCTGCCAGGATATCGACGCCCGGTGCATCGTCGTCTGGTCCCAAGGCGGCAAAGGCGCCCGCTACCTCAGCCAGAACAACTTCTCGGTCCCCATCATCGCGGTCACCAGCGACCGGCGCATCGCCCGCCAGATGCAATTCCTCCGCGGCGTCATCCCCCTGCGCATGGATCCTCCACCATCCATTGCCGCCTTCACCCCCGTCATCGACCGCTATGCCAGGGACGTCCTCGGCGTCACACCCGGCGACGCCTGCATCATTGTCGCCGGCGAACCCCTCGGCGCCGACGGCGTCACCGACAACATCACCATTCACACCATCGGCCACGGTCCGACGCCTGTCGCGCAGTGACCCTCGACCCAAGATGTCTATCGCCCCCGTCATGGCCGACCGCAACCGCCGACATCCTGCCCCCGTCAGCCCTCCAAACCCGCCCACTCAAACAACTGCGATTCCCATTCAGCGCTCCTAACGAGGAGGTGGCACAGGCGTCTGAGCCTGTGCGCCACGGACGGCCAAGACCCCCGTCCGTTCCACGCACCCTTCAGCGCGCCTGCCGCCATTCCCCCGGGCGTTCCTCGCACCCGGCGTCCACCAGAGGAGACAAGTCATCCCTCTTCCGGCCCGTCTACGCGGCGTCGGCGAGCGCGTCCTGTTCGCGACGCAACTCCATCACCAACGAATCGTGACGCAACTCCACCGCGTCGAAGGGGATCGGCCGATCCGCCGCAATCGCACGCGTCACCACCGCGCCTTCCGCCAGTCCGATCGGCAAGAGACCCGCAGCGCCGCCCGCGGCGTCGATGTCGCCGTAGCAGGTGTAGCCCCCGATCCCGTCCAGAACATCCCCCGGCTCCAGGGGTCGCTTCGACATCGTCACCACCTCCACCACCGGCCGTCCCAGCGGCGCGATCGTCGGCTCCCCATCCAGCACCGCCTCCGCGATCGACAGCGGCGTCTCGTAATGGCACAGGTGATACGGGCGGAAGAACAGGTAATACGGTCCCGGTCCCATCTTCAGGTATTGCATGTACGAATGCACCATCTGCGGATGTTCACCGTACCCGATGACGAAGACCCCGCCCCCGAAGTCACCCCCGAGGGTGTAATCCACCACGGCGTGCCGGCGGAATGCCCGCAGGCAATCGTCCAGCGCCTCGCGCATCGTCGTGGCGATGCCGTGCATCCCGCGCACATCCGGCACGAGCCCCGTGGCGTTGGCGAGCACCGCATTCTCGATGTTCATCTTCGTCCCGTCGGTGAACGCGGTGGTCATCGGCAGCGAGGTGTGCTGCTTCTCCGCCCACGGCCTGATGCTCTCGGGCGTCGCGTGAACGTCCATGAAGCCCTTGCAGTTCACCGCCGCCACGACTTCCAGCCCCATGCCCGCCACGTAATCGCACAGCCGCTTCAGCACCCCCGGCTGATCCCCGTCCGAGTTCGTGTACACCAGCCCGGCGCGATCCGCCCGACGCTTCAGCGCGCAACCGACCGTCGCATCGGTCTCCGCGTTCATCATCACGACGTGCGCGCCGCCCTCCAGCGCACGCAGCACCACTTGCGCGCCGTACTCCACGGCGCCGGTGACCTCCACCACGACATCGATCCCCGTCAGCCCGGCCAGCACCTCCGCCCGGGACGTCACCGCCGGCCGGCCCGCGTCCACCGCCTCCTGCAACGCCGCGAGCTCGTCGCTCACGATGATGTCGGCCCGATCGCGTCCCGCGACAACGAACGCCTCGACCGCGCGCTCGATCGTGCGGTTGACGATCAGAGCCGTGCGCATGCCCGGCGTGTGATCGACCTGGTACACCATGCCCCGGCCGATGAACCCCGCGCCGGTCACCGCGACAGTGATGACCCGGCCCCGCTCCTCACGCTTGATCAGCCTGCTGATGAGGCTCATCGCCGCCCCCTCCGATCGTCGGCGCCGACCGCGGCGGCCACCGCCGCTTCGTCGTCACGCAGAGCCGCCATCACCGCCGGCTCCCACGGGCCAAGATCGATGCCGAACGTATCCATCGTCTTGCGGCAGTCCAGCGTCGAGTACCGCGGCCGCCGCGCCGGCGCCGGATACTCCTCGGTCGTGATCGGCGTCACCGCCGGCATCGGATCCACCCCGGCGCAGCGAAGAATGTGCTCGGCAAGGCGACACCATGTCGTCTCGCCGCCGCACGCCAGGTGATACAGCCCTTCCAGGCCGCCGAACGTCCAGCGCGTTGCCTGCCGGCGCAGCGAGCAGGAAAGAATCTCCACCGTCCCCTGCGCGATCAGGCGGCTCCACGACGGGCAACCGTGCTGATCATCGACCACCCGCAACTCCGGGCGCGTATGGGCCAGCCTCAGGATCGTGAGGAGAAAATTCTCGCGCCGCAGGCTGTACACCCAGCTCGTGCGCAGGATGATGAAACTCGCCCCGGACTGCGCAATCGCCCGCTCGCCCGCCAGCTTGGTCTTGCCGTAAACGTTCACCGGATTCGGCCGATCCCGCGGCTCATACGGCGACCCCTTCGCTCCATCGAAGACGTAATCGGTGGAGTAATGCACGATCGCCGCGCCGAGTTTCGCCGCCTCCTCCGCGAGAATCCCCGGGGCTGCCCCATTCACCGCTTCGGCCAGCGCGGGTTCGGCCTCCGCCTTGTCCACCGCGGTGTAACCCGCGGCGTTGACGATCAGATTCGGCCGCAACTCGCCGAGCATCCGCCGGATCGCGCCGGCGTCCGTCAGATCCATCACCGACCGATCCGCCGACACGACTTCCCCGAGTTGATTCAGCGGCCCCCGCAACTCCCAGCCGATCTGCCCGCCCGGACCTGTGAGGAGGATCTTCATCCGCAGATCCCGCATCCGTGGTCAGTGAACGAAACGCACACGCCCTCACGCGCTCCCGACGCCGGTCCGGCGTCCACGCGCCCACGCCCGTCCCGACGATCCTACCCGCGGCACCCGGCCGCATCGACCGCGGCGCTATGCCGCACGCCGCTGCACTTATCGACCGATTCCGCCCTTTCGCCAAGCTCCGGACGCAGTCGGCAACCACCCGGGGGCCGTCTGTGCGGGCGATGCCTGTCGCGGTGACCGGACGGAACAGCGCTCGTCCTTCCCGGGACACGTCAGCGCTGGACAAACGCTCGGCAAAAGGTTACCGGACAACTCCGGGATCCATGATGGTCGCACAGAAATCCCATGCTCGGACGATGACCGCCCCCGCCCGCGCCTGCCTGCTCGCCGCCGGCTTGATCCCGCCCGCGGTCATCACGCCGGCGCACTCGCTGCTCGCCGCATCCGGCACGGACCACCAGCCCACCGCAATCATCACCACCCTCGGCGGGCAGGGCATGGCCCCGCTGGCCGTCCACGTCCACGCCCTCAACGCCGACCTGCCCGTCGGCTCCTTCACCACCGCGCGTTTCGAGTGGGATTTCGGCGACGAGCAGAACCCCCACAACCGCCTCGAAGGCTTCAATGCCGCGCATTTGTACACCCAGCCGGGCCAATACCTGCTGACCCTGCGGGTCACCAGCGAGGCACGCCTGGCCGACTCGGCAAGCATCCCCATCACCGTCCTGCCCGACTTGCGGCGCGCGATCTACGTCGCCGCCGACGGCGATGACGCCGCCTCGGGACACTCGCCCCAGGACCCGCTGCGCACGCTCCCACGGGCCTTCGAGCTACTCGACGACGACGCCAGGCTCCTGCTCCGCCGCGGCGACGAGTTTGACCTCCACACCGGCCAGACGCTCCAGCACGCAAACGTGCTCATCGGCGCCTACGGCTCCGGACCCCGCCCCTCCGTGCGCTGGACCGGACCACCCGGCTGCGACGCCATCCTCAAGCTCGCCCCCGACGGCGTCCATGACACGGTCATCGAAAGCATCCGTTTCGACTCGATCCACGACACCCGCACCATCCACGACGTCGTGGATGCCGTGATCCCCGCCGGCGTCAACACCACCATCCGCGACTGCCGCTTTGGCGCGGTGTCCTGCGCCATCAACGGCAATCGTTCACCGGTCGGCCTGCTGGCGCTGCACAATGCCGCCGACGATCTGGCCACCTATTTCGCCTGGGTCCAGGGCTCCGATCACACCTACCTCGCCAACACGGTTCTTGGATCCCACTTCGAGCATGTCATCCGCCTCGGCGGCGCCCAACGCGTCCTCATCGCCGGTAACGACCTGACCAACGACCCCAAGACCACGATCTGGTCCATGCTCGGCCGGCACTGCACCGTTCGAGGCAACGTGCTGCACGACGGCCGGCTCGCCGTCGGCCCCGACCCCTCCGGCGGCGGGCTCGACCAGCTTTTCCAATGGATCACCATCGAACACAACATCCTCCTCCGATCCGGCGGCATCAACGCCGCCTGCGAGCTCCTCCCCGGCGCCGAACACGTCATGATCAGAAACAACGTCATCACCTCCGATGACCGCAGTTGCATCAGTGTGGCGGGATTCGACCCCGCCACGAGCCGCCGATGTGTTGACGTTGCAATCTTGAATAACACCGGCATCAACGGCGGCACGCACGGCCGATTCGTTCACCTCCAGAACGGCGCCGCAGACCTGGCGCTCATCAACAACCTCTACGTCGCGCCGCGCCTCATCACCGGCGCAGAACGCACCGCCAACGTCTACATCGAAGACGAAAAGCCCACGGCGTTCCTGGTGATCCGAAACAACGCCTGGGCCATCCCCGACCAGTTCCAGTGGATCCCCGACGTCTACCACTACCTCTGGCCCTACTGGTCACATCCCGACGGCTACTTGAACCGGCACCAGTGGGCCGGGCTACCCCCCGTCTCAGATGAGCTGTACGAACGCGTCAGGCTGGACGGCGACTACGCCCCGCCGGTCCAGAGCCTCGCGGCAACCCATGCCCGGGCGGCCCCCGGCGTGTTCACCGATCTGTACGGCCGAGATCGGCCGGGCGACGGCGCCTGGTCCGCCGGGGCCGTCGAAGCCGCCATGGCCAGTGACCCTTGGGCCGACCTCGCCGGCGACACTGCCGTCGACCTGTCCGACCTCCTGATGATGCTCGAGGCATGGGGCGATTGCCCACGGCCTCCCGGCGCGTGCCCGGCGGATTTCGATCACAACGGAGCCGTCGGCGTCGCCGATCTCCTTCTCCTGCTGGCCCGCTGGAACCGGTGACTGCCCAGCGGCGTTGCCTTGCCCTCGCCCAGGGCGACCCGCACCGGCTCAGAAGAACTCCAATTCCCCATGCTTCTGCCGACCCGACCGCCTACAGTTGGCGATTGCGCTCCGAGGAGAAGCCACGATGCTTAAACGCTTCCGAGCGCCTGGGGCCCTGTTTGCCTCCAGACCGCACACCAACCGCACGACGCTCATTCTCGCCACCATCGCCGCCGCCGTGTTCACCTACTGGGTCGCACGCGCCTTCATCGATGAAATGGCCGCGCGCGCCCTGTCCATTTTCGTCATCGCGGCCGTCTTCTGGGCCACCGAGACCCTGCCCCTCTTCGCCACCGCCTTCATCGCCATCGGGCTGGAAATCATCTTCCTCGCCACCCACGGCGGGCTGGCCGATCCGCTCACCGACCTGCTCCGCGCCATGGGGCTGTCCGTGCAGACCAATCACGAAATCAAATACACCGCCTTCTTCGCCCCCTTCGCCAAGGACATCATCATTCTCTTCATGGGCGGATTCCTTCTCTCGGCCGCCCTGACCAAGCACAACATCGACCGCGCGATCGCCCGCCGAATCCTCCGGCCGTTCAGTCGCTCCCCGCTGTCGCTGCTCTTCGCGGTCATCGGCATCACCGCGTTCTTCTCGATGTGGATGAGCAACACCGCCACCACCGCCATGATGCTCGCCATCGTCGCCCCCGTCGTGGCCAAGCTCCCCGAGGGCGAACGCTTCCGACGCGGACTGGTGCTGGCCGCCGCGTTCGGCGCAAACATCGGCGGCATCGGCACCCCCATCGGCACGCCCCCCAACGCCATCGCCTACGGTGCGCTCAACGCCGCCGGTTGCGACATCACCTTCCTCCAATGGATGATGGTCGCCGTCCCCCTTGAAATCGTCCTCCTGATCATCGCCGGGTTCGTCCTGTACTTTGCCTTCCGGCCGAAAGAGAAGTTGACCGTCGATCAGATCGAGCTGGTCCAGAAGATCACCCCCCGCGGGTGGACCACGGTCATCATCCTTCTCGGGGCGATCATCCTCTGGCTCACCAGCGGCTGGCACGGCATCAAGCCCGGCGCCGTGGCCCTGCTCGCGGCCGCCGCGATGACCTCCCTGGCCGTGCTCGATCGCCATGACGTCGACTCCATCGACTGGAACATACTCATCCTCATGTGGGGCGGCCTCTCGCTCAGCGTCGCTATGCAGGAGAGCGGGCTCGCCGACGTCATTGCACGAGTCAATCTCAACGAGATTCCCGGCGGAGGCTGGGCCGTCGCGGTCCTCGTCGCCGCCGTCGCCGTCACCATGAGCACCTTCATGAGCAACACCGCCACGGCCAGCATCGTCGTCCCCATGACCCTGGCCGCGTATCTCGTCGACCGCGAGCAGTACGCCATGCTCGCCGCCCTCGCGTGCAGCTTCGCCATGGCCATGCCCGTCTCCACGCCCCCCAACGCCATGGCCTACGCCACCGGCCACGTCCCGATCACGTCGATGCTCCGCGTCGGCACGATCATCACCCTCATCTGCGTCATCGCCATGCTCACCACCTACAAGATCATGCTCCCCCTCATCTTCTAACGCCGTCCCCACCACCCTGCACGTCCCGCCCCCGTCTCCACCGAACCGCGCGACATCGACCGGGGATGTCATACGGCCAGCGGAACATCTCTCCTGCCGGCGACGTGCCTCGCCGTCGCCGGGCTGGTGCGCCGTCGCGGACGCTGATCGACTCAGATCCACCAGACCACACACCCAAAGCCCGGCCTCACGCCGGGCTTTTTCGTCCAACCATCGCCCAGCCCGACGCCACCTCAAGCCTCCAGAAGCATCTCCGCGATGCGAAGCGCCGCGTCCCCCGGCCGCTGCCCTTCCAGATGCCGGCGCATCGCATCCCGCCGGGATTCATCCGACATCAGCATCCGCAACACCGGGCCGACATGCTCGACGTTCGCCTCGGCGTCGACGTGGTCCCTCGCCACCATCGCTCCCCCGGCCTCTACCAGCGGCTGCGCGTTGTTGACCTGATGCATGTCCCGATGATGCGGATACGGCAGAAACAGCGTCGGCACGGCGTTCGCCGCCGCCTCCGCCACCGAGTTCGCCCCCGCCCGGCTCACGGCCAGATCCGCCGCATCCCACGCCAGCCCGATCTCGTCCAGAAACGCATCGACCCTCCCCGCAATGCCAGATCGCCCATACGCCTCGCGCACC
>Ga0272442_10007918_pt1 | contig 13634 bp, 8 predicted proteins | sample SSMForm2O_FD_200262 | JGI IMG/M metagenome (GOLD analysis project Ga0272442, IMG submission 200262) | Marine sediment archaeal communities from Little Sippewissett salt marsh, Falmouth, MA, United States - SSM-Form-2O | ecosystem: Environmental > Aquatic > Marine > Wetlands > Sediment ...
GAAAGCCCTGAAAGACATGCGCGGAATGGGCACAAATATCGTCATATTCGGCGGCAACAAGACCTCCAAAGCTTACAAGGGAATGGGTACGGGGCGCTGGATCGGGCTCAGGGAAGAAGACGGCCTGCTTCTGAGAGCCAGTATCCCGGAAATGGAATTTCTCAGCCCGGAGGTCAACCGCAAAGTGACGATGTGCTACAAGCGCGAAAGACGGCTGGTTAACTGTTCGGGCGTGTATCCCGGTTACGAGGCGATCCGCAACCTGATCCCGGATAACGGGGGACGGTTTATCAACCGGCTCGACATTAAAGATAAACGCAGGGTGGTTTTTATCGGCAATGAACTGAGGGATAAATTATTCGGCAAGGGAAGCGATGCCGTAGGCAAGATAGTCACTGTCAACAGCATTCCGTTCACGGTGGTTGGTATAATGGTGGAGAAGACCCAGAATAGCTCCTATATGGGCCAGGATAAAGACGGCGCTTTCATCCCGTTTTCAACTTCCAGGGAGATTTTCGGATTCAGAACCGTGAACAGGTTTATCTGCCGGGCGGAAAACGCAATTCATACACCATTGCTGAGGAAAGAGATTTACCGCATCCTGGGCAGGAAGCACAAGTTCGATCCAGAGGATGAAGAAGCTCTTTGGATGTGGGACATGACCGAAGGTGAGCAGTTCATGTTTTATTTTTTCCTTGGCTTTCAGATATTCCTGGCTCTCGGTGGGGCGCTTACCCTGCTGGTTGGTGGTATCGGAGTGGCTAATATCATGTATGTAGTGGTTCGCGAGCGCCGCAGAGAGCTGGGAATAAAAGCAGCCCTGGGGGCAACCCCGAACACGATCCTGCTGCAGTTCATGATGGAGACCTCCCTGATCGTCGCCCTGGGAGGAATCACCGGTTTTATTCTCTCCTATGGAGTGGTCGGAGTGTTCAGCAACCCCATGCTGGAGAATCTGCAGAAATATATCGGAATTCCTGTAATTAATCCTTTGGTTGCATTATCTGCTGTAGGGGTGCTCGGCCTGGTGGGTTTCACCGCAGGCTGGGCCCCGGCTCGCCGCGCAGCGAACATGGATCCGGTTCAGGCTCTGGAGTTCTGAAAACTTTATTTATCCGGCTGATTTGAAATGCATGCAATTTTCGAATATCTATATGAACTGAGAAAAGAAAAACTGAGGATGTTCCTCACCATGCTCGGCGTGTGCTGGGGCATGGCCAATATCGTGCTCATGCTCAGTGTGGGTGAGGGTCTTTACCGTTCTTTCGGCAGGGGTATGCGGGGTATGGGCCAGGGAATCGTGGTCGTTTTTCCCGGGCAAACGTCAAAAGCCTATGCCGGTTTCGGCCTGGGCCGCGGGATCAGAATTATCGAGGAGGACGTGCACCAGATCAAGCAGCTTGTTCCTGAGATCAGGGAGATCAGCGCGCAATACACTGGCTGGTCCATAGACTTGAGAACCGAGAAAAAGAATCTCCCGGTGCGCACCTCCGGGGTTTATCCCTGTTTCGGCAAGATGCGCAACCAGATACCCGAGCCGGGCGGGAGGTTTATCAACCGGATGGACGAGGAGAATAAAAGGCGGGTCATATTCCTGGGCAACAAGATACGCGACAAGCTGTTCGGCGAGGGAACCGACCCGGTGGGGAAAAGAGTGCTGCTCAATGAGATCCCCTTCACTGTAATAGGAGTGATGACGAAAAAGATCCAGATGAGTGCTTACATGGGCATGGACGAAGACTGCGCTCTGATTCCAGCCTCAGCCTACAGAATGATGTTCAGCCAGAAATATCTCAGTAATGTGGTTTTCGCGCCACGCACACCGGAAGAGTCCAAAGCCGCGCAGAAGGGTTTTCGCAAGGTCATGGCTGCCAGGTACCGTTTCGACCCGGAGGACGAGGACACTTTCTGGATGTGGGACACCATAGAAATGCAAAAGGAATTCGGAATGGTTTTCCGCGGCATCCAGATCTTTATGGGCATTATCGGCGGCCTGACTTTGGTGATAGCCGGTATTGGTGTGGCCAATATCATGTACGTCACTGTCAAGGAGCGCACGCGCGAGATCGGGATCAAAATGGCAGTGGGAGCCAGGCCGGGCTACATTATCGGCCAGTTCGTAATCGAGGCCCTGCTTACCGTGGCTGTGGGCGGAGCGCTCGGGATCGGGCTGGGACTCGGGATGATCGAGGCTATCAAGGCTCTGCCCATCGAGCACGAGATAATGGAATTCCTGGGCAAGCCGGTGTTCAGCGCCCTGCTCGCCCTTATCTGTTCGACCGTACTGACATTTATCGGCCTGCTGTCGGGTGTTTTTCCGGCCAACCGCGCCTCGAAGATCGATCCGGTGGAGGCGTTGCGCTACGAGTAGACAGCGGGCAGCCGATACTATGTCAAATGATGGTTTGGTTAACCTGAGTATCAGGCTTCGGAACAGTGCCTTAATTCTTAACAATATTTTTTAAGTCATAGATATAATGATATTAGAATAAAGAGAATAGCGTCTTAATTAGCTGAGTGGATTGTGATTTTTTACTATATCAAACTGGTCGGCCAGTTTTTCCAGGATATGAAACGGCAGAAGCTGCGCACCTGCCTCACTATTCTCGGAATCATGTGGGGCACTGTGGCGGTGGTTCTGCTGCTGTCTTTCGGCATTGGCCTTCAGCAGTTCAGCGAAAAACAGATGTTCGGCATGGGAAGGGACATTGTGATGTTCGGGGGCAGAACAACTACAAAGGCTTACAGGGGATTGGGCAAAGGCCGCTGGATCGGTCTCAGGGAGGAGGATGCCCATCTTCTCCAGGAAAGAATACCGGAAATGAGATTTATCAGCCCTGAAATAAACCGCAACCTGAAAGTAACCTACAAACGGCAAACCCGGCTGGTGAACTGTTCCGGGGCATATTCTGAGTACGGAAGGGTGCGCAACATGGCCTCGGAAGCCGGGGGACGCTATATCAACCAGCTCGATCTGGAAAACAGGCGCAGGACCGTTTTTATAGGCAACAAGCTCAGGGACAGCCTTTTCGGCGCTGGCAGCGAAGTCGTAGGCAAGGTGGTAACCCTGAACGAGATACCCTTCATGGTGGTCGGGGTGATGAAAGAGAAGATCCAGGGCAACCGCTATATGGCTGAGGATGCAGAAACCGCGTTTATCGCCTATTCGACTTTCCGTGAATCATTCGGCGCACGCTACGTGAACCGGTTCGTCTGCCAGGCCGTGGACCCGGTGCACACGGAAAGGATGATACAGGAGATTTACCAGGTGCTTGGAGCCAAATACAAGTTCGACCCCACAGACAAGCGGGCTCTCTGGATGTGGGACACTACCGAAGGCGACCAGTTCACCAGGTATTTTTTCCTGGGTTTCCAGATATTTCTCCTGATCGGGGGTGCCCTCACACTGCTGGTCGGTGGAATCGGGGTGGCGAATATCATGTATGTGGTGGTGCGGGAGCGGCGAAGGGAACTGGGGATAAAAGCGGCCCTGGGTGCGACTCCCGGGATCATACTGATGCAGTTTTTGCTTGAAACCTTTATGATCATGCTGGTCGGCGGAGTTCTGGGCTTTGCTTTTTCCTACGGCGTGATCCGGGTTTTTCAAAGCCCGATGCTGGAACAGGCCACCAAATATATCGGAAAGCCCGTGTTCGATCCGGTGGTTGCAATTTCCGCCGTGGCCCTGCTTGGATTGGTGGGGTTCGCCGCCGGATGGTCTCCGGCCAGGCGGGCGGCCAACATGGACCCTGTACAGGCTCTGGAGTTTGGTTAATGGGTGCAATTGCAGAATATTTCCACGAGATTAAAAAAGAAAAGCTGAGGATGTTTCTCACCATGCTCGGCGTGTGTTGGGGCATGGCCAATATCGTGGTCATGCTCAGTGTGGGCGAGGGACTCTACCGCCAGTTTTTCAAGCAGTTTCGCACACTGGGTGAAGGGTTCGTTGTTGTCTGGAGCCGGCAGACCTCGAAACCTTACGCCGGGTTCGGTATTGGCAGGCGTATCAGGTTGAGCGAGGATGATATCCCCCTTGTCAGCAGACGGGTAGAGGAGATAAACAAGATCAGTCCTGAATACTCAAGGGGCAACAACAGCCTGAAACTGGGCAAGAGCATTTTTATGGCGCGCACTATGGGTGTGTATCCATGCTACGGCCAGATGCGTTTCTATTTCCCGGAGCCTGGAGGAAGGTTCATCAACCAGCTGGACGAGGACAGGAAGCGGCGGGTGATCTTTATCGGCAATGCGGTAAGGGACGAGATGTTCGGCAAGGAAGTGAATCCGGTGGGCAGGACTGTGCTGCTTAACGATATCCCTTTCACTGTAATCGGAGTGCTGAAAAAAAAGATGGGATGGGGCAGCGAGGAGGGAGAGGATGCAGACGTAACTGTAATTCCGGCCTCCACGTTCAGAGTGATGTTCAACCAGCCGTATCTTGGCGCTGTCCTGTTCACTCCACGCTCGCTGAAAGAGTCGAAGGCATCGATCAAGGAGTTCCGCCGGGCCATGGCAGCCAAATACCGGTTCGACCCGGAGGATGAGGAGGCATTCGGCTCTTTTGACTCTATCGAAGTTACCGGAACGATCTCGAAAGTATTCCGTGGGATCCAGATCTTTCTTGGAATCGTCGGGGGACTGACCTTGATTATCGCCGGGATCGGGGTGGCTAATATCATGTATGTCACTGTCAGGGAGCGCACGCGCGAGATAGGGATCAAAATGGCTGTGGGTGCCAGGCCGGGCTACATTATCGGCCAGTTTATCACCGAGGCCCTGCTTACCACTGTAGTGGGAGGAGCGCTGGGTATAGGCCTCGGGCTTTCCATGATCGAGGGAGTCAAGATGCTGCCCATCGAGCACGATGTAATGAACATTATCGGCAAGCCGGTGTTCAGCTCCATGCTCGCTCTTATCTGTTCCACCATATTGACATTTATAGGCCTGCTATCGGGCGTCTTCCCGGCCAACCGCGCCTCGAAAGTGGACCCGGTAGAGGCTTTGCGCTACGAATAATCAAGGAGGCAATAGGTGATTGAACTAAACCAGATATCCAAAGTGTACAACATGGGAGTTGTAAAGGTGAAGGCTATCGACCACCTCTCGCTCAGAATCGAGCCCGGAGAGTTTGTGGCTATTCTCGGGCCTTCCGGGTCAGGGAAAAGTACACTGATGAATCTGATCGGCTGTCTCGATACCCCTACCGAGGGGGCCTATATCCTGGACGGAGAGCCTGTGCAGAATCTCAACCGCACCCAGCTGGCCGGGATTCGCAACAGGAAAATCGGTTTCGTGTTTCAGAATTTCAACCTTCTGGCCTATGCCACGGCGCTGGAGAATGTAGAATTGCCGATGGTTTACGGGCGTGTGCCGGGTGTCGAAAGAAGGCGCCGCGCCACGGAAATCCTCGAAATAGTGGGCCTGGGAGACCGGGCCACCCACAGGCCGGCAGAGCTTTCCGGGGGACAGCGCCAGAGAGTGGCCCTGGCCCGGGCGCTTTCCAACGATCCGGAAATCATCCTCGCCGATGAACCCACCGGCAATTTGGACTCGAAATCAGGCGCGGAGATCGTGAATCTTTTCGAAAGCCTGCACCAAAGGGGAAAAACCCTGATCGTTGTGACCCACGATGAAAAAATCGCCTCGCACTGCAAACGGGTAATCCATCTGCTGGACGGCAAAATCGACAGCGATACGCTGAATGGAAACTCCAACGGCAACCACGCCGAAGAATAAAAACAGGAGGTCGAAATGATAAAATCGGTAAAACTTTTCTTTCCTGCAATTCTCTTTATGGCGTGTTTCATTTCATCCGCTGTTTTTGCCGGGCAGGCAAACCATGAGCGCCGCCAGAGGGAGACACTCGAGTTTTCCGACGGCGATTCTTTGAGCCTGACCAATATCAGCGGGCAGGTAAGAGTTTCAGCCTGGGACAGGCAGGAATGCGAGATCGTTGCAGTTAAAACCATTCGTGAGGACATACCGCCGGAAAAAGCCCGGCAGTGGTTCGAAAAAGTGAAGGTGGAGGTGAAGAAAGTGTCCGGAGGGGTTGAAGTGACCACAAAATACCCTGATAAACATATTGATTTGGATCTTGGTTTCGGTGATAGCGAACAGCCTGAGGCTTACGATGAAGAACGCGGTATTATAGGCTCCTGGCTCGCCAGGCTGGGCTCATTCCTGGCGAATCTCCCTGACGCCTTCTCTGAAGAACTGGCTGAAAAGTATCCTGTGGAGGTAGCCTACGAAGTGAGGCTTCCCAGGCTGGCCAATGTGGAAATCGACAATGTGCTTGGCGAAGTTGAGATCTCCGGGCTTAAAGGCCGTCTTGAAACAAACATGGTCAACGGGACGATCAAACTGACCGGTTCGGACGGCAGGCTGGAAACCAACATTGTGAGCGGCGAGATAATAGTCGAAAGCCCGGGCGGAGTGGTCGAGCTCAATGCGGTGAACGGATCCCTGTCTGTAACCCTGGATGACCTAGAGCGGCTGCGCAGAGTGGAATGTTATACAATCAACGGCAATATCACTTTGAGCCTGCCCGTCGGTTCACCGGCCAGCATTGAATTGTCGGCCTTGAGTGGAGGAGTCCAACTGGATCAGGGATTCACTTTCAAGGGAGAAATAAAACAGAAAAAGGTCTCCGGCGTACTCTCAGGCAGCGGCGGGCCTTCTATCGAGGCCAGTGCCATTAACGGCAGTATCGAAGTCAAACCGTTGTAAGAAGACTTTACTTAAGATGAAAAGGCTTGTTGTTGATCTCATCTCAACCTTTGCGATTGTCCTAATGGTTGCGGCAGCATTGTCTTCTAAACAGCCTTAATCCTCGATAAACTTTTTTTGCTTGGGAGTTCCTTCTGACCAAGCTCGAAAACCGTTTCCGCGGTATTTGTTTTCAGATAAAAAATCAACCTCCTCGAGCAATTCTTTCCATGCATGAGTGAGGCTATCTATTATCAACAGGGATTGAGCGAAACAGCGGTGAGGTTACCAAGGAAATTCCACTGCAGGATTTTTGCCTTTCCAATACCAACCGGCTACAAGCGTTCTTTCTTATGATGCTTCATCACAGTTTTGCAATATTTGCCAAATTGTTTATCTTTCTGCCGTTTTTCCCTGTATGACATAGCGTTAAAAGAAGATTCCTTATTCAGTTTAATAAAATTCCGGTAGCGTTCTTCCTGAATTATACCGTTTTGCATTGCAGCAACCACTGCACAACCTTCCTCCACAACATGGGTGCAATCATTATAACGGCATTGATTTGTCAGCTCTGCTATCTCGCTGAAAGTATCCAAGAGGCCTGATTCTACATCAATGTTCCCGAGTTCCCGCATACCAGGAGTATCTATCACTAATGCACCGTTTTCCAATCCTATCAACTGACGGCGTGTAGTAGTATGCCTCCCCTTTCCGTCTTTTACTCTGACATTCTGTGTCTTTAGCCGCGTATCATTCACAAGGCTATTTAATAAAGTAGTTTTACCTACTCCTGACGATCCAAGCAGGCAAAATGTTTTTCCTGAAGCTAATAGTTCTTTTACGCTGTCTAATCTTGAATTATTTATACTGCTAAAAGCAACTGTCTGAACACCCGGCATAATGTTATAGATATGCGCTTTCTTTTTTTCAATTTCATAGGGACTTAACAGGTCGCTTTTACTAAGCAAAACGATGGGATGGATACCGCTTTCATTTACCATAGCCTGGTATCGTTCTAAACGACGGATATTGTAGTCAGAATCGAGAGATTGGATAATCATAGCAGAGTCAATATTGGCGGCGATCAACTGAAACTCTATCTTTTTACCAGGTGTTTTTCTTTTCAGCTCAGTTTTTCGCGGAAGAATTTCATGAATGATAGCAAAAGTGTCGTCATCAAAGAATTGCACATGAACCCAGTCACCCACAGCCGGGTAATCCAGTGGAGAATCGGCACTGAACATAAGCTTGCCGGTTATTTCAGCAAATATATCATTTTTGCCGTTATTTATTACAAAGCTATTTTTATTTACAGAAATAACCCTGGCTATTTGATAACCGGTCGGTTTTTCAGAAGTAATTTTATCCTGAAACCATTTATCGAAACCTAACTTATCAATACACATGGATAATACTCCCTTATACCGATATTCCGCTTGTTACTCCTGCTTTTTTCATAAATAAGAATTGAAACCGCCAAAGAGGGCTTTCTTTCTGCGTTAAATTAGCCGTTCTTGCCAGGAGTATCAATGATTTTTCGAGTCTGAGCAGAAAGATAGAGGCAATTCTCCCACAGTTCATACCAGTGAACAGCATTTTTACGCCGTGCAGCATCGCACCTTCGCAATCCCCAAACTGGTTAAAGCAGAACAGAGGATGGAAACAGGTGCATCCGAAATGGCTGTAAAAAGCGGCTGATACCAAATCAGCAGTTTTTTCTTGAAAACCAAAAGAGTTTTTCCGATCTTAATCTCCAGCCATCTGAATTCCCTGTCTTATTAAACCCAAAAAAAGCAGAGCCTGACAATGAACTCCAGACAAAGAGTACTTTCTGTTCTCGAAGGCAAAGTTCCCGACCGGGCGGTTTTTGCGCCAAATATCTGGCAGTGGTACGAGTACCAGAAACTGCACGGCCTCCTGCCGGCAGAGCTCGAAAGCTGCCGGAGCCAGTTGGATGTGATGAAGCATCTGGGTGTGGACATTTTCTCGCGAAACCTTCTAACCGATGTCCGCACCGAGTGGATCGGCGGGCACGTGCAGACTATGTATTCCGGGGTCGAGGTGGAGGAGACCGTAGAACAGCACGGCAGGAGAAGGATTACCTATCACACGCCCCACGGGGACCTGAGCGAGGTTTTCCTGTTCGATAAGCAAGGCTGCACTCTGATCCAGGATGAGTACCTGTTCAAGGATTTCGATACTGAGTACGAGGCCTGGAAAGACCTGTTCGCCAGCCGGGAGTACCGGTTTGACGAGGATTCTTTCCGCAATCTCGAAAAAGAGGTGGGCGAGCACGGCCTGGTGATGGTCAGCGAGACTACAACACCGCTCAAGCAGCTTCATTTCGCGGCCAGGGCGGACAACACGGTCTACCTGCTCTTCGACCACGAAAAGGAAATGCTCGAGCTGATGGAGATCTACGCGGGAAAAGCCCTGAAACTGATCGGGGAAATGGCTTCCAAAGGGGTCCGGGCGGTCTGCTCCATGGACAACCTGGACAGCCTGTTTTACACGCCGGATTTTTTTGAACGTTACTGTTTTGATTATTTCAGCAGGGCTGTAGAGATAAGTCACCAGGCAGGCGCCTGGTTTTTCAGCCACGCCTGCGGCCGTCAGCGCGATATCATGCCTCAGGTAATCGACTGCGGCCTGGACGGCCTGGAGGGGATCGCTTTCCCGCCGTTGGGAGATATCGAGCTTTGGGAGGCCAAGGCAGCCGGGGATAAGTTCATTGTGGAGGGGGGGCTGTCCGCGGTGCAGCTCGAGGGCGATGTGACCGGCCAGGATGCCGAGCGCCATGTGAGGGACCTGTTCGAGAAGATGAAACCCTACGACCGCTTCATTTTCTCCATGAGTTGCAACACCTCTATTTTCACCAAGTGGGATACCCTGCGCTATTACCGCGACGCATGGCTGAAATACGCAGCCGTATAAATGCATTCGCCGGCTGCGGGCGCACACGCGGGTGCGCCCCTACGGGTTTTATTAACAAACCAACACTGCATGTTCATTTTAACAGCACCATCTTGCGCACTTTGACAAAATCCCCGGCCTTCAGGCGGTAGAAATAGACCCCGCTGCTTACTTTAGCGCCTTTCTCGTCTGTGCCGTCCCAGATCACGGTGTAGAAACCCGGTCCGCGCTCGGAGTCCACCAGCCTGCGCAGGCGCATCCCCCGCATGTTGAACACTTCGAGTGTTACCTGGACATTCATCCTTTCAGGCACGGTGTAGCTGATTGCGGTCGAGGGGTTGAACGGGTTGGGCGCGTTCTGCGCCAGGGAGAAGGTTTTGGGAAGCTCTGCCGGGGCGCTTTTGCCGTAAAGCATAATCTCGAACGCTGCTCTTTGCTCGCCGGTGAGTTTCATCCTTTCCAGCGCGTCTTCCAGATAAAGCAGCTCCTTTTTGCTCAGGGTGCGGATCATTTCCCTGTCCTGGAAACTGCCGGCCGAAGCCAGCGCGGCTGCACCCTCCGGGCAGTTTCCGCGCAGGATATCCACCAGCAGGCTGAGAGCGTCCGCTATCGAGTAAGCGCCGTCCCGGTTCAGGTCCAGCGCGGCGTTTGAAGGGTCGTGGGCGGCCAGCAGCAGGAACGCTACAACGTCATGCAGCGAGGCTGTCCGGTCGCCTGAGAAATCGCAGACCTTCTCCTCCGGCAGGGGCGGATCAGGCGTGCCTGCACCCAGCCCGTCGATCAGCAGTTTGAGCTCTTGTTCGGCGCCGGCGTAGGTTTCGATCTGCTTGTTGCTGAAACGCCTGGCGAAGTTTTCCGATTCCTGCGTGGTGAACCAGCTCGAGTTGGCCATCAGGTGAAGGGCTTCCATCAGCTCCGTGGCGTCGCGGATCGCTTTCAAGCGCAGGCTGGGGCATACCACGTGGCCCACCATGTCCGTATCACCGGCCATACCCGGGTAGAAAATGTTCGTGCTGCCGTCGTGGTTGTCGTTCCAGGCGTCGCCGCTCCAGGCCTGGAAGGTGTCCCAGTAACAGTATCCCCTGGCGCCCCTGGCCCAGTTGGAGAAGAAATCGTAGTAGTTTTCCGCCATGTTCTCGTAAATCATCGGAGCATCACCGTAGGTCCAGGCGATATTCCCTTCAGCAATCCGCTCCCGCACCCTGGACTCCGGGTAGTCGCCCCGGCCGATCACCCAGATATCCACTGCATCGTCAAGCTCGCCATTCATGTAGCTGAAATGCCCCATGTCGCAGCGGTAGATCATTTTCGCAGCGCCGTCGCCGATCCGCCCCTGGTGGAACATTCCGGCAAAGAAATTAAGCGTCCTGTAGTCGCTCGGCCGGGTAGGCTCGTCCAGGTCCCAGGGCACGTAGCCGAAATGCTCCTTTTCGTTCTGGTAACAGAAAAAGTTGGTCAACTGCCAGCCGATCTCGTTGATATGCCTCTCGAACTCGGTGACTATCTTCGTCCATCCTGCGATATAGTTCTGGTCCTGGAAAATTGTGGAATCCCGCGGAATGGGCATGGGCACGGGCCATTCGGTATGAAAGGGCAGGTAGTAAAATGGAATCGGCACACCGGAGCGGGGATTGTCCGTGAATGCCGTGCCGTCGAAATAAGGGCTGAATCGCTTGTCGTACTCTGCCCAGTTGCTGATAGTGAGAGATTCGCCGATACCGCTGGAAAGCTCAGGCGCGCAGCGGAATGAGGCCTGGTTGTCGGGATTGTGGCTGTAAGGCATCCGGTTCATGTAGACCCGGTGCCGGTGAAGGCTTTGCTGGACGACCCTTTCCAGAGAGTCGTGCAGGGCTGCTGTATCCCAGGTGTGCGGGATTTTCCAACCCGGGCCGATATCACCGTAACAGTTGAATTCCGTGCCGTAGTGGGTACGGTCGGAAAGCTCGAAATCGAGCACCCGGACCTCGACTGATATTTCCCGTGAAGGCATTCCCTGGGCGGTTATTGTCACAGTGCCCGTGTAGTTTCCGGCCACGGCATGATGGGGAATGTAAATGTCCACATAGATCGCCTGGTTGTTCTGCTCGATTCCCTGGAAAGTCGTGAATTGGGGATCGGGGATATTGAAAGGCCGGACCTGGAAATCGCCCCCCTCGCTCCGGAACGGGACCAGCAGGTCGGGATACATTATCCCATCGAAACGGTGGTACCATTCGCGGTAGAGCTTGGCATTCTCCGAATCTATTGTCACCGGGCCGCTGAGATCGCTTACAGCCAGGTCCACTTCTTTCAGGGTGTCGGGGGAGGTTTTTTCGATCACTACCTGGAAGCCGGCAAACTCGTTGCGCCCGGCCAGAAGCCGCACCCTGGCCAGCGATGCATCCCAGATACGGCTGTAGCTGCTGTAGGGAGCCTCGTCATCAGGATCGTCGTAGCTGTCCTGGTCGTACTCGAATGCATTGCCCGTGCGCGGGTTGATCTTGTAATAGGACGGTGCTGCCCAGATATTGCAGAAGGCGCTCGAGGCTGCTGAAGAAGGGGAGTTGGAAACCGGCCCGGCCAACGGCACCTCGTCGAAAGCACGAAGGGCAAAGTAAAATATTTCCCCTTCTGCCAGCCCGGAAACCAGATACGACTGGCTGGTTCCTGCAGTGTCAGGCTCAAGCAGGATCGGGAAAAGCGAGGCCTGGTCCCAGTTGGATTCCTCTATGGGCTGGGAGGAATAGCGCAGCTCGTAGGAGTTCGCCCGGCCCGCGCCTGCGTCGTCCCCCGGAGCCGTCCAGGAAAGAATAACCTCTCCGCTTCCGCTGCCGGCCACCGCGGACAGGTCCTCCACACGGGCCGGAGGGTTCTCATCCAGGGGAACGGTTACCTGGACCGGGCTGGAAATTCCAGACCAGTTGAATGCCTCGTCCCTCGTGCGCATGGCCAGATAGTAACTGCCGCCCGGAGTGAGGGTGGCTACCTCCCAGAGCTGTTCCGTGCCTGCAACGTCCGGCTCAGGGCTGCCCTGGAGAATTTCCGCCGAATCCCAGGAGGATTCATCGGTGATCGGGCCTGTGGAGTAGCGGAATTCGTAGGCGAACGCTGTGCCCGTGTTGCCGTCATCGCCCGGAGCGGTCCAGGAGAGCGTAAACCTGCCGTGATAGCGGGACTCGGCAACCGTGAGGTCTGAAACCGCATCCGGAGCGACCGATTCGCCCTCTGTGACCTCGATTACCAGGTAAGAGCCGCTCTGGTACTGTTCCCTGGCAAAGATGTCGCGGTTGTACAGGGTATTTTTACCGAAAAGAGCCAGCCCGTAGGCCCGGCTGTCGATCAGTTGCTGGGCCAGCGCCAGGTCGATCTCTACGCTTGCCCAGCCGCCGCCCTCCGGGAAACAGATGTTAGCAGTGTTAACCAGGCTGCCGTTATCGCCGTTGATCACGCTCCTTGCGTCACTGCCTTCACCGGCCCAGAGGCTGTCCGGCCAGACCCGGCGGCTGAAAGTGCTTGCGCCGTCCTGAGAAACACCGTCTGATGTTCCCTCATACCAGGCAGCGGCAATCGTGGAGATGATGTCCGTGCAGAATGCGTACTGGCCGTCCGCGGATTTTACGAAAAGTGTGCAGCTTACAGCCTGCATTCCACGTACTGCTGAGAAATCGAACTGAATGAAAGGGATTCCCTGGTAATCTTTCAATCTCATTCTGGCATCGGCGCCCCAGTTCAGGTCTTGTTCGCTGGAGTGCCCGTTCATTGGTGCATCCGCAATGCAGGGCAGGTTAAATGTCTGGCCTGCAGAGGTTGAACTTAATAAGGCGACCAGAAGGCTGACCGATAGAATAAAACGGCAGATTTTGCTCACGATGTTCTCCGGGATGGCTGTTTTCTGATAAACAGGATTGATAAGTTCTGGAAATAAATCGATCTTGTCTTAAATTATGTCTTTAACAATAAATAAAGTCAAAAAACAGCCGTGGCAACTGTTTTCAGGCTCTCTCTGTTTTTTCTGACAGCCGTTTCAGATATTTTGT
>Ga0272442_10007920_pt1 | contig 13630 bp, 11 predicted proteins | sample SSMForm2O_FD_200262 | JGI IMG/M metagenome (GOLD analysis project Ga0272442, IMG submission 200262) | Marine sediment archaeal communities from Little Sippewissett salt marsh, Falmouth, MA, United States - SSM-Form-2O | ecosystem: Environmental > Aquatic > Marine > Wetlands > Sediment ...
CCGCATTCCCACCGGCACGCCTCTGGAATACTACCGTTTCTACGTCCAGACCGTCTGGGAGATGCTGGATGGATGATCCCGTCAAACAGGCCAAGGACCTTCGTAGCCTGTCTGTGCCAGCTCCATCCTGAACAGGTTGGCGAAGAGTCGGAACCGTCTGGCGAAGTCCCCGCAGAAGATCAAGTTGTGATGGCCCTTCACCATGCAGGCGTCTGGACGGTCGGTGATCTCGATTTCCACGTTGGTGGTGCAGCCTGCTGCAGGCGGCATGGCGTGTGACTGCACCACGCGGCCGCCATAGACGTCCAGTTTGGCGCGTTCCGCGCTGGTGTAACGGACCATCGTGACGTCCTCGCCTCGCGGCCAGAAGACCTGGATGGCGCAACTTCCCTCGTTGGTGTGAGCGAAACGTCTGAGGAGGAACTCTTCGTCCTTCCCATCCGGTCCGTGAAGCTTCATAGGACAGGTGCAGTGGGAGCCGTAGTAGTGGTTTTTTTCGGTCTCAAAGCAAGGGTTGTGCTGAAACCCGGGGCGTCCCGTGAGGAGCTGTCCGATCACCTGTGTGTAGAGCGCGTTGAAGTCGTTTTCACAGGCGGCAGGAATGAGTTGGCTGTTGAGCGCAGCGAAACTGATGCAGGGTTTGAGCATTCCTCGTTTCAGGCAGTTCATGGTGACGCCGTCCGCGCCTTCTTCGGCGAGCATCTTCCTGAGCGCCAAGTGCGCTCGGGCAGCGTTTTCCATGGCTTTGTCCGAGACGCCGCGGATCTCTACGGCTTCCCGAGTGAGAGAAGAGATCAGTTCGCGAGCTTCCTTGTCGATCTTCGCCTCTTCGAACGCCTGAGCGTACACGCGAAAAGGGATCACCCGGACCTGAATGCCGAAGAACTTCTCCGTTCCTTCCCTCGGCTTCTCGGCCTCGGTGATGCTGAGCAGTTTGGTTTGTCCCAGAAGTTTTTTGGTTTGGATCATGCGGACGCCTACCTCGATGGCGTCCAGGTTGTCGAGGGACTGGATGAAATAGACGCCGGGCCGTCGGTAGTGGGCCACCGGTCCGTGCTTGACGCCCAATCCGATGAAGAAGATGACAGGTAAAGCTGCGTCCTCTGCGGCCTTGAGGAGTAGATCGGCATGGCCTAGACTGCGGTTATAGAACATGATGATGATGAGTCCGTCCGGGGGAGAAGACTGGACCTCTTGGGCTGTGCGCTTTGCGTCTTGTTCCGAAGCGACCGGTTGGGGGTCGATGACGATCTTGGCTCCAAGCCGCTTTTCCATCTCGGCAAAAACGGCCATGTACTTTTTTTGGCGACTCTCTGCATCAAATTCGTTTCCAGGCCAGCTCCACCAACCATCCGGGTTGTCTGCGAAGAGTTGGGAGGGGGGGTACAGGAAGACAGCGCGCACGACAGCGCCTTCCTTGGTCTTTGCGTTGACCGGGGCGCCGTCCGCAGGGCCCTGTAACGAACCAAACGTCGCCATGCCTAGAGCCGCGCCTGTGGTGCCCAGGAACGTTCTGCGGCTGAAGCTAGAGGAGCCTTGCTCGGAAATAGGTCCTTTTGAATGAGCCATGGTTTTCACCTTTTCTTGATGAAGGTCACCTGGAGTCTCTTTCCATGCTAATTCGGTCCGCAGTAGGGAAGTTCTTCGGAATGCGCGTCTTGCATTTGCCTGTAGCCAACCATTCACAGGAGCGATAGAGCAGCACCTTGAAGCCCACACACTGCATCGGGCCCAGCTGTCCCACGTGTCCCATCACGTTGGTGACGACCTTGCCTTCGCCAAAGGGAATCCACCAAACAATGGGTTCGTCTTTGCCGGTGCCTCCTCGGCCTCTGTCAGGATCGGAGTAGGCTGTCAGCAGAATATGCACGTCCTCAGCAGGACCTCGTTGGCCGTGGTAAAGTTCATCGTGGTAGTGAAGCCAATGGAGAGGCATCTTTTGCGTGATGGGATGATTTCGGTCCCGTATGGTCATCCTCCAGTTGTATTGAGCACCGTGTCCCATGTTCCGACCTTGTCCCGGCTCTTCCCGAACCACTTCGCCTTCCTCATTGACATAGAGACTGGCCCCATAGGACTTGTCCCTCCAGAGCAGACCCACCATCTGTTCGTATGCACGCCATCCTGTAAAGGAGTTGTTGGCAGCGTGAATGACCAGCACCCCACCCCCGGCTCGAACGTAGTCTACAAAGTCCTTCTGTACCGCTTCAGGCCACATCTCTCCATTATAATCCAAAAGGATGCAGTCGTATTCGTTGAACTGCGGCTTCCAGGCTTCCCGGGCCTCTTTGGAGGACCCCTTGATGGGGGCGTTGCAGACCGTGGCTTCGATATGGGGCGCTTTGTTTAAGAGTTTTTCCATGAAAGGCGTGGACTTCCGCCAGTCATGGTTGTTTTGTCCCCCAATGATCATGACCCGAATAGGCTTCCTTCCCAGAGCGTGCAAAGGGAAGGACACTAGGGCGGTTAGACAAAGGAAACGGAGCCATCTCATTTCTGTTCCTCCTATGCAAAGGTGAATATCTGAATGAACCTGAACCTGGGAACATGAGAACAGAGGCCCAGGGGAACGTCAAGGCCAAACAGCAGCAGAAGGCGGCTGTAAGGGGGCGAGCAGTGATATCATCAACTGCTTAGACTTATATGGTTAGAGGGCTGGAAAGAGAGATGATCCCCGAACATAGGAGGCAGAGAGTTTTTCTCCTAGCTTGTACCTGTTGCGGAAAAGGGCAATGTGGCCCAATGTCCGATGGGAGGAGAAACCTGCCTTGGCTCATTAGCTCCTTCGTCGCCCCTTCGTGTCTCAGCGCGTTTGAATGTCTATATACGCGCTTGCGAGGACGGGAAGGGCCCGAGGAGCCGAACTCTCGGTCGGCAATCGGACCCTTCCCGAACCCGCCAAGGCAGCTCTCTTCACCCATTGGACAGCTGCATAGACGCTTTCCGCAACACGTACTAGCTCGTTCCTTTTGTGGGCAAGGAAAAAAAGATGATCTTTGATGTCTTGATCCTGATATTTTGCATCTATGGCTATTGGCGAGGACGCCGTCGGCGTTTTGCTGGGGAAGTCTATCGACTGATTCGGACGCTTGCGGCATTGGGCACGGGCTTGACCCTGGTTGAGCTGATCTCTCAGGGCATGGCTACGGTCACCGGCGAAGGGTTGTCCCGTCCCATCAGTTTCCTTCTCGGTTTTCTCGTGCCTTTTGTTCTGGCTTGGGTGCTGCGACGGCGGATCAAAAGGTGGTTGAAAGGCGCCATGGAAAAGGACACCCAGAAGAAGTGGGGAGCGATTGTGGGTGGCGTGAGAAGCGTATGCACCGCTTCGGCCCTGGTTATTGCCGCGTCGTTGGGATCAGGGGGGGGCTTTCAGAACGCATTGACCAAGGGATCCATATTGATCAGGATTGCCGATGGGATTTCATCCCTTTTTTGATTTTGGCGATCACGGCGCGTTTGGTGGGGAAAAGGACTGCCATAGAGGCGACAAGGCTGTGTTAGCATAGGGACATCCTACGGCCCTTCTCAATTCGTTGAGAACGCTTCGAAAGGACTCCCATGACACCGTCCGCCGTTGTTCTGTCCGTGCTTCTAAGCAGTCCCTCCTTTCAGGCTGGAAAGCCGATTTGGCCCGAAGGGAGAACCAAGGAAAAAAATCTCTTTGTGGGATTTCGCGCGGTTGTAGAGAGCCCGGAACAGAATGTCGCGGCCATCCTCCGCGTCACAGGCTCCACTCTATACAGGGCTTTCGTGAACGGCCAGTTCCTGACGCATGGACCTGCCCGTGCTTGTCACGGCTACTTCAGAGTGGACTTCCTGCCACTGAAGGGTCTTCTGAGAAAAGGCAAGAATACCATCGCCATTGAGGTGGCAGGCTACAACGCCAACAGCTATTACCTGTTGGATCAGCCATCTTTCCTTCAGGCCGAGGTGTTGATCGAGGGACAAGTCGTGGCGGCCACACCAAACGAATTTGAGTGCTTTCTTCTGCCTCAACGTCTTCAGCGCGTGCAGCGGTACAGCTTTCAACGTCCCTTCACCGAAGTCTACCAGTTGACGCCGGACTGGACCGACTGGCGAACAGGCGGCAAGCTGCCAGGTCCCTCGCTGTCCTGTGAACTTTTAGAGGAGAAGTCCCTTCTTCCCCGAAGGGTGCCTCTCCCTGATTTTCGCTGTCGACCGGCGCTGAGCCAGGTAGCTGAGGGAGCCGTGGATCGGGTCGAAGTGAAGCATCCCTGGAAGGACAGGGCGCTCATAGGCATAGGAGACGCCCTGAAAGGATTCCCTGAAAAGGAACTGGAGATCGTTCAATCCTTGGAGGCACAGTCTCTCCATACCAGAGAGCTAGAGGCTCAATCAGTGCCTCTGAAGAACAAAGAGAACCATGTCCTTAAACCCATGCATTTCCAGATCTTGGATCTGGGAACGAATCTGACAGGCTTCATCGGGGCGGAAATCTCCTGCGAAAAGCCAAGCACGGTTTATCTCCTTTTCGACGAGATCTTGTCCGAAGGGGATGTCAACTGGAGGCGGATGGGATGCGTCAATGTGCTTCCATTGGACTTGGCCCCCGGCGACTATTGTTTCGAGTCGTTCGAACCGTACACGCTCCGCTATCTCAAGCTTCTTTGCTTGGAAGGGGAGGTCGAGGTGGCGTCGGTCTTCCTCAGGGAACTCACAGCACCGGATGTCTGGGAGGCGAGTTTCGCTTCCAGTCAGCCCGAGATTAACAGGCTCTTCGACGCCGGTCGCGAAACGCTTAGACAGAACGCCACGGACGTTTTTATGGACTGTCCCTCGAGAGAGCGGGCAGGATGGCTTTGTGACAGTTTTTTTACGGCCAGGGCAGCCCATACGGTGATGGGACACGCCTTGATCGAACGGAATTTCGTGGAGAATTTTCTCCTTCCTGAGCGGTTTGAACACTTGCCCGAAGGGATGCTGCCGATGTGTTATCCCTCGGACCATCCGAACGGCACCTTCATACCAAACTGGGCGCTTTGGTTCGTGGTGCAGTTGGAAGAGTATTTGGAACGAAGCCAGGATCGACAAACCGTGGACGCGCTCAAACCTAAAATCTCAGCCCTATTCGGCTACTTTGAGCCGTTCAGGAACGATTCAGGTCTCTTGGAAAAGCTGGAAAGCTGGGTCTTCGTGGAGTGGTCGGCCGCGAACAGGTTTGTTCAGGACGTGAATTACCCTTCGAACATGCTGTATGCCGGGGCGCTTTCCGCGGCAGGCAGGCTCTACGGCGAGCAGGCGTGGCTCGATCAGGCTGAGGCAGTGCGTGCCGCGATTCGGGAAGAGTCCTTTGACGGGGAATTTTTTCGGGACAACGCCGTGAGGAAAGGGGAAGAGCTGGAGATCACAAACAACCGAACCGAGGCCTGTCAATACTTCGCGTTTTTCTTTGACGTGGCTACGCCTGAGACGCACCCCGAGCTTTGGAAGCGACTCGTGGAACAGTTCGGACCGGACCGAGCGGAGACTGGGGCTTTTCCTGAAATCCATCAGGCCAATTCCTTTGTGGGCAATATGCTTCGTTTTGAGATCCTTTCGAGGGAAGGGAAGGGACAACAAATCCTGGACGAGTCCACGGAGTACCTCTCCTACATGGCGGAACGAACAGGTACCCTCTGGGAAAATACCCACGACCGAGCGAGCTGCAACCATGGTTTCGCTTCGCACATCTGCCATACGCTGTATAGGGACGTTTTGGGACTGTATGACTTAGATCTTGAGAGGCGCGTGATCACCCTCCGGTTTACGCCCATCGACTTGGACTGGTGCGAGGGACGGATCCCGACTAGCGAAGGTTTCATCTCCCTTCGGTGGAGAAAAGAAGAAGCCAGACGGGTGTATCGTTTAGACAGGCCTACAGGTTTTACCGTGGTCGTGGAGAAGCCTGAGGGACTGGAGCTTGTGAGGGAGCCGTGAGAGGAGTTCCTGATGAATAGGGCAAGAAGAGCGTTCCTTCGCAATATGGCTGCGGGGGCCGGGGCTTTGGCTGCGCAGGGGCTGACGGGCGGGGACTCCGTTTGGGCCGAGTTTTCTACGGAAAAAGCGTCCCCCAGCCAACGACCTAATGTCTTGTTCATCGCGGTGGACGACCTGAGGCCGCAGCTGGGGTGTTATGGACACGACTTCATGATTTCGCCGAACTTGGACCGCCTCGCTTCGCAGGGAATGGTTTTTGACCGTTCTTTTTGCCAGGTGCCTGTGTGCGGCGCGTCGAGGGCGAGCCTTTTGTCCGGGGTGCGGCCCACAAGAAGCCGGTTCAGGACGTTTAACACCTGGGTCGACAAAGACTTGCCGGGCGCCGAGACCCTGCCGGAACAGTTCAAAAAAAACGGGTATATCACCGTGTCCAACGGCAAGGTCTACCACCACCGCACCGATGATCTGGACGGATGGAGCGAGGAGCCTTGGCGGTCGAACGGGGACTGGGTGGGACGAGGCTACCTGTCGCCCGAGAACAAGGAGGCCGCGTCCACTTGGAACAAAGGCGTGGGACCCCCCTTTGAAAAGGCCGATGTCACGGACAGCGACTATCCTGACGGCAAGATCGCGGACAAGGCCCTCTCGGATCTCAAACGCCTTAAGGAGATAGGAAAGCCTTTCTTCCTGGCTGCAGGCTTCAAGAAACCGCATCTTCCTTTCAACGCGCCGTCGAGCTATTGGGAACTCTACGACAGGGAAAAGATTGATTTGGCGGACAACCCGTTCCGTCCCAAAGACGCCCCGGATGCTTCCATCCATCAGTGGGGGGAACTGAGAAAGTACGTGGGCATGCCCAAGGTGGGTCCCATGCCCGAGGATCAGTCAAGAACTCTCGTACACGGATACTACGCGTGCGTGAGTTATGTGGATGCGCAGATCGGACGGGTCTTGGACGGCCTGGAGAGAATGGGATTGGCGGACAATACCATCGTGATCCTCTGGGGAGATCATGGTTGGAATCTGGGAGAGCACGGGCTCTGGTGCAAGCACTGCAATTTCCAGACATCGTTAAGGGCTCCCCTCATCGTCAAAGCGCCCGGATTTGTTGGGGGACGCCATTCCCAGGCTTTGGTGGAGTTTGTGGATATCTATCCCAGTCTCTGCGAACTTTGCGGACTCGATCTACCTGAGGGGCTCGAGGGGAGCAGCTTTGTTCCTCTGCTTAAGGATCCCAAGCGCGAGTGGAAGAAGGCGATCTTTAGCCGCTGGATCGCCGGGGACTCGGTCCGAACCGACAGATATCTCTACACCGAGTGGACCGATCAACAAGGACGGTGCCATGACAGGATGCTCTACGACCACCAGGTCGATCCCAGGGAAAACATGAATATCGCTGACCTGCCTGAGAACAAGGAGCTCGTGGAGAAGCTAAGCGGTCTGCTTCGTACAGGCTGGAAGCCCCATCAGATCGCGTAAGCGAAAAGACCTGACTAGCCGGCCGATAGAATCGTCTTCAATGGGTGCCTGCGACGGGAGGAAGTGAGAGAATCGTCCTTTCAAGTCTTCGCAGGCAGAATGGGGGGCCGTTTTGGGTGATGGGGCCGTTCAGAATTCGCCTCTCACGAAGCGCGGGAAGTAGAGATTCATATCCTGGATGAGGGTCGCGAAATGCACGTGATTGGTGCAGTACGTGAAGACGAGTCCTTCGCTCAGACCGTGCGGATGAGCCTTGGCTGAGTAGACGAAGACGTCCCTGCAGTCCGACTCCGGGGGCCTGTAGAGGGTTCGAGGCCCTGTCCATGGCCCCTCAGGACGTGGGGAGGTCCGAGCCACCACGTCGGTTCCGCCGAAGCCGTGCACTGACACCATCCAGAACCTGGCACTCGGTCCAGGCCCGGTCACGGAGAACTCGGTCTGAACCGTTGAGGCCACAACGCACGCGCCTTCAGGGGAGGAACACCACGTGGTGCCGTCCCACCAACGCGCCTTCGTGAGATCCTTTTTTTCGAGTTCTTTCGTGGGCCAACGGCAAAGGTATACATCGTGGCTGCCAGGTTCCTTGACAGGGTAGCCGTAGAGGAAGTCTCTGTGAAGGAGGAGCGATCCTGTGCCGAACTGGACTCCCTCCGGACGGGGAGGGAGGTCCGTCTCCTCGAAGCGCCACGTCGTCGGATCTTCGGCCGGGTTGAGCAAGAACAGAGCCTTGGATCCGACCGTCTCGAAGCCGAAGATGCCTGTGCCTTTCTTGACGAGCCGATTGAACGTGAGGAGCACCGTGGAACCGATCCGCTGTCCCGGCCCCGGCCACAGCCATTCGTTTCCCTTTCCTTCAAAGAAGGCCCCCGGTTTCTTGTCGTCGTCTTTCCAGTAAAACTGGAGGGTCGCCTTCGTAGGATCGAGTCCCTCCTGAACGGCGATGGTGTTCCGAACCATTTTCCGGCCCTTGCGGCCCTGTCCAGAGCCTCTTCCCACGAAGCTATCCCCAAAAAGCCAAAGGATTTGTTCCCCGCCGAGACTGACACTGTAGGCCGAGTCGCCGCCTCTCCATTGCGGGTCGGAGCGAAATAGCTTGTCGGCTTTCTGCCAAGGCTCGAAGCGGGTTCCTGTAACGCTCGAATCTATGGATTCCGCGTGGGAGGGCTGGCATAGAAGAACTAGATGGACCATAGAGGCGAAAAAGAGGCTGGGAACGGCAGCTTTGTTTCTCATAGCTACATTCTACCCCTTGGCATCTGCGGGGTCCGTTTCATTTCGATCTATTGATGACAATTTTTTCATTTCGGCGTCACATGGGCGTTCATTTTTCCCTTCTATAGTGAGAGTGAAACTGAAAAGGATTGGCGCCGATCTCCAAAGACTTGGAACTGAAAAAGAAAGGAGAACATCATGAAAAAGGCAAGAGTGGCAATTGTAAGCGGGATTTTGACCCTTTGCGCCACATGGGCGTTGGCGCAACCCCCGGTGCAACCAGGGAGTGGCTTGCCTGGAAGAGGGAAGGCACCGGGACATAAGCCCGGGAAACAGAACTTCATGGCCAAGTTGGACGTGAATCAGGATCATCGAGTCAGCACCAAGGAATTTTTGCAGATCTTTCGTGACCTGGACCGCGATAACAACGGATACATCACGGCCAATGAAGCCCCCAAAGGCCCCCCCATGGGACATGGACGCCGAGGTGAGGGTCCTGGCCGGCGGGGAGAGGGACCCCAGCATAGAGGCCGGCACAGGAATTTTATGTCCGATCTAGATGCAAACAAGGACGGACGGGTGGGCCGCGACGAGTTCGATGGACCTATGGAGCATTTTAGCCAGTTTGACAAGGATGGTGACGGATACATCACGGCAAACGAAGCCCCGACAGGGCCGCCCCCCGGCTCCGGACCCACAGAAACGGGTCCCCAGGGACCGCCGCCCCTCCAAGAGAACTGAAAGAGGAGGTGGCTTGGGGAAGATGAAGAGGAATACCCAGGTGTAGGACAGGAGGCGCGGGACTCGCTCTCGCACCTCCTGTTCCGTTTTCATCGTGAGTATTCAGTGAACCCAATCCAGAGACTAACCGTGGTGGGAGGAGACAGAGATGCTGTTCTCTCACTTCCTTCCTTCGGTGCGTTGGAAGGCGGATACGCATCTTGGAAGTGAAAGCCCCTCCCAGATGCCGAATCCTCATTCGGCGTGGGAGGGACTTTCAAACCGTTCGAAAACAGCATCTCTGTCTCCTCCTCCACCGAGGGCTTCATTTGGATCGGGTTCACTGAATACCTACCTTTTATTGGTCTATACGAACCTGCCCTCTGCTATGATTGGATGACAAAGCCATGAAGATCCTAGTAGTGGAAGACGACAAGAAGATCGCCTCCTTCGTGGAAAAGGGGTTGAAGGAACAGGGCTATGTGGTGGACCTCTGCCACGACGGGGATTCTGCTTTGGACAGAGCCCGAATGGAGACGTACGACTGCATTGTATTGGATATCATGCTTCCTGGGAGGGACGGACTCAGCATCCTGAGGACCTTGAGGCAAGAGAGGAGAAGCGTCCCCGTCATCTTGGTGACAGCGAGGACAGCACTGGACGAGCGGGTGGAGGGACTCAATCTGGGAGCTGACGACTATATCGCCAAGCCCTTCTACGTGGAAGAGCTGGTGGCGCGTATCAACGCCGTGACCCGAAGGGCTTCCGGGGAGCCGTTGAACGTCCTCAAGACAGGGGACCTGGTCCTGGATTTGATCACGAGGGAGGTCCGCAGGAAGGAGCAGTCCATCGATCTGACTAGCAGGGAATTCAACCTGTTGGAACTTCTTCTGCGATCTCCCGGCAGGGTGTATACGCGCACCCAGATCCTGGAGCATGTGTGGGGCGTGGATTTCGATCCCCAGACCAACGTAGTGGACGTCTACATTCGAAGGCTGAGGAAGAAGATCGATTTGGAGGGAACGCCATCTCTCATCGAGACGGTGCGAGGCGTCGGGTATCGCATCTTCAAGGAGGACTGATCTTCGATGAGACCCATGCCTTTCAAGTGGAAGATTGCCCTGCTTTCGCTGGGTGTCTCAGGGATCCTGCTCGCCGGCTTCGGGTTTTTATGTTTGGAAGTGCTTCAGAAGGTGGGCATGGATAGGATGGACAGGGAGATCAAGGCCCTGGCAGAGGCCCAGCTTCGGACCAGGCATCCTTTGGAGCATTGGCGTAATTTCGATGTCTCGCTGGATTTTATCTACGGTGGAGAAGGAACCCTTCCAGCTATTCATGTGAGGGATATTGGTGGAGAAGCGATCTATTCCACGAAGGACTGTCCCAAGTCGATTGGGGAATTGGCTTTGAGGCTCGTGGACTTCAGAAGGGAGCCGAATGACATGGCTCCCGCTTTTCCTCCCAACCGTCCAGAGGATCCATTGCCAGAGCATCGAAGGCAGCGACCGGGTCAACGTCCTTTGAAGCAGGGATTTCCCAGGCCTAGGCCGCCGGGCCCCCCCCCCATCCTGGGAGACCCCGTCTTTCAGACCTTAGAGACAGACGGTGTGGAATGGCGGGTGGGGATCCTCAGTAATCCGTTCGTTACCATGACGATAGCCATGGATTTGGCGGAGTACAGGGGGGACATTCGACGTTTCAAGGAAGCCTTGCTCTTCATTTTCCCTGTAGCCTTGTTGGTCCTGGGTCTGGGCAGTTGGCTTTTGGCGGCCAGAGCGTTTCGTCCAGTGGCGGAAATGACCCGAATCGCGGAGACGATCACCGCCAGGGGACTGGACAAAAGGCTTCCCGATGGGGCGCCAGACAGGGAATTAGCCGGTTTGGCGGAGGTGATTAACGGGATGCTGGACCGCCTGGAAAAGAGCTTCCTTCAAGCGCAACGCTTCAGCGCCGACGCCGCCCATGAATTGCAGACGCCCCTAGCGATCCTTCAGGGCGAATTGGAACAAGCGATCCAAGAAGCCGATGCCGGATCTGTCCAACAGGCTCAATACCATCACCTTTTGGAGGAGGTTCAGCGTCTCAAAGCGATCGTTCAAAAGCTTCTTCTGTTGGCTCGGGTCGATGCAGGGGAGCTCGCTTTGAGAAAGGAACTCGTCGATCTTTCCTGTGTCTTGAGGGAAGAGGTCGAGGACGTGGAAGCCATTGCGCCTCGCCTCACTGTGGAGGCTGAGATTCAGGACAACGTACAAGTGATGGCCGACCAAGATCTGCTCCTGCAGCTTCTCCGAAATATGGTGTCCAACGCCGTCAAATACAACTGTCCTCAGGGAGAGATTGCCTTTCGACTCCAGGCGGAGAAAGGCTTCGCTGTTTTCACCCTCGTCAATGCCGGGGATCCCATTTCTTTAGAAGAAAGAAGCAGGGTTTTTGACAGGTTTTATCGGGTGGACAAAGCGCGAAGCAGAGCGAGTGGAGGTTCGGGACTTGGACTCAGCCTGGCACGGGAGATCGCCAGAGCCCATGGAGGCGATCTTGTTCTCGATCCTCCGAAGGAGAGATCCGTCTCTTTTACTCTGATGCTGCCGCTTTGAGGAGGGAACTTTCGAGGGCGTTCGGCGTCTAATCACATAAACGCTCCAGTGGTCGTCAACGTGGGAGGGTCCAATGAAATCGGATCGAAACTTGGATCGCGCTTGTCGTGTGGGTGCCATATTCCTTTTCTTGGCCGTTCTGAGGTGCCTTTGGGGAGTCCCTTCCTGGGCGATCGGCCCCATGGACGCCTCGAAGCTTCCAGGGAGCCAAGCGCCTGAGGACAGCTTTCTGCAGCACTATGCCCCGGTGAAGATCGACTTCACGGTCAAGATGCCCTCCTATGACCTTCCCCTCAAAAAGGATCTGATCACCAACCTGGCTCGGATAGAGTCCCTATACCTCAAGGATCCCAAGGATCGAGCATACCTTCAGAAAAACGGATTCGTCGTGGTGGAAGGGGGGGCTGTGGACAGTGTCATACAGCCGTACGAAACGCTCACAAAGCTGGACGTACCCATCTGGGTGACCCCGGACACGCTTCTTCATCTGTACCACATCCAGTTCGACGAGACCTTGAAAGAGATCGAAGAGCGGGAGTTCTATCCTGATGCGATTCTTCTCACCAAGGCCATGCTTGAGAGATCCGACGCGGAGTACAAAGCGTACCAAGGAGAGCTGAAGGAGGCGGCGAGACGAAACGTGGCCTATTTCAGCGTGGCCCTTAGGCAGTTCACTCCCAAAGCCAAAACCCCAAGCTATGTCAGGGACTGGGTGGACTGGGAGTGCGAGCGCATTGAGAAGCACGAGGGACTGTCCACCTATGGGGAGTCCAGGGAGAAATCCCTGTTTCGGTATCCAGAGGACTACAGCCAGTACAAGCCCAGGGGACACTACACGAGAAGCGAGGACCTGAAGAAGTACTTCAGAGGCATGATGTGGTTCGGCCGACAGACCTTTCTTCTGAAGGGACATGAGAAATACGGACAGTTCATCCCGCCGATGGAGGCGCTTGTGGACAGGCAAACTGCGCGCATCCAGACCTTGCAGTCCCTCCTGATCAGCGGCGTTTCCGGAGACGTTAAGGTGGACGACCACCGCACGGTGGCCGAGGTCTGGGATCGAATCTACGCGGTGACCGCGTTCTATGTCGGGTTGGCGGATGACCTGACGCTGTACGAATACCGCCAGGTCTTGAGGGAGGTCTTTGGTGCCCAGGTGAAGCAGGAGGATCTGCTGAACGACTCCAAACGCGCCCAGCTCTTGTTGTTCCTCACCCGCATGAGAGCTCCGGCGATCTTCAGCGGCACAGGCGGTGCAGGGATCGACGTGGACGCGCTGCCGAGCAGGAAGTTGGTGAGCGTCAAGCAGCTCGACGATATCCTGAACGCCACGCAGGGCTTCAGATTGATGGGACAGCGGTACATTCCCGACTCGTACGTGCTCGGGCAACTGGTCTCTCCTGGGGCTGGTTTTGTGAACGGAAGGATTCCAGAGCGCTTCACAGTGGGGTACATCGACGATCCCCAAAGTGAACAGGGCGTCAGTTCCATCAGGGCCTTCCCGAGGGGATTGGACGTCTTCAGCGTGCTCGGCAGCGAACGGGCGGCGGACATCATCGAGGAGGAGACAGACCACGAGTATCCCAAGTACGAGGATCAGATTGCCAAGTTGAGGCAGGAGTTTGGAAAGCTGGACGAGCGTCAATGGAACAGGAACCTCTACTGGAGCTGGCTCTACTGCCTGAAGG
>Ga0272442_10007922_pt1 | contig 13629 bp, 6 predicted proteins | sample SSMForm2O_FD_200262 | JGI IMG/M metagenome (GOLD analysis project Ga0272442, IMG submission 200262) | Marine sediment archaeal communities from Little Sippewissett salt marsh, Falmouth, MA, United States - SSM-Form-2O | ecosystem: Environmental > Aquatic > Marine > Wetlands > Sediment ...
CGTTCTGAAGGCGGTTGGCAGACCAACCGCAAAGATCCGATGCATGCCCGCTATCGTTTTGTGGAAAATATCCGCGAAGAACTGGATGCCCGGGGTGAGTGGTTTCACGATCGCAAGGCGGGACAACTCCTTTTTTATCCCCCGAAAGATGTGGACCTGGAAAACGCAACGGTTTCGATGGCTCGTTTGCGCTGTTTAGTGGAGCTAAGGGGGAGCCAGGACAAGCCCGTGCGTAACATCGGTTTCAGCGGCTTGACCTTCCGGCATGCGACCCGGACCTTCATGGACACCAATGAACCCATTCAACGCAGTGACTGGGCCATCTACCGGGGCGGCGCCCTTTTCTTTGAGGGTACGGAAGACTGCATACTGGATCGCTGCAATTTGGAGCAGTTGGGGGGCAACGCGGTCTTCGTCAGTAACTACAACAGGCGCGTTAAAATCCAGACCTGTCGGATCCAGGGGTGTGGGGCCAGTGGAGTTGCCTTCCTGGGCAACCCCGCGGCGGTACGCAGCTCTCGTACCAAGGAAGAGAGAGATATCGACCATGCCGATTTGGATCGCCTGCCCGGTCCGTTGACAGACGATTACCCGATCGAATGTACGGTCGAGGATTGTTTAATCACAGACTTGGGGCGCGTTGAAAAGCAGGTGGCGGGTGTGGAAATCTCCATGGCTCGTCGGATCACCGTGCGCAACTGCTCCATCTATAACGTCCCCCGTGCGGGGATCGATATTGGCACGGGCCGCTGGGGCGGTCATCTGATCGAAGGGTGTGACGTCTTTGATACCGTTCTGGAAACGGGGGACCACGGAAGCTTCAATTCCTGGGGCCGCGACCGATTCCTTGAGTTTGAGGGAAGGCCTGATGATGTCGATCTCTCGGAGTTGTCCCTGCTCGACAATATGGAGCCAACGGTCATCCGCAACAGCCGCTGGCGCTGCGACCATGGTTGGGACATCGATCTTGATGATGGCTCCAGCAATTATCACATCTATAAAAACCTGTTGTTGAATGGCGGGTTGAAATTTCGTCAAGGATTCCGCCGTTACGCCTGGAACAACGTTATCGTGAATGACGCCCTGCATCCCCATGTGTGGTTTGCAAACAGTCTTGATGTCTTTAAGCACAATATCGTGATGGGACCCTATCGCCCGGCACGTATGCGTGAGGAGAAATGGGGGTTGGAACTGGATTATAATTTCTTTACGTCGAGCGAGGCGGATCGCAGTGCCTATCTTGCCCATGGTGCCGATGAACATTCGGTGGTGGGCGATGCGAAGTTTATGAATCCCGCGAAGGGTGACTTCCGTGTGGCAGAAGACTCCCCGGCTTTGGCGATTGGTTTCAAAAACTTCCCCATGGATCAGTTTGGTGTGCGTGATCCGAAGCTGCGCAGCATGGCCCGTACGCCTGATATTCCCCGACTTCGCAACGTGTTGAGTGATCCCGAAGCGATTGTCTATGATTGGCTTGGCGGTAAGATTCGTGACCTGCAAGGGGGTGAGTATTCCGCCTGGGGCATCTCCTCGGAAGCCGGTGGTATTCTGGTTCTCTACGCTCCTGGATGGATGGCAATCGGGCAAGCCAACTTACAGAAAGGAGACCTGATCTATTCATGCGGCGGCGCTCAGGTGAAAAACGTGGAGGATTTATCCCATTGTATCCAGGCGGCGCCGTCAGACCAACCGCTGACGCTCTCGGTCCGACGTGAGGGCAGAGGGGGGGGTAAAATCGTATTCCCCGAACGGCCCCCGGTACCCCGGGCACCCGAGCGATGAGTCAATAACTAAAGGAATAGAATAAAAGTGAGGAAACACATGAAGAGAATGCTCTTATTGTCCATTATTGTGGCAGGGTTTGGCATCAGCAGTTGCCGTACTGAATCCTCCAGTGCAAAACAACCAAACATCATCTTTATCCTCGCCGACGACCTGGGTTATGGCGACGTGAGCTGCTACAATGAGGAGGGAAAGGTTACCACGCCGCACATTGATCGCCTGGCAGCCAATGGGATTCGCTTCACCGATGCTCACAGTGGTTCGGCTGTTTGCACGCCCACCCGCTACGGCTTTCTGACGGGGCGATATGCCTGGCGCAGTCGTCTTAAACGCAGTGTACTCAATGGTGTATCACCGCCGCTGATCGAGAAGGGCCGCATGACCGTGGCTTCTCTGCTCAAGTCACAGGGCTACCACACAGCCATGATCGGCAAGTGGCATCTCGGTTGGGACTTTCAGTTCAAGACCGATGCCCGGCCCGAGGCGATCCCGGATTCGTTTACATACGATCCCGAGAAGCTTCCCATCGACTATACCAAGCCCGTACATAATGGCCCGAATGTCAATGGCTTTGATGAATACTTCGCGATTTGTGGTTCGCTTGATATGAATCCCTATGTTTATGTCGAAAACGGCCGCATCACAGCCGCACCCAACCGCGTGACGGAGAATACGGGGAAGAAATTCTGGCGCAAAGGTCTCACCGGAGCGGACTTCAAACATATCGACGTCATGCCGACCTTTGTCGAGCGTTCCGTGCAGTACATCGAACGTCGTGCTAGGACCGGCCAACCCTTCTTCCTTTATCTGGCTTTGTCTGGCCCGCATACCCCCATCCTGCCGGTGGCAGAGTTCGAGGGAACCACTCAAACCAATCTCTACGGAGACTTTGTGGCTCAGTGTGATGCCCATGTCGGAGAAATCGTCACGGCCCTCCGACAAGCCGGCATTTTGGACAATACCATGCTTGTATTCGCCAGTGATAATGGCTGCTCGCCCATGGCGGATTTTGAGGAACTTGCCGCCGTCGGGCACAATCCCAATTACATCTACCGGGGTCACAAGGCCGACATCTTTGAGGGGGGGCACCGGGTGCCCTATATCGTGCAGTGGCCCGCGGCCGTCCGTCCGGGGCAGGTCAGTGATGAAACCATATGCCTGACCGATACCCTGGCCACCGTGGCCGAACAATTGGGTGTAAAACTTCCCGATAATGCGGGCGAGGACAGCGTCAGTCACCTGTCGGTGCTCTTGGGCAAGGCCACAGGGCCCGTGCGAGAAGCCACTGTACACCACTCCTTTGATGGCGTCTTTGCGATCCGCCAAGGCGACTGGAAGTTGATCTTCAATCCAGGCTCGGGTGGTTGGAGCTATCCCAGCCCCTTTGAGGATGCGGAATTGCTCAAAACGCTGCCCCCTTTACAACTCTACAATTTGAATGAGGATCCCGGAGAAAATCAAAATTTCCTTAATGACTATCCGGATAAAGTGCGGTATCTTACCGACTTAATGGACAAATACGTCAAACAGGGTCGCAGTACCCCCGGAACTCCCCAGTCCAACGATGGAGAGACCGTCTTTCAAACACACGTTGAGGATTATGTGGAAGGCGATAGTGGTATCGAATATAATAAAGAAGATTCTACCCGTTAGGGGGATCAATTCACAAGATAGGGAGTAGCGTTGTCGCCGGTAATGTTAAAGGAACTGGTAAATTGGCGACGGGCGAACAATATTCCGCTGCCGCCATGTTCGCAGTTGGAATTTTAAGACTTTAGTTAACGTTAACATAGGAGATTGGATTATGAACAAGCTGATGATGAGTGTTTTGGCGGTCGGAATGACCGTTTTGAGTGGTGCATGTGCGAAGACCGAACAGGGTAAATCGCCTGCGGCAAATGCGCCGAAACCCAATATTGTTTTTATTATGGCCGATGATATGGGCTGGGGCGACTCGGCGACCTTTGGCAATGAACTGATCCAAACGCCGAACATGGACCGGCTGGCGTCGGAGGGGGTAAAGTTGACCCAGTGCTATTCCGCCTGTGGCGTGTGCTCGCCGTCACGGTCGGCGATTTTGACGGGACGGACCCCCTATCGAAATGGCGTGTGGAGGCACCTGTCCGGCAATCATGAGGCTCATCTGCGAGCCAGCGAAATCACCTACCCGGAGCTATTGAAAGAGATCGGCTACGAAACCTGTCACGTGGGTAAGTGGCACCTGCTCTCGCGGCAGCAGTTTAATAATCCGGATTATCCTCAGCCGAATGCCCACGGCTATGATTACTGGATGGCCACGCATAATAACGCCAGCCCGAGTCACAAGAATCCGGACAACTTCGTACGCAACGGCGAGCCCGTGGGCGAGATGGAGGGCTATTCCGCCCAGCTCGTGGCGGGAGAAGCCGTTCATTGGCTCAACGATATTCATGACCCGAAGAAACCCTTTGCACTGACCGTTTGGTTTCATGAGCCGCATATGCCGATCGCTACAGATCCACGTTTTCAATCGCTCTACGAGGGCCACGACAACAGCAAGTACATGGGCAATATCACCCAGATGGACAATGGGCTCGGCATGGTCCTCGACGCACTCGACAAGGCCGGCGTCAGCAACAATACGCTGGTGTTCTTCACCTCCGACAACGGCCCCGTTCCTGCTTATGGTGGATCGTCCGGCGGTTTGCGAGGAAGCAAACGCTGTGACTATGAGGGCGGCATCCGTGTGCCGGGCTTGGCCCGCTGGCCGGGGCATATTGAGCCGGGCAGCACCAGCGATGTGCCTGTGATTGGCACGGATATGTTTGCGACGGTGCTCGACATGACGGGAATTCCTCTGCCGACAGACCGCACGATCGACGGTGTCAACATGATTCCCGCCTTGCAGGGAAAGCCGGTCGAGCGCAAGATTCCCCTGTTCTGGCGCACGCACGTTTCCCCGCCGGAGCAACGCGTTGCCATGCGTATCGGTGACTGGAAGATCGTCGGCGACGATACATTGACGAACTTCCAGTTCTACGAGGTGCAGAAGGACTGGCAGGAGAAAAACGACCTGGCTGCCAAGATGCCGGAAAAAACGGAAGAGATGAAAAAAAACATCCTTGAGCTTTGGGCGGACATCAACGCCGAAGGTCCCAACGAATGGTGGGAGAGTGCTACGCAGGCCCCCAAAAGAGGCGGCAAGTTGAGTTACTAACGAAACAGATAAATCGCAACACTGGAGACACTGTAATGATGACAAAGAACAAATTATTTAGCACTTTACTGGTACTGCTGGCACTTATGTCTGTGCCGGCATTTTCGGTGGCGACGGACGATTCCCACATGGAGTGGTGGCGGGATGCCCGATTCGGCATGTTTATCCACTGGGGTCTTTATTCCATCCAGGGAGGGGAATGGAAAGGCAAAGACTATGGCAAGGAACAGGGCGGAGCCAGTGCGGAATGGCTGATGAACAGCGCTAATATTCCGAAAGATGAATACCGGAATACATTAGCACCAAAATTCAATCCGACTAAATTCAATGCCAAAGAGTGGGTCTCGATTGCCAAAGATGCCGGGATGAAATACATGGTCATCACCTCCAAGCACCATGAGGGCTTCTGTCTGTTCGATACGGATGCGACTGACTACAACGTCATGGACGTCACACCCTTTAAGCGAGATATTATCAAAGAACTCTCGGAGGAATGCGCCAAACAAGGGATCAAGTTCGGTGTGTATTATTCCCAGTTCAAGGACTGGTATCACCGGTCGCGGGGCAGAGGCAATGCCGGGGCCCTGTCAACAGAGGCGTATCTCGATCTGGTTGAAAAAAACCTCGATGAACTCCTCTCGAATTATGGCGAGATGGCCGTTCTGTGGTTTGATACCGGCGGTAACGACCTGATCGAAGCCAACGCGCAGGGCGCACGGGTGCGCGAGCTGCAGCCGAATGCCGTGATCTGCAGCCGTCTTTACAGCCGCCGGGTGCCGGCCGGACAGCGTAAGTATGCCGACTTTGAATCGCTTCCGGACCGGATGCTTCCCACGGAGCGAATGACGGAAGATGCTGAGACCTGCATGACCATGCGTCACAACTGGGGCTACGACCGCACCGACGATGCCTGGAAAAGCCCGAAGGACATCATTGAGTTTTTGGCGCTGTGCGGCGCACGGGGTGTGAATCTTCTGCTCAACGTCGGGCCGATGCCGGAAGGCACCTTAGTCCCTGAAGAGATCGAGCGTCTCAAAGAGGTCGGTGAATGGATGAAAGCCAATGGCGAGTCGATCTACGGCACCCATTCCTCGCCGGTTGACTTCGATTTCTGGTGGGGGGCGATGACGCAGAAGGACAAGACCCTCTATCTGCACGTTTTGGAGTGGGAGCCGGAAGGCATTGAGTTCAACGGCATCGTTGGCAAGCCGTCCAAGGCGTACTTCCTGGCGGACCCGAAACGCAAGGCCTTGTCGGTGACGTATGAACCGGACAGTTACGTTACGAAGGTTGAAGTGCCTGCCAATGCGCCGGATTCGAGAAATACCGTGATCGCCGTGGAGTATGATGGCCCCGTCGTGGCCGACCCGGATGCGAAGGGCAAGTATCACTGGTACACCAATCGTAGGACAAGACATACCGATATTCGAGAAAATGACAGTGCAGGGAAACAGGCATTGCCTAAAGCCGTTACAGGAGATTAATCATGAAAACCTTATTGAAATCATTCTTGCTGACGCTTTGCTGCTTCGCAGGCGTCGCGGTACAGGCCGCAGGTACGCCGGACACGCAGTGGACCTACAAGACCATCGACGGCAAAGCGTTGAAGATGGATGTCTTTCTGCCTGAAGGTTATGCGTCCGAAGAGAAAAGCTTTCCGGCTATCGTATTTTATCATGGCGGTGGCTGGAGTGGCGGTATGGTCAGTTGGCATCACCCGGACTGCGCCTACTGGAGCAAGCGCGGCATGATTGCGGTATCGGTCGATTATCGACTCATGGGGCGCGATCAGGTTGAGGAATGCGTCAAGGACGCCAAGTCGGCAGTGCGATTCCTGCGAAAGAATGCTCAAGCGTTGAAGGTTGATGTCGATAAGGTGGTGGTTGCCGGGGGATCGGCGGGTGGGCAGATGGCCGCAGCCGTGGCGACGATCAATGAGTTCAACGACCCAAGTGATGACCTGGCCATCTCCTGTAAATCCAACGCTGCGATTCTTTACAATCCGTATTTCAAATGCGAGGAGGAACTCCGGCCTCCGAACTATGTTGTCGAAGGTTTGCCGCCCATGATAAGCTTTCTGGGCAGCGAAGATCCGTCCGTTACCGTTGAGAGTCTAAAGGCCTTTCACGAGGACCTTAAAAAGGCGGGGAATGTTTCGGAGTTCTATGTGGGTAAGGGCGGCAGGCATGGATTCTGCATCGGAACCAAAGAACAGAATCGCTTCTTTTATTGGTCATTGGAGTTGGTGGACGCATTTTTAGTCAAGCATGGTATCTTGACTGGAGAGAACCGGGTGGTCCGCCCCGAGGGAGTGGAACCCTTACAGCCGGAAGAGTTTGAGGTATATCTCTACGCTGAAAGCTTCGCGCAGGACAAACCCAACATTGTCTATATCCTCGCCGACGACCTCGGTTATGGCGATGTGCAGTGTCTCAACCCCAAACGGGGTAAAATTGCCACGCCGTATATGGACAAACTGGCGTCGCAGGGAATGGCTTTCACCGATGCCCACACCAGTTCATCGGTCTGCACGCCGACCCGCTATGGTGTCCTGACCGGACGCTACAACTGGCGTACGCGTCTGCAAAAGGGCGTCCTCCACGGGTTCGACAAACCGTTGATTGCGCCGGACCGCCTGACGGTGGCGGAATTGCTGAAACAGCACGGCTATACCACCGCCTGCATCGGCAAATGGCATCTCGGACTCGGCATTCCCAAGGGAGAGCCGTCCCCCACCATTCCCGCCGGCCCGATCAGTTGCGGATTTGACCGCTTTTTTGGCATCGCCGCGTCGCTGGATATGCCGCCCTATGCGTTCATTGACAACGACCGTTTCACTGAACCGCTGACCACGACCAAAGCATTTTTTAAGCGCAAAGGCCCGGCGGCGGAGAGTTTTGAAGCGGTGGATGTGTTACCGATGCTGACGCGCAAGTCGGTGGAGTTTATTACCCGGGAGGCGAAGACCGGTCAGCCGTTTTTCCTTTATCTGCCGCTGAATTCGCCGCACACGCCGATTGTTCCCTCCAAAGAATGGCAGGGCAAAAGCGGTCTCGGCAACTATGGTGACTTCGTGATGCAAACCGACTGGGCCGTGGGCCAGGTTCTCGCCGCCATTGACCAGGCCGGCGTGGGCAACAACACCCTCGTCATTATGACCAGCGACAACGGCTGTTCGCCGGCCGCCCGCTACCCCGACTTAGAGGCCAAGGGACATTTTCCGAGTGGCGACTTTCGCGGGATGAAGGGGGATGTTTTTGACGGCGGCCATCGTGTGCCGTTTATAGTACGCTGGCCGGCGAAAGTAAAACCCGGCAGTCGGAGCGATCAAATCATCTGTCTGACTGATTTCATGGCTACCTGTGCCGACATTGTAGGAGCCAAGCTGCCTGACACGGCCGGGGAAGACAGCGTCAGCATTCTGCCCGCACTGCTGGGGACCGACAAAGGACCGTTGCGCGAGTTCGTGGTGCATCATTCTTGGCTGGGCTTCTTTGCCATCCGGGCGGGGAATTGGAAACTCGAACTCTGTTCCCATTCCGGCGGCTTTGGCGATCCGAAGCCCAATAGTGCCGAGGCGAAGCGCCTGCCCGATACTCAGCTCTACAGTTTCAGTGAGGATGTTACCGAAACCAACAACCTGCAGGCCGAATATCCAGAAGTTGTTGCGCGCCTAACCAAGGATCTGGATCAAATCATTGCCAATGGTCGCAGCACCCTGGGTGAGAAACAGGCAAACGATGCTGAAATTAAGGTTCGAAAATAGGTCGAGAAGAAAGGAATTGCCCAATGTTGCCTCGTCACATGAATTCTGCTGCCGCGCTATTTGTCATGCTGCTGTTGCCCTTTGCAGTGCCCTGCGCGGCCTTTGCTGCTGATACTCCGTCGCCAACCGCCAAACCTAATATCGTGTTCATCTTCGCCGATGACTGGGGCTGGGGCGATCTGTCCTGTCATGGACACGAGTGGTTGAAGACGCCGAACATCGACCGACTTGCCGGCGAAGGCATAGAATTCCGGCAGTTCAACGTACTCAACCCCGTCTGCTCGCCGAGTCGCACAGCCGTGATGACAGGCAAGTACCCGGCGCGTTTCTCTATCCATCAGCACTTCGCCTCGCCCACGGCGAACCGTAACCGGAACATGCCCGACTGGCTCGACCCGAAGGCGACCATGCTGCCGCGGCTGTTCAAGCAGGCGGGCTATCGTACGGGACACTTCGGTAAGTGGCACCTGACTAACGGGGGAGTTGAAGCCCCGAAGCCGGATGCGTATGGCTACGATACCGTTGCTGTCTTCAACGGCGGTACGGGATGGCCGTCGGCGGGTTTACACGATACAGCGCCGAACACGGTGGCGTTCATCAAGGAGAACAAGGATCAGCCGTTTTTCGTCAATGTGTGGCTGCACGAAAGTCACACGCCACATGTCCCTAGGCCGGAATCCATGGAAAAGTGGAAACATCTTGATGAACAGAAGCAGGTTTATTCCGCCGTCATCACCGATGGCGACAATGATGTCGGCCTGATCCTCGATGCACTGGAAAAGGAAGGTTTGGCGGACAACACCATCGTGATGTTTTCGAGTGACAACGGCCCGGAATGGACCCACGCTGATGAGCAGCACAAAAAAATGGGTGCAGGGTACGGGACGTGGGCCAGCATCGGCCAAACCGGCGGACTGCGCGGCAAGAAACGCAGCCTGTATGAAGGCGGTGTGCGCTCGCCGTTCATCGTACGTTGGCCGGGACATGCGCCCGTCGGAGTGACGAACACCACCACGGTCGTGACCGCCGTGGATATGTTGCCGACACTTTGCGCCGCCGCGGCGGTGAAACTGCCCGCCGATTATCAAGGTGACGGCGAGAATCTGCTCCCGGCTCTGCAAGGCAAAGCCATCACGCGAACACGTTCCATTTTTTGGGAATGGCGCGGCACCAAACCCGAGCCCGACTGGTGGCCGTGGTTTGCGGTGCGCGACGGCGATTGGAAGCTCCTGATGACCGAGGATGCGAAACGTGTCGAGCTCCATAACCTGAAAACCGACCGTGCGGAAGAGGCCGGTAAAGATTTGTCGAAAGAACATCCGGAAATCGTTGCCCGTTTAACAAAGATGATCCTCGACTGGAAGGTTACGCTGCCTACCAAAGTTGACCCCAACTGTGTCAGCACGAAGCGGGGCGTGGATTAAATGTCCGGCAGGAGCGGAGCAATACACATAAATGCTCCACTGATCATACCTGCCTAAAGGCACTACCCCCAAGGGGACTCGAACCCCTGTTACCGGGATGAGAACCCGGCGTCCTAGGCCGCTAGACGATGGGGGCCGGACTTAATGACAAATGACTAATGCCGCCGTTTTTCCTTATTTATCCGACATTAGCCATTATTCAATAGCGGCGGGTGGATTCGAACCACCGACCCTGGGCTTATGAATCCCATGCTCTAACCAACTGAGCTACACCGCCTAAAGTCTGAGCGTACCAAAACCAAGCAGTTTATTCAAAAAACACGACATTACAAGAAAAATTTTTCGTTTCGGCGTGGTTTTCTTGTTGGTTTTTTGGCAGATATTTGAAAAAGAAACGGTTCTTGTGTAATTTAAGGCCCATTTATGCCCGGTTGAACCAGAATCGTATTGTCGGCGTCCGGTTCTGCCAGAAGCGAAGAGGGCTTCAGATTAACTTCCAGATTTTGGGTTGGGAACATCGGATGGGCGACTGAAAGGATATAATCTCCTGACGGCGCCGCCAGAAAAGCCCCGCGTCCGGTCGATGAAGCAGTGATAATGTCGCTTTCCTGGTTTAGCCAGACCTGTGAATCGGACAGGATAAGCCCTGTTTCATCCGCCACCATCACATAAAGAGGACTGAGCGTTTCCAGAATCCCAACCGGATCGATATCCAGCACCATTTCCGGTTCCTGCTGCAAGTCGACCTGGGTAAATTCAAAGAGCTGGCCTTTGGCAAAAGTTGCCAGACTATAGATATCGGCAGGGATGTTGATAAGTTCATAGGAGCCGTCAGCACTGGGTTTGATATCGATATGCAGTTGTTGGTTGGCGTTGGTCAGGAACAGATTCGCCGGACTGGCCTCAAGAAACCGTCCTGTTAATATAGCCGTTTCAGTCGGGACGGGGCCGATTTGAATAAATTCTTCACCCGGTTCGTCTGCAATATCCACATTTTGCTGTATCCACAGGTCGCTGTCCAATCGAACCTTCAGAACATAGGCACCAGGGATGACATTTTCGAACAGCACGGAGCCGTCCTCCGCTATAATTCCCTGAACCTGACTCAAATTGTCGGATGTATCCATTCCGTAAGCAAGCACCGCCTCGGTCGCGACAGCAATGTTCGGGTCAACCGGGGATGCTGTTGATACAAAAACCGTTTCAAGATTGATATCGACATTATACATTTCCCGCTCCGGCATTTCGATCATGGCCAATCGACGGACCTGATTGTCGAATCCCTTGTTCAGGAGATAATACAGGCCTGCGGGAACCCCGGAAAAAGAAAAGCTGCCTGCCGGGTCAGTTGCAACCTCCTGACTGAAAGATGCGTAGTCAATGTCAAGCGTATCACTCAAATACACAGTTTGATTGGAAAGGGCGATGCTGTCAATGAAAACCGTTCCTGTTAAGACGGGCTTGCCGCCAAAGATTGCGATGCACACAGAGTCTTTCTTGCACCAGACAGGCCGTGTTATTGACCGGGCATCACCGGCCTGTATTTTGGCGGTCAAATAAGCGGGGCCTTCATACGCGGCGGTGAATTCATATTGGCCCTCCGGGTTTGTTTTGACGGTGGCAATGTTTCGCCCCGTTTTTTTGTTGGAAAACGAGGTGTTTTCTGACAGTTCCAAAACGACATTCGCCATCGGTTGGTTTAAAAAATCACCGACGATTCCCATGACAATGGGGATCGTTGCAGGCGGCGGGGTTTCTTTGACAGGCGGGATTTCATTGGGGTCCGAATCGAGAGGGGGCGTAACGGGAGCCGCCTCCGGGAATCGGTCCAGGATTTCGATAATGGCCTTGGCAAAGGGATTATCATCCGACGGTTCGGAATACCATTGTTCTTCGGCCTGTTCCAGCAACGGGATCGCCGAAGGGTCCGCAAGGTTGCCGATAAAGTAGGCCGCCGCCGTCTGGCTCATAAACTCGCCGGACTTGAGAGTCTCAAGCAGGGCCTCCAGGTTTCCTTCCTGCCCTAAAGCAAATACCCGCTTCAACTCTTCTTCAGCAAAATTTGGTTTTGATGTTTTTGGGGCGTCAGAGCCAGTTTTTTTTGTCGTGATTTCTTTGGCGGTCGTCGTTTCTGCCGGGGTTATGACACCGGGCGGCTCATTGTTTCGATTACGCGTTACCATATACAATCCCGCGATCAGAATGATTACCGCCGCTGCGACAGCGGCAGGGAGATACGGCTTTTTAGCGGGATGTTCTGAATGCAGCGCCCCCCTCTCCTGTACGGCCTCAAGCACGTTCCGGCGAATCGCATCGATCTTAGTGTCATCCGGTATCTGATAGGATACGGTGGTGCTGAGCAGCTTTTCCAGATTCATATCCAGCGTGTCGATTTCCCCTGCGGCGTTGGACTCCGAAAAGCCGGAGTTTGCTTTTGAAATAAGCTGAAAAAAAACTCTGCGGAACGAATGCCGGCACCGATAAAGTCGGCTTTGGACGTCTTCAATGGGACAGCCCATCTCTTCGGATATATGATCGAGGGTATCCAGATGGTTGTAGCGATGAATCAATAGTTCACGGTCCGCCTGTTCCAGTTCAGCCAATGAGGCCTGAATGATTTCATGAACAAAGGGGTTGTCGATGGTTTTATCCGGAAGCGATTCACTGCGTAAACGGGATAATGCGAATAATACCTGGTCGGGCAGTTGCGACCAAGCCCACGGCCGTTGGGGTTTCATCTGCAAATGCTGCAGACCCTCGTCACGGTTTTGCCGGGCGTGTTCTTTAAGCCAATCAAAGAGTGTTTGCTCGGCGGGATTGAAATCACTTATGTTTCGCAAGGCCTGACCGAAGGTGCGGGCGGTCAACTCCGCAGCGGTCTGCTCGTCGGCACCCACCTGATAATACATCCAGGTATAGATAACCGGCCCGAAATCATGGATAAATGCCTCCAATGTTTCGGCGTCACCGCTCAGGATGGCTTCAATACGCTTTCTATTCCAATCTTTTTCCATCTATATCGCCGCTATTATAGGTCGTTTGCCGTGCCGAACCACAATACCTATTATATCGGATATTTCCGGCGGTCTCAGCAGTTGTTTACGGATGCAAAATATGGTTTTTTAGCTCTACTGACTCCATTGAAGCGGATCCAAGTGATAATACTTTTTCAGTTCGTCGTAGAGGTCCGGGCACCGCTTATGCATTTGTTTGGGCTTTTCGAAGAACGCCTCGGTCGCGACGGCGAAAAATTCTGCCGGATTGGTCGCCCCGTACTTGCGAATCACCGACCGCCGACGGTGATCGGTTTTTTCCTGCAGATTTTCATATTCTTCACTCAGGACGGCCGCCCAGGTGCGATAGGAGGAATGATTTTCGAGGATGGGGGCGCCGTCGGCACTGCCGTCTTCTTGGTCCAGTTGGTGGGCGAACTCATGCAGAACGACGTTTTGCCCGTCCTG